>Ga0065705_10104369_pt1 | contig 17719 bp, 23 predicted proteins | sample SwibulcommuniRL2_FD_59092 | JGI IMG/M metagenome (GOLD analysis project Ga0065705, IMG submission 59092) | Bulk soil microbial communities from switchgrass field near Rose Lake, East Lansing, Michigan, USA - RL2 Bulk Soil v2 (version 2) | ecosystem: Environmental > Terrestrial > Soil >...
TGGATCCCGGGTGGCGTTCGACGCCACCCGCAAGCACAAATACCCGGCGATATCGCTGCCTCCCAAAGAGCATCTGGATCTAGTCGCGAGCCGGTGGAAGGAATATGGGATTGAAGAATGAGAGATTCGTTCCAACTACACTTTAACTCGCATCTTCTTCGCCGCTGCCATAATCGACTCGATAATTTTCTTGTAGCCCGTACAGCGGCAAATGTTGCCGTGCATAAAATGTTTGAGCTCTGCCTCAGTGGGCGCAGGATTCTCATCCAACAAGGCCTTCGCCGCCAAAATCATTCCCGGCGTACAGAAACCACATTGAAAGCCGCCGTGCTCGATGAAAGCCTCCTGGAGCGGATGGAGCTTGCCGTTCTCCGCCAGTCCTTCGATGGTCAGCACGGAGCGACCGCGCACTTCGAAAGCGAGTGTCGTGCACGCGCTGACCGGCCGGCCGTCAACCAGTAGGGTGCAGGCGCCGCATACTTGCACATCGCACGAGCGCTTGGCGCCGGTGAGACCCAGGCGCTCGCGCACCACATCGAGCAGCAACTCGTGCGGCTCCACGTCGAGCTCCTGCAGACGGCCGTTCAAGGTAAAGGATATCGGTATCAATTGCGCGTCGTGTCTAGTCATCGGTCTGGCCATGAATCTTCCTTAATACTTCGCTCGTACTCAGCTGGCCGCGGCCTGAAAGGCGCGTTTCAAAAGTACGCCGACGATGTGTTCTTTGTAGTCTTGCGAGCCATGCAGATCGCTGATCGCCTGAGACGCGCGACCGGCCACGGCCCCTGCCTCAACGAGGCTCCGCGCCGCTTCCTCCCTGCTTTTACCATTGAGCAGAGCCTCCGCTTCCGGCACTCTGCGCGGCGCGGGCCCGGCGCAGCCAACGGCGACCTTTACATCGCTTAATCCGCCGTTCAGTTTGAATGCCAGCGCGACGCCGACGCTCGGACGCTCCAGATAGCCGAATTTGAGATAGGCACTGCGCGCCTGGGGCGCCGGCACGGGAATGCGAATTTCAGTCAGCAACTCGTCGGCCTGAAGCGAAGTTTCATAAGCATCGACAAAAAAGTCCTCGGCCGCAATCTCGCGCTTGCCCGACGATTTTTCCGCAACCAATTTGGCGCCCAAGGCGATCAGCAAGGTTCCCGGATCGGCATGCGGTTCGGCGAAACATAGGTTGCCGCCGAGCGTCCCCGATTGGCGCACGCGCACGTTGGCGACGTTTTGTTCGAGCTTATGCAGCGATGGAAGTTTGTCTCTAAGCAGCGCCGAGGTTTCGAGTTCATGGTGGGTGCACAGCGCGCCGATCCTGATCATACCGTCCGCCGAGGTGACCTCGCTCACGCCCTTGAGATTCTTCACGTTGATCAACCGCTCGTATTGCACCAGTCCTTCTTTCATGGCCAAGAGCAGCTCCGTGCCGCCGGCATAAACCTTGGCGTTTTCGCCGAATCGGCTCAAAAGTTCGGAGGCTTCACTGATGGATCCTGGTTCTTCCAGGCGAAACCGACGTAACATCAGGCGTCTTCCTCCATTCGCTTCTTGACGGCTTGGGCAAATTCATCGAGCACCTGATCCGCCTTGCGCTTGATGATTCCATGCCCCAGCGCCGCAAGCTTTCCCAAAATGTCCACTGATGCGACGAAAGCAAGCACGGTTTTGCCGTTCTGCTCCCGCAAATGGACGTCCAAATCGACTTTCATGCGACTGCCTATTTTGTTATCGGCGCCCGAGGCCTGGGCTTTGATGTGCGACAATTCTTCGCGTTCGAGAACTTCGATGTTGGTCGGAAACTCGACTTTGAAAGGCCCGACCTTTTCCACCATTGTCGCGGAATACTTTTTCCCTTCCTCGAGGGTTTTCGCATCCTTGCATCCCGGTACGCAGGCGATGAAACGATCCACGTCCCAAATAAACTTCCAGACTTTCTCGCGCGGCGCAAGAATTTCCACTTCTTTTTGAAATTGCAAGAAATTTCCTCCGAATCAATGTCTTATTTTTGGTATCAGAACGGCCCCGACCGTGCAACCAAAGAGACTACCGCCGGCTCGGACTTCTTCCAACTCCACAATCACAGACGGACACACGGAGACGGCGCCTGCATGCAATCAGTCTCCAGGCCCGGAAACCGTGGCGTCTTTGAAATCTTTTAGATGGGCCTTTAGTTTCTTCTTCACGCGTTCCTCGATCTGCCGGACGCGCTCGCGGCTAATACCGTACTTTTCGCCGATCTCGCGAAGCGTCAGCGGATCTTCATTAAGAAGCCGCTCGCGGTAGATCACCAGCTCTTTGTCCTTTAGACCCTTGGCGAACTGCTCCATTTTATCACGCAACAGCTCGCGATACTGATTATCCGCGAACTCCTCTTCCGGCCCCTGCTTGCTGTCCTGCAGGAAGTTGAGCATCGTCGCTTCTTCATCCTCGCCGAGCGGCACATCGACGGACAGGTCGCGGGCAGCGAGGCGCTGCTCCATCTCAACGACTTCGTCTTCTTTTACGTTCAAGCGTTGGGCGAGCAACTTCGGTCCGGGAGTCAAACCTTCGGCCTCGATTTTTTCTTTTTCTCTCTGAAGATTGAAAAACAACTTTCGCTGCGCCTGAGTGGTGCCTATTTTTACCATGCGCCAGTCATTCATGATGTAGCGAATCATGTAAGCGCGAATCCACCAGACAGCGTACGAAGGAAAGCGCACGCCGCGATAGGGATCGAAATTCTTCACCGCCTCCATCAATCCCATGTTGCCTTCCTGGATCAAATCCAGAAGGTTCTTAAATGCCTTCTGATATTCACGGGCGATCATGACGACCAAGCGAAGATTCGCGGTCACCAGTCTATAAGCAGCATCAAGGTCGCCAAATTCTTTGTACTTTACGGCGAGATCGTGCTCGTCCTCGCGGCTCAATAAGGCGAACCGGCGAATTTCGCTGAGATAACGCTGGAGCGGATCAAATGGAACGAGCGCTTTGTCACGCCGTTCCTCTTCGGCACCGCCTTGATCGGCTAATCTGGGAGAGCCGAGGTCTGGGAGTGAGAAATTTAATTCGGTATTCTTATCGTCGTCAGACATGAGCGGCGTTTAAACCCGCGTCACCAAGAACCGCAACTGAGAAATTGTTTGGTGATGGGAGCTGATCGGATGTGCGGAGAGTCAATCGGTTATGGGAACTTCAAGAGCGTGGGCGCGCTCGACCAGGATCAAGACCGAGAATCAGTCTTTCTCACCTTGCCCTCTGCGATCTCTCTCAACGCCACCACGACTTCGCGGTTATCCGATTCGATTAGCGGCTTTGCTCCCTTAAAGAGCAGTCTCGCTCGCTTGGAGGCCAGCATAACCAATTCGAACCGGTTGGTAACTCTCTGAAGACAATCCTCTACAGTTATCCGTGACATAAAAATGCCCCAAGAAGTTAAGTCTGCAGAGATTCAACCAAATTTTTATGAGGGAGTCAACGAATACAAGCGCTGCCTTTGATAGGGAGCTGGCAATCGAGGGGGCTGCGGGTAGCGGATGGAACCACCTAAAAGGGCGGAGAAATGGAACTCTTTTAATGCTCGATCTGAACGCTATTTCTGGTTTTTGCGAAAGCCATATCGAGAGCAATGCCGGTGACCACCGCTTGCCAGGCTTCATCCTCCGAAAGGCCGCGTCCCTTGATGGATCGCCAGAGATGAATGATTTCCTCCTCGGTGACGCTTTCGAACAGATCCTGATCTCGTCCGCTATCCAAGGTTGTCAATGTGTTCATCGTAAGTCTCTCGGTTGAACTTTCAACCGCCCTTTTCAGTGATGCACGTCAAGAACGCAAGAGAAGTGCCATTAATGCAATTACTTGATTTAGCTGGAAATCAACCCTTACTGCGGCTAAATGGTGTCGGTAACTTAAGCAAAGATTGTCGAATACGACGCAAAAAATGGCGCTTCTTGAAGGAATATTCCTTCAAGTGTGTTTCTTGCACCCTAGTCGATCACGGCCATGCCGGATATCTCAAGCATGCAGGAAGGATTGTATAGCCGCTTGACCTCGACCAATGTGATTGCCGGAAAGTGTTTTCCAAAGACTGCGCGGTAAGCGCTGCCCAGCGGCTTTTTGTTATTCCAATAGGCTTCCAGATTGGTAATGTAGATCGTCAACGCCATATATTGCGTGGGGCGCCCGCCGGCTCCCTCAATAGCGGTCTTCAAGTTTTTCATGACCTGGGTAAACTGCGCGACGAAGTCGCCTTTGCCGACCACCTCGCCTTTTTCGTTGAACGGCGCTTGGCCGGCCACATGGACAATCGTCCCTCCGGTTATTTTTGCGACATGAGCATAGCCGACCGGCGGTTCCAAACCGGCCGGATCGATCAGTTCAAATGGCATGCGTTTTTCTCCTCTAACTGTTCACGCCCGTGGTCGCCGGGCTCCAATAGCTAATGAAACTTTTCATTTCATTGACGAGATCGTCGGAGGCCGCGACATACGGCAGGATAATTCTCGTCGCGCCGGCCTCCGTGTAAGGCTTGATTTGCTCGACGACTTCAAGGGCAGAGGTTGCCGCCACCAGGGGCAAAGACGCAAACATCCTGTCCGTGATCAAGCGCCGGGCGGCGTGAAATCCTTGGGACTTCCAAGCGTCGCGCATCGCTTCGACTTCAGCGCCAAAGCCCATGCGGCCGAGCAGTTCGCGGTAGTAATCGGCGAGCGCATAATAGGCGAGCGCATGGCTCAGCGCGTCCCGCGCCGTCGAATAGTCGGACGCGATGGAGCAGCGAATCTTGCAGATAATTTCCATCGCCGCGGGATCCTTTCCTGCCTCGCGGGCGCCGGCCCTCACCTCGCCTGCGATTCGGCGAATCTCGGTCGGATTAGCCATGTTGATCAAAACGCCGTCCGAGATTTTTCCGGCAAGCCGCGTCATCTTGGGACCGAAAGCCGCGAGGTAAATAGGAACTACGCGGCCGGACGGCTTGAAAGCCATTTTAAAATTATGCGCGGAAAAATATTTGCCGGCAAAGTTCAGCTTGTCGCCGCGCATCGCGGCGCGCACGATGTCCACGTATTCTTCAACCCGGCCAAGCGGGTGATCCATAATTTGACCGTGCCATTTGGCGATCGTCGGATTCGACGAACCGATGCCCAGGAGAAACCGGCCCGACGACAGTTCGTCCAGACCGGCGGCCTGCAGCGCCAAAGTGGCCGGCGTCCGCCCCAAAATGTGGTAGACAGCGGAACCAACTTTGAGTTTTTTGGTGACTGCGGCGATGGACGACAGCATCACCGTGGGATCTTTATTGTTGGCTTCTCCGCCCCAGGCGCAGTCAAAACCATGGGTCTCGGCTAATCGCGCCAGCTCTGGAATCGCATCCATCGGCAACTGCGCGCCCGAATTAAACTCAATGTCGATTTTCATGCTCGGGGAGGAACCGGGGAAGTCGATTAGTTGTAGCTCGCCGGCAAATTGGTTTTCAAAATTTCGACATGTGCGGTCTTTTCCACGTATCGGATAAAGCGATACTTATTCTCTACTTCATCGATCGGGTACGGTGCCACCGGCTCGCGTTCCGTGCCGACTTTTACGCCGATGAAAGTTAGCGTGTCGCCGCACATTGCCTTTTCCGCGATTTGCGCAAACGCCTCGACCGATTCGGCCCACAGAGCATTTTTGATTCCAGCCGCGCGCGCCAGGCCAACCAGGTCGGCCCCGGCGCCCGTCGCAGTTTGCTTGCTCCCCGACGCTTCATACACTTCGTTGTCGAAAACGATATGCAGCAAATTCTTGGGCTTCATACGCGCGATGGTTGGCAGCGAGGAAAGATTCATCAAAAGCGAACCGTCGCCGTCCAGGGCAACGACTCGACGTTTTGGCAAGCCCATGGCCATACCTAGAGCAATCGACGAACAGAGGCCGAGCGTGCGCACGCGAAAATTGCCGTCGCTCGGCCGCAGGGCATTCCACTCGAGCGTGACCGCACCCGCGGAGCTCACCACTAGAGCGTCCCCCGCGACCTGAGCAAGCTTCTTGAGACATTCGAACCGCTGCATGGCTTAATGATCGGCCGGCAAAAGAGACTCGACCGATATCAGAGCGCCTTCAGCGCCGGTCGCCGGCCCAGCAGCTCCTTGGTCAACAAAAGCGCCACCGGCCGCTTCGAATCCTCGGTCATGATCTGCGCCCGGCGAATCAGTTCCGGCGCATCATCGGTTTCGCGCATGATGTAATACCGAATTCCCAGCGCCTGCAGCACGGGTTCGGTCAAACTTCCCGTGGTGCTGAACGTTCGATCACCGATGTCACCCGCGTAATAAATCAACAGCAGTAGGGGAATTTGGTATTGCAGCAGCGTGCTCACGATCGCGTTGTTGCTGTTGAAAAATCCGCCGTTTTGCATGATCGCAGCGCACTTTTTGCCGACCAGATAAGCGCCCGCGCAAATACCCATTCCCTCTTCTTCCCGGCACACCGGCACGTGAATGATCTCGTGCGATTCCTCGACCGCGCGCAACAGCTCCGCAAGATTGATATCCGGCAGGGTTGCTACCAGATCGATCCCGGCGCCGCGAAGTGCCTTGACGATTGTTTGCGCTGCTTCGGTGGAATTCAATGACGACCGCCGCTCAAAATCAGTGGCTATCCGATTAACATCAAACATGGGGCAGATCAAGAACGAACGGCGCAACCGTAGCTTTTCCTTTACGAGAAATACTAGTATAACGACCAGAGAAAAATATTTGCCGGAAGGGAGAGCGACCATGATCAAATTATACGATTTCAAATCTTCACCCAATTGCCAGCGCGTTAAAATCGTTCTCGCGGAAAAGAGTCTTCCCTACGAGATCGTGCCAATCGACTTGCGTGCGCAGCAACAAAAGACGCCGGATTATTTAAAACTCAACCCCTACGGCAAAGTGCCCGTCCTGACGGACGATGATACCGTGCTCTACGAGTCCTGCATCATCAATGAGTATCTGGAGGAGAAGTATCCCAATCCACCACTCCTGCCGAAGGAGCCCGGGAAAAAAGCCAAGGCGAGAATCCTAGTCGACTACGGTATGGCGCATTTTGACGGTCCTTACCAAAAGCTCCGCATGGAGCTCATGAAAGATCCAAAAGAGCAAAATCAACAAGTGATTGACGGAGCCAAGAGCGAACTTAGAAAGATGCTGCAACGCTTTGAATCGGAAATCGGCGAGCAGCCGTATCTCACCGGTGATTTTTCTCTCGTCGATGCCGATCTCCTGCCGCGCTTCACCCGTCTGGAAGGCTTCGGCGTTCTACCCGATCCATCGCTGCCGCGATTTGGCAAATATATGGAAAGGATGAAAGCGCGGCCCTCGGTCAAAGCGGTTCTTTAGCGAAATCGGCTCTTCCCAGATCGGATAATCAACAGAATGGAGTTGGCGAAGAGCGGTTTTTTTTCGGCCGTCTTTTCGGCTCTCCTTCGCCCTTATCTGCGACGGCTCGACAAATCGTCCCTGCCCAAATACGGCGGTAAGCTGGTCCTTGCCGGTCTTAAGAGACCTGTCAGCGTTCGCTGGGATTCCTTTGCCATCCCGCATGTGACCGCGGCTGACGAGCCCGACCTGTTTTTCGCGCAGGGATTTCTGCACGCCCAGGAACGGCTCTGGCAAATGGAGCTCAGCCGCCGCTTTCTCAGCGGACGCATGGCGGAGCTCTTCGGCGACTTCGCGCTGCCGTGGCAAGATCTTTCCGTTCAATTTCGCCGCCGCACAACCACCGAACTGGATTATTTCATGCGGCTGCTCGGGATCGGCGCCTGCGCCGAAGGCTCTCTCGCACTTCTCTCGGAAGAACTCCACGCGCGCCTCAACGCATACTGTGGGGGCGTCAATCGCTACATAGAGCAGTGCGGCAAAAAACTTCCGTGGGAGTTTCGCTTGCTTCGGCATCGACCGCAGCCGTGGCGGGCGCAGGATACGCTGACCATCGGCAAAGGCTTTGCGCTGCTTCTCTCCACGGCGCTCTATTCTCGCTTGAACTTTTTCGCCGTCGCGAAAGAACTAGCTGGCCAGCCGGAAAAATTGAACGAGCTTTTCCCCAACTGTCCGGTGGACGCGCCGGTGATCACGCGCGCCATCTGGGATCAGGTCGAAGGCTTGTGGCGTTTTTTTAGCGGAATCCTGCCCGCGACCGGCAACTCTCCGGCCGGCCACGGCAGTAACAGCTGGGCGATTGCCCCGAGCCGCTCGGCAAGCGGCGGTGCAATACTGTGCAACGATCCTCACCTGCGCCTGACGCTGCCGCCGATCTGGTATTTAATGCACCTGCAAAGCGCCGAGAGACGAAACGCCAGCGCCGCGTACGAGGTCTGGGGAGCCACGATTCCCGGCTGCCCGCTCGTTCAGATCGGCCACAATCGCTCGATCTCCTGGGGCATTACCGCGGCCGTGTGCGATGATGTCGAGATTTACCGCGAGAGATTGCATCGGCTCGATCCGGACCGCTATTTGGTCGGACATGAATGGCAAAACATCGAATCTCACCGGCAGCTGATCGGCATTCGAACGTCCAAGCCTCTGGAGAAAATCATCCGCCGCACGCGCCACGGTCCGGTGATCAGTGACTTTACCGGTACGGCAGGCAGCGGCGAGATTTTATCGCTGCGCTGGACAGCGCATGAGCCGAGTGACGAGATGCGCAGTCTGTACGGTGTCAACCGCGCAAACAATTGGGGGGAATTTAGGGAGAGCCTGCGCCATCACGATGCGCCGAGCTTGAATTTCATCTACGCCGACCGCCGCGGCAATATCGGTTACGCGCTTGCCGGCAAGGTTCCTCTGCGCGGCGAAGTCCCAAGTCTCCTGCCGCTGCCGGGATGGGAAGAGAAAAACGATTGGCGCGGTTATATTCCGTTCGATGAGCTGCCGCACATCTACAACCCGCCGGAAGGGTTTATCGCCTCTGCGAACAATCGCATTGCGGATTCTGAGTCTGAGTACCCCTACCTGTCCCATTTCTTCGAACCACCGCACCGTTTTCGCCGCATCGGACAATTGTTGCAAGCTCGAGAAAACCATTCCGTCGAAGACCTGGCGATGATGCAGTTTGATCAGATCTCCCTGCACGCCCGAGAACTGATCGCCATGCTGGGATCCGAGCTAGGTCAAATTTCCGGGGAGAGCACGGACGTCAAAATCGCCGCGGATTATCTGCTCGCCTGGGATGGTGCCTGCGGGGTTGAGAGTGTGGCAGCGGCGATCTTTCACGTCTTCCATCATCATCTCTTGATGAACCTTTTGATCGGCGACTTGGGCGAGGAGCTGTTTACCGCCTACGTCGAGATCTTGAACCAGTGCATCGTCCCCACGGACCGGATTCTCGCGAATCCGCAATCGAAATGGTTTGGTGTACGCTCGCGATCCGAAATAGTAGCGTTATCGCTGCGCGGAGCCTGCACGGAGCTGTCCGAGGCGCTCGGTGGCGATATTTCGGAATGGCGTTGGGGAAGGATCCACACTTTAACGATGAGCCACTCGCTCAGCCGCGTACCGCTCTTAAAAAACATGCTCGGCATCGGGCCACTGCCGACTCCGGGCAGCGGCACAACCCTCAATCTGGGTTTCTACCGGCATTCCAATCCATACGCGCACACGGTGGGTCCTTCTTTGCGCTTTATCGCCGATATGGGCACCCACCCAAGATCCGAGTTCATCCTCCCATCCGGACAGTCCGGTCACCCTTGGTCAATTCACTATCGAGATCAAACCGTCCCGTGGCTCCGAGGCGAAAGAATCATAACATTTGCAGGCGACCAGGAACGACAAATGACATCGGGCCCACACCTTGAACTGCTGCCTTCTTTGTAATACCAAACGCTTGCGTCCCTGCACTCAAGCGGCACGCTAAAGAGGCTTTTTATGCCGATCAAACTTCTTCTCGCCGACGACGAGCGACTTTTTCGCCAAAGTTTGAAGATTTTGCTCGAAAGAGGCACTGAAATAAAAGTAGTCGCTGCCGCGGCCAATGGCCAAGAGGCGGTCACCTTGGCACGCGAGACGGAGCCGGATTTGGCGGTGCTGGACATCGATATGCCGCTGATGGATGGCATCAAGGCAGTTCGATTGATCCGAGCCGTTTCCCCGCATACAAAAACGCTTATGCTCTCCGTGCACCGCGAAGATGAAAAGATCAGGGCGGCGATGCGCGCCGGTGCCGTCGGCTATATCCTTAAAGACACCGACCGGGAAGAATTCATCAGCATCATCCGACAGACCTACGCCGGCAACCAGCCCTCCTCGCCTTATCTCGCCCATCTCGCGTTAGAGCAGGACGAAAGTCCTATGCCGATCGCAAACCGGTCGACTATTCTAAACTTTGTCGAAAGGTTCGGATTGACCGGACTGGAAGTAAAAATCCTGCGCTTAATGACCGAAGGATTGAGCAATGAAGAAATCAGTGAGATTACCGCTATCGCTCCGGAAACGGTCAAGGGCCATTTGAAGTCGATATTCCGCAAGCTTGACGTCAAGAACCGCACTGAAGCCGCTGTGTTGGCGGTCCGCGAAGGTCTCGACGATCACCCAATCGGGGGGGATTAAACTCACTCCAAATTGGGGGATTGACACTCCTCCCCTTCTACGAGATAAAGCATCAACTTTTAGAAGATTAGAAGAAATGTCATTGGTGTGCGTCCAAGAAGGAGAAGACGATGACAGGAAATAGAAAAAAGTTGTCTCTGGCGCTGATAGCCTTTTTCTTCGCATTCGCGGCGGCGGGGCTTGCCAGCGCGCTCCAGGTGGGCGACAAAGCTCCGGACTTCGAATTGGACAGCACGAAGGGCGGCAAGCTCAAACTGAGCAGCCTGAAGGGCAAAAATGTTTTGATTAATTTCTACCGCAACGATTTCGATCCCACCTGAGCGAAGCAATTGCTAGCGTCCGGTTCGGACGAGAACTACGCGAAGTTCAAAGCAGAGAATACCGAAGTTTTAGGGATTACCGCCGCGACCATGTTCGCCCAGAAAGCGTTTGCCGACTACTTCAAGATCAGTTACGCGCTGTTGGGCGGAGGACGTGATATCACGGCTGTCCATAAGATGTTAAAGTCTTATGACCTTCTTGATGAACCGAGGCTTACCGCGAAGCGCGCGTATATTATAATCGATAAGGACGGAGTCATTCGCTACTATGACATCCGACCAAGCCCCAACGAAAAGGACCTACTCCCGACTGAAACACTATTGAACGAAGTGAAAAAAATCAACAAAGGCAGCTAAAACAAAATAGAGTCGCAAATTTTGAAAGGAGAATACGGTAATGGTTACAAAAATTTTAGGGAGTGCGCTGTTCAGTTTCATAACATTGGCAGTTTCGGCGCAAGCATTCGCGTTTACCTGCCCAGTACTGATTAAGGGCGCCAACGAGTCCATCGCCAAAGCGGAGGCGGCGGCCGGCCACATTACAGACGACAGGGAAAAAGGCCGAGCGATGATGATGATTGAATTGGCAAAACAGTGGAACAAAGAGGCCGACGCCGACCATAAAGAAGCGGGCGCGAAGAAAGACGCGCAGCTTCATTACCGCGCCGAGGCAAAGGCCAAAGCTGCAAAAGCGCTGGTTGATCAAGTGAAATAGGCCCGACTTCAGCGGCAAAGCTGCCATGTCAAGTCCAAATGCCGGTTACCTATTCCGTTGTTATGTGGAGAATTCCCGCAAGGCTGATTTATTGGCTTCCTATTGTGCTCCTTTTACCAGCGCTTGTTCCTGGCACGCTCTTCTCCCAGGAGCATCGGCAAGAGCTTGTTGAAAGAGGCCAATATATCTTCGCCATCGCCGGAGGCTGTGCTTGTCATACAGTGCCCGGAGGAACTCCACATGCAGGCGGGCGCGCCTTCCCCATTCCCTTGGGACGAGTCTACTCGACGAATCTCACACAGGACAGGGAGACAGGGATTGGGGCCTGGTCGGATAAGGAGATTTATGATGCGATTGTAAAAGGCATCCGACCTAACGGGCAGAAGCTTTTTCCAGTCATGCCTTATGAGGCCTATTCCGGAATGATCGAAACAGACATTAAAGCGCTTATCGCATATTTAAGAAGTCTGAGGCCGGTTCGTAAAAACACGCCCGAGCTTCAGACTCGCATCCCTTTTTATCGCTCCCTGCTTATTCCTTTATGGCTAAAATTTTTTGGCCGTTTTTCGACACCCGCCCTTCAGACTCCTAAGGTGGGCATAGAAAGAGGTCGCTATCTGGCCGAGCACATTTCCTTATGCGGCGATTGCCACACGCCGCGAAACTTCCTAGGCGTCCCAAACCGTTCTCGCTTTCTCGCCGGCATTAAAGTGGGACCGTTGGGAGATGAGATCCCTAACATCACACCAGACAAACGGACCGGAATTGGAGAATGGAGCCGAGAAGAAATCGCGGATCTCACCTTGACCGGAATCAAGCCTAATTTGGACAACGTCCAAGGTCTCATGGAGGAAGTCATCCAGGGCGCTTCCCGAGGATATAAAAATATGACGCGCGAGGACGCGCTGGCAATCGCGGATTACTTGAAATCAATCCAGCCAATTGTTAATCATATCAACTGATTTCTAATGATGAAGCTATTACCCTCGAAACGACCCCGATTAACGACCCTCCTCCTGGTGGCCAGCTGCCTGGTCTTCATTGGTGCTGTGAGCCAGGATTCGGTGGTGCTGAGACGGCAGTTAATGGAGAACAACAACAGCACAATAGCTAATTCGCTGAATAAAGCCATAAAGGAAAAAAATTTCGCCGAAGTTGAAGGTAACTGCAATGTCATTCTCGAAAACATGGAAAGGGTCCTTGATTTTTTTCCGGCAGGAAGCCTCTCTGAAAACTCTCGGGCCAAGCCCGAAATATGGGCTAAATGGGGAGAATTCAGCAAGCATCCCGCCAACGTGAGAAAAGCGGCCCAGGAACTAGCCGCCGCGGCCAAAGGCAGAGACGAGGAAGCAGTCAAAGTCAAATTTAAAGCGTTAGGCGAAGCCTGCAAAGGCTGTCATGACAGCTTTCGTTTCCCCAAACCAAAGGTGGGAGAAGATTTTCGATAAGACTTTATGTCAGCCACAAGTTACCACCCCTCAGTGCGACAACGCCATAAAATGAGATCCCAAGAAGAATAAATAGCGGCATTGCAAAAATAATATTGGGAGGAGCCCCACCATTGTCTACAAAGTATCTCTTATACGGAGCGGCGATTATTTTACTGTCTAATTTTGTTTCTGCGCAGGTTTTTGCCCAGGAAGACGCGATTTTAAAGAGACGTCTCCTCATGGAGAACAACAACGATGCTGTTGTAAAAGCTTTGGTCAAAGCGGTAAAGGAAAAAGACTTCCCCGAAATACAAGTCAAGGTCAAGGGAATCATGGAGAACATGGATCAGCTTGTTGCGTTATTCCCCAAGGGCAGCGTCTCCGAAAAGTCCCGGGCCAAGGCTGAAATATGGGAAAAATGGGATGAGTTTACCAAGCATCCTGGCACAGTGAAAAAAGCGGCCCAAGCTTTAGCTGATGCGGCTAAGGCCAAGGACGAGGACGAGGTTAATGTCAAGTTGAAAGCCTTGGGCGATGCCTGTAATAACTGTCACCGTAGCTTCCGGGCTCCAAGGAAAGGCAGTTAACCTACGCCACGTCACTGGAAACTTAAGCAACAGTCATAGGCCAACGATTGCCCTTACAATCCGTCTTCGAGAAGGTCCTTGCTGATCGCAAGGGCCTTCTTTTTTTTTGGGCTGGGTCATATGATATTCATTACTCAACGGCACCAGCGATGGGGCGGCAATGCCAAGTTTAAATGAAGCCATCTTACTTCGTTGTTATGTGGGGACTTCGCTCAAGGCTGCTCTATTCGTTGGCTGTTTTGCTTATGTTTGCCGCACTTGCTCCTCAAACCGTCCTGGCGCAAGAGGGTCGGCAAGACCTTGCTGAAAAAGGGCAATATATCTTCGCCATCGCCGGCGGCTGTGCTTGTCATACGGTCCCTAAAGGTACACCTCACACAGGTGGACGGGCCTTCCCTATTCCCTTTGGAACTGTGTATGCGACGAATATTACCTCCGATAAGGAAACTGGGCTTGGAAGTTGGTCCGACAAGGAAATTCTCAAAGCCATGACCACTGGTGTGCGGCCAAACGGCGAGTGGATTTTACCGATCATGCCGCACGAGGCCTACTCCGGCATAGCCGAAGAGGACATCAAGGCCCTGATTGCTTACTTGAGAACCATTAAGCCAGTGCGCAAAGAAACGCCTCGGCTAAAGACTTGGATCCCTTTTTACCGCTCCCTTCTCGTGCCTTTGTGGCTGAAATTTTTTGGCCACTATTCTACTCCCCCTGCTAGAGCCCCAAACAGCGGCGTTGAAAGAGGGCGTTATCTGGTGGACCACATTTCACTCTGCGTCGATTGCCATACTCCACGAAACTTGCTCGGGGCTGCCAACCGAAGTCTTTATCTTGCCGGGGCCAAGATAGGGCCCCTGGGACAGGAAGTACCCAACATCACTCCAAGCAAAAACACTGGCATAGGTGAGTGGCGCCGAGAACAGATCGCCGGCTCGCTTTTGACCGGAATCAAGCCCGATGAAGAACCCATGGAGGGTCTCATGGCCGAAGTCATCGAGGGTGGGTATAAGCATATAAAGAGGGAGGATGCTTTGGCAATTGCGGATTATCTGAAATCAATTCCCCCTGTGGTCAACAAAATCAGATAATGCTCAAAGAAAAAGGAGGCTATCAAAGTAATATTTAAAATAGACTTAGCTAAAAGAAGTTTTATAAAAAATTTAGAAGGAGGAGACACCATGAAGAAAAATTTTCGAATCGCTCTGGGAGCCGCTCTCTTGATATCGAGTTCATCGCTGGCGCTCGCCCAAGAGGTGCAGAAGGCAACAATCGTTTTAACGGATTTTAAGATGGAGCCGAGCGAGCTTACCGTTAGACCAGGTAAGGTGGAATTCACCTTGATCAACAAGGGCACTGTTAGACATAACCTGAGGCTCAAGATCGGTGATAAGGACCTTAAACTCAACAACCAAACTAAAGCAGGAGAAACCGTGAAGACGGAAGTCGATCTTGTCGCGGGAGAGTATGACATGTCCTGCGCCTCAACCGAGGGCGGCGGCAGTCACAGGGAAAAAGGGATGGTGGGCAAACTAAGAGTCAAATAAAAGCGGCCTTATATTTTATAGAGTTTCGTCGACTCGTGAGAGAGCCCCGGCTGATGGCCGGGGCTTTCTTGTTTGCGCGACATTCCTCCTGTAGAGTTTTTGTGCCAAACTTGGCAAGGAAGGTGTGTATGAAGAAGAGACCTTATGTTCTTGCGTCAATGATTCTCATTCAGTTAGCGTTTTCCTCATTCGCCAGTGCCCAGCTCACGCGCCTGAACGTCGGCTACAGCGCCGTCAGCGCCGACCAACTGCCGGCCTGGGTCGCCAAAGACACCGGCATCTTTGCCAAAAACGGTTTGGACGTCCAGTTGATCTTTTTTACCGGCGGTTCCACCGCGATCCTTGCCTTAGTTTCGGGTGACGTACCGATCACTCAAGTTTCCGGGCCGGGTCTCGTCAGCAGCGCCTTAGGAGGCGCCGACAGCGTCTTTATCGCGGCAGGCATTATTTCGCTGAATTACGTATTGATGGGCAAACCCGGCCTCAAGAGCGTCGAACAGCTCAAGGGCGGCACCGTGGCGATCAGCCGCTTCGGTTCAGCCACCGACACGATAGCTCGTTTTGCTTTACGCAGAATTGGCCTGACTCCCGGCAAAGATGTAACCCTCGTTCAAGTGGGCAGCGGACCGGAGCGATTGAGCGCTGCGTTGACCGGACGGGTAAGCGCATCGGTGATCAATCCTCCATCGAGTTTCATCGCCGAAAAGAAGGGCCTGGCCATCATCGCGGACGTGGCCCAAATGGGGCTGGTTTTCCAGCATACGGGAGCGGCGACCACGCGCAAGTATATCAAAGAACACCCGGACATCGTGCGTCGTTACGTGCGCGCCCACGTCGAAGCCGTGCACAAGATGTGGACGGATAAGGAAGCGACGATTAAAGCTCTCGCCCACTACATGGGAAGTGGACTGGATCGCGAGACTTTGCAGAAAAGCTACGAGAATGTGATGAGCGAAGCAATGTACCCGAAAAAGCAGTATCCCAGTGTTGAAGGCCTCAAGACAGTTCTGGAAGATATCGGAGAGCGCGACCCCAGAGCGAAATCCGCGAAGCCGGAACAGTTCATTGACGCAGGTTTCATTCGCGAGCTGGACCAGAGCGGCTTCATCGACGGGCTGTACAAGAAAAAATAGCCTCCGCCCCGCCATTGCCATGTTGAGCGCGCAACGCGGCGCCGCGGCCTCTCCTGAACTTCAAACTTGGGCTCAAGCAATTGCTCAACGCGTCGATCCGGCGATCAGCGTCACTGTCGAGTTCGAAGCCGACTCGAAGACGTTTATCGTCCGCTTGGTCAAGGAACCGCGTGTGCTGATTTTTCGCCTGTCCGCCTCACAGGTTCATGGCGATGGGCGCGAGGCTGAGTGCGAGCGGACGCTACATCGGAAGATCAAAGATTTGTGGAATTTGATTTAGGTAGGTAGACGGGCGACCCCATAGGATCGCCCCTACGAACTTTGCAGTAGCCTTGCCGCGTCCTTGGCAAAATAGCTGAGGATCATATCGGCGCCGGCGCGCCGGATGGCGTAGAGGACCTCCATCATGATTCGCGGCTCATCGATCCAGCCGTTGTGCCCCGCCGCTTTAATCATCGAATACTCGCCGCTGACATTATAAGCGGCCAGCGGATAGCCGAACTTCTGTTTCACTCGATAGATCACATCGAGATAAGCGAGCGCCGGTTTGACCATCACGATGTCGGCTCCCTCGCGAATATCGAGCTCGACTTCCCGCAAAGCTTCATCCGCGTTCGCCGGATCCATCTGGTAGGAACGGCGGTCGCCAAATTGCGGCGTCGAGTCGGCGGCTTCGCGGAACGGCCCGTAAAAGCCGGAGGCATATTTCGCGGCGTATGCCATGATCGGTAGATGGCTGAAATTATTCTCGTCGAGATTTTTACGAATCGCCGCGACCCGGCCATCCATCATATCGGAAGGCGCCACCATGTCGGCGCCGGCCCGGGCATGGGATAGCGCTTCCCGAGCCAGCAACTCCAGCGTGGCATCGTTATCGACGTCGCCGTTTTTGATCACGCCACAATGGCCGTGATCGGTATACTCGCATAGGCATACGTCCGTAATGACGAGCAAATCGGGAACCGTTTCTTTGATCGCGCGAATGGCTTGCTGCACGACCCCGGTGTCGGCATAAGCCTCTTTGCCCATGGCGTCTTTGTGCTCGGGTATGCCAAAGAGTATCACCGCCGGTATTCCGAGGGAGATCACTTCCCGGCATTCCTTTACCGCGCGGTCCACGGTTAACTGCGCGATTCCCGGCATCGACGACACCGGCTGCGCGCGGTCTTTCCCCGGCCCGATGAAGAGCGGATAAATGAAATTTCTCGGCTCCAGCGTGGTCTCACGAATCAGGTTTCGCAATTTCTCGTTGCGACGCAAGCGCCGCGGCCGATAAGTTGGAAAATTCATATCGCGCTCCAGACTTAGCTATCCTGCACACCGGAAGTTTTATTCGATATTTCAGCGCTGGGGTTAAACCGCGCGATGATCGCGCGCGTTAGGCCGGCAGTGGTAAACTCCTCGGCGACAATGGCGGCGCTGCCGCCCGCCTCTTGGACCGTTCTCGCCGTG
>Ga0065705_10001924_pt1 | contig 17684 bp, 15 predicted proteins | sample SwibulcommuniRL2_FD_59092 | JGI IMG/M metagenome (GOLD analysis project Ga0065705, IMG submission 59092) | Bulk soil microbial communities from switchgrass field near Rose Lake, East Lansing, Michigan, USA - RL2 Bulk Soil v2 (version 2) | ecosystem: Environmental > Terrestrial > Soil >...
CGCAGCAGGCCAGCATGCCGCTTATACGCAAGCCGCTAAAGCCCCAATGGACCCCCTTCATGCAAGAGACTTTCAGCATGTCCCGCTATAAGGAATGGATGCCCTTCCTCAACACCGTCGACGTTTCTTACTGGAACACCGAACTGCTGGAAATGTAGTTTTATAACCGTCCCACCTGATTTCCTGCCTATATCTTGCGGTAACGTATTTTCACATCCCCTGTATATTGTGATTTCCTCTTGACAGCCCTCACNTACCTATGGGACTATTGCAAANAGATTCCCAGCGGGTAAAACTGCCTTTAAATTCCCTAGATAGAAACNNCTTTTATGCGTCTAAAACGCCTTGAAATGATTGGCTTTAAGTCGTTCGCGCANCGGACCGTCATCGAGATGAATCCCGGCGTCACTGCGGTGGTGGGACCCAACGGCTGCGGCAAATCCAACATTGTTGATGCCCTTCGGTGGGCCATGGGCGAGCAAAGCGCCCGGCATCTGCGTGGACACCAGATGGAGGACGTCGTCTTCAACGGCAGCGACAGTCTGCCGGCAACCGGCATGGCCGAGGTTTCGATCACTTTCGATAACGAGGACAACCGTGGTCCCGCTGAGTACGCCAACTTCAGCGAGATTATGGTGTCCCGGCGGTTGTTCCGCTCCGGCGAATCGGAATACGCCATCAATAAAGTCACCTGCCGCTTGAAAGACGTGATCGAGCTGTTTCTCGGCACCGGCGTGGGCAGTAAGGCCTACTCGATCGTCGAGCAAGGCAAGGTCGATGAGCTGGTCAATTCCAAACCCGAAGAGCGGCGTGGCCTGATCGAAGAAGCCGCCGGCACGAGCAAGTACAAGAGCCGCAAAATCGTCGCCGAAAAAAAACTCGAGCGCACGCAGCAAAATCTTCTCCGGCTCAACGACATCGTGCGCGAAATCGAGCGGCAAATCCGCACCATGGAATTGCAGGCCAGGAAAGCCGAGCGCTATCGCGCGCTGCGATCCGAGCTCAAGGAAAAAGATCTCGGCTTGGCTTTTTTACAGCGCGAAACTTTTACCGAAGACATCGCGCGCCGGGAAAGCCAATTGGCGGACGTGGAAAATCGGCTGGCGGAACATCTCGCGTCCCTGCACAGTCATGAAGCCGAAAATGAATCGGTCCGTTTGTCGCTCATGGAGGCCGATCGCGAACTCGGCGCGCAGCAGGAAACCGTTTACCAACGCCGCGCCACGATCCAAACCGACGAGCAGAAGTGCGAGTTTTTCAACAAGGACTTGGGACAACTTGCACAAAGCGAGACTGAAGCGCACGCATCGCTCGCGCAACTCGAAGAAAGAACCGAGCTTCTAATCCGGGAAATTACCGAGCTGAACAATGCCAAGGAAAGCTTTATTCAGCTGTCGCTTTTCGAGGAGTCCTTCCTGCGCGAGAAGGAAAGCGAGCTGGCCATACTGCAGGGACGCTTGCGCTCGCTGCAAGGGGAACTCGAGCAGGAAAAGTCGGCGCTGATCGATATCGCAAACCAGATCGCCTATCTAAAAAATGACGCCCTGGCCAAAGAACGCCGGCACGGCGAGATCTCGCGGGAGCTGGAGCGCAGCCGGGAAGAGCATACGCAAGCTTCGACGGCGCTGGCCTCTTGTGAAACGACGCAAGGCGCGAGCTTGCTCGCACTCACGACGTGCGTCAAAGAATTGCGCGAGCGCACCATCGAAGCCGCGCAGGCGACCGCTCTGTTACAGAACCTGAACAAAGGTCGCGAAGACCAGGAAACCAAAATCACCGCCCTAAAGGAGCAGATCCAGGAGAACCGCTCACGCTTGTTGTCCTTCGAAGAGCTGCAAAAGAACTACGAGGGCTATCAAGAGGGCGTGCGCGCGATCATGCTCAAGAAATCGCAGGAAACGACTCCCAATGGTATTTATGGACTGGTCGCTGAAGTCATCGAAGCGCCGGAAAGCTACGAGAAGGCGCTGACCGCCGTATTGGGTGACCGCCTGCAATATGTCATCGTCAAAAGCCACCAGGAGGGCATCGAAGCCATCGAATATTTAAAAGCCCAGGCTTCGGGCCGGGGTAGTTTCATCCCCCTCGAGATGTCTCGCAAACCTCGCAAAGAGTTGCCCCTGGGCGAAGCCGAGGTCGTGGCGCCTTTGATGGAAATGATCTCGATAAAGGAAGGTTATCGCGATATCGCCGATTATTTGCTTTCTGACGTAGTCGTGGTGGAAAACCTGCAAGCCGGTTTGGCGCTGTGGAATCGCAATGGCTATTACAGCACGCTGGTTACGCCCGAAGGCGAAGTGATCGATCCGATCGGTACGGTGACCGGCGGCAGCGGCACGCCCCTGGAAACCAGCTTTCTTGCCCAGCGGCGCCGTATTCGCGAACTGAAAACAATTCTTTCCGAGGGCGAGGCTCGGCTCGGTCATGAGGAGCGGGAAAGCGAGCAGCTTCGGCAAGCCGTGGAACAGGCCTCGACCGAGAAGACTCTTCTTGGCGCCGAAATTCATCGGCTCGAACTCGAAAAGGTGCGTCTGGAACATGAAAGCCGCGCCGCCAACCAAGAGTATGACCGCCTTTTGCAAGCGGTGCGCGCCCTCACTCAGGAACAAAGCGATCTGACCACGGCCGTGCAGCTTCTCGAAGATGAGATACGCCGCTGCCGCGGAAACAGCGAGTCGTGCATCGAGGAAAAAGCCCAACGCGAGCGGCTGTTGGCACAGAAACAAAGCGAACTGCAGCAAATCAGCCACTCGCTTGAGACCGCCGAAGCCGCGGTGACGCAATCGCGTATCCGCAATGCGGCATTGGGCGAAAAGCGCGACAACACCCACGTCAATTTGGCGAACCGGCTAAAGCTCAAGGAAGATATCGCGCACGAAATCGCGGCGCGCGAGGCGCAGATCGCCGAGTATCGGCGGCGCCGCGAGGAAACCGAGCAGTCGCTGGCCGAGACCCAGAACTCACTCGGCCAAAACCGCGGGGAGTTGCAAATCCTCGACGAGAGGCTGCAAGCCGACCGGCAAAAATATCGGCAGATTTCCAAGCATCTCGCCGAGATCGGCGAAAGCCTTAAAGAGATCCGGCCGCTGGTTGATGCCTGCCAGGAGGAAAAGAGCCGAATTCAACTGGCGCTGGCCGGGCAACGGATAGAGCTGCAGCATCTGGCAATGAACTTGCGCGAGAAATATGATGTTCAGCTTGAAACGCTGGCTCCGGAATTTTCCGAAGCTCCGCCGGCGCAAGCCGAACTCACCGCGGAGATCGACGATCTGCGTAACCGGCTGGAACGCATGGGCGAAGTCAATCTCGCCGCCATCGGCGAATACGAGGAACTCACCGAGCGCTTCCGTTTCATGAGCCAACAAAAGGAAGATTTGGAGCGCTCGATCGCCGACCTGCAGCAAACCATCGTCAAGCTTAATCGCATCTGCCGGCTGCGTTTCAAGGAGAGCTTCGATGCCATCAATGAAAAATTTGAAGCGATCTTCCCGCGCCTATTCCGTGGCGGCAAAGCGAAACTCGTTCTGACCGACGAGAATGACTTCCTCGAAACCGGCGTCGATATTATCGTGCAGCCGCCTGGAAAAAAGCTGCAGTCGATTACCTTGCTCTCGGGCGGCGAGAAAGCCCTCACCGCCGTGAGTTTGCTGTTCGCGATCTTTTTGACCAAGCCGAGCCCCTTCTGTTTTCTCGACGAGGTCGACGCCCCCCTCGACGACGCCAATATCGATCGCTTTACCGAGATGATCCAAGAGATGAGCGCGCACTCGCAATTTGTTCTGGTCACGCACAACAAGAAATCCATGCAGGCTGCCGAGGTCCTCTACGGCATCACCATGGCGGAACCCGGAGTTTCGAAAGTCGTCTCGGTGAATATGCATTAGCACCCGCCAGCGCCGTTGTTTTTACCACGCGGTTGACTCCACCCAAAGGTTTTAACAGTATCAAGTCATGAACGGCGGATCGTTTTTTCAGCGCCTGAAGCAAGGTCTGACCAAGAACCGCGAGACCTGGGCGGGAAAGATCAGTGCGATCCTGCAAAACCGCAGCTGGGACGAAACCTCGCTTGCGCAAATGGAAGACAGCTTGATCGCGGCTGATGTGGGCGTTAAAGCCAGCCAAAAACTAATCGACGCGTTGCGTCGGCAATCGCCCAACGGCGGCGAGGATCTTGCCAAAGAAATGACCCTGCGCTTGCAGGCTGCCATGGTGCAGATGCTGCAAGATCCCAGTCACGCAAAGCCCGCGCCGCTTTCGCTTCGACCGTGGGTGATCCTATTTTTAGGCGTCAATGGGGTCGGCAAAACGACGACCATCGGCAAACTTGCGGCCCAATACCGAGATGCGGGTAGGAAAGTTTTGCTCGTCGCCGCCGACACCTTTCGCGCCGCAGCCATTGAGCAACTCGATGTCTGGGGCCAGCGCATCGGCGTCGATATCGTCAAGCATCGGCCCGGCGCCGATCCCTCGGCGGTGGTTTTTGACGGTATGCAAGCAGCCAAGAGCCGCGGCGTCGATGTGTTATTAATCGACACCGCCGGCCGTCTTCATACGAAGGTCCACTTGATCGAAGAGCTCAAAAAAATCCGCCGGGTGATCACCCGTGAACAGGCGGGCGCCCCGCAGGAAACGCTCCTCGTGCTGGATGCCACCACGGGACAAAACGGCCTGCAACAGGCGCGGGTATTCAAGGAGGCCACCGACATTACCGGCATTGTACTTACGAAGCTCGATGGCACCGCCAAGGGCGGCGTCATCATCAGCATCCAAGAAGAGCTCGGCGTTCCGGTGAAGTACATCGGTGTCGGCGAAGACGTCGAAGATCTGCAGCCCTTCGATGCCGAGAGCTTTGCCCGGGCCCTGTTCGAGAATTGATCCTTCCCTCTAAGGTAACCGACTTGACTTGTTCTTCGGCGAGCAATACCCTTTATATGATGGAAGCGAGCAAGGACACCCTGAATCTGGCCTTGACGGACAGCGCCGTCGAGCAGATCAAAAAGCTGCTGGCGCGCGATTCGCGCCCCGATTGCGGGTTGCGCATTGCTGTAACTGATGGCGGTTGTTCCGGTTTTTCCTACAAGCTGGATTTTGACAATCAACAGCGGCCCGACGATCGGGTTCTGGACCGAAGCGGCGTAAGAGTTTTTGTCGACAACGACAGCGCGCCGTTTCTAGCCGGTATCGTAATCGATTTTGTCGACGGCCTTTATGGGGGCGGCTTCAAGTTCACCAACCCCAACGCGACCGCCACCTGCGGCTGCGGCACGTCTTTCTCGGCGTAAGCTCAATCCTCTGGCCCCGCTTCCTGTTCATCATGGGTTGTCAAGCGATAGTCACTCGTTTTTGATTGCCTCACTCCTCAGCTTCGAAATGTTAGGCTCTCCTGGGTTGATTTCTTGAAGGCTGTACGCATTCACGCCCGGGGCGGCATCGACCAGCTCCGCTATGAGGATATCGACGAACCTCAGCTTCGCTCGAGTAACGATGTCATCGTCAAGCTAAAAGCGGCAGCGATCAATCACGTCGATCTCGAGGTCCGGGCGGGCAACGTTTGCGCCAAAGATTCGCTGCCGCGCATTTTGGGCGCCGACGGCGCGGGCATCGTCGTCTCGGTCGGCGCCGGTGTCGTTAGCGTCAAACCCGGCGATGCGGTCTGTCTTTATCCCTTTTACGGTTTCGGTCATTGCCGGTGGTGCGCCAACGAACCAGACCGGCAGTGCGAGACGGGAACGCTGTCGGGCAAGCACCCAGACGGCACCTACGCGGAATACGTGCGCGCGCCGGCGAAAAATTGCTTCGCCATTCCGGCCGGCCTGTCGTTTGAGGCAGCCGCTGCGTTTCCGCTCGTTTATGTGGCGGTATGGCGGATGCTGATGACACATGCCGGTCTCAAACCGGGTGAGTCGGCGTTAATTGTTGGCGCCGGTGGAGGGATTGCCACCGCGGCGCTTCACGTCGCCGGCGGCATAGGCGCCCGCGTTTTCGTAACGTCAGCTAACGAAGAGAAATTATCGACCAGTAAAAAGCTTGGCGCCGACCATGTGATCCATTCCAAGACTTCCGACTTTGCCAAAGCCGTGCGCGGCTTGACCGACAAGCGCGGTGTGGATGTCATCGTCAATTGCGTTGGCGGGGCCACTTGGGCGGAATCGCTCGCCGCGCTGGCTCGCGGCGGCAGGTTGGTAACCTGCGGCGCGCTGGCCGGCTCGCTGCCCAAAACCGACCTGCGCCGGGTTTTCTGGAATCATCTCAAGATTTTCTCAGGCGCTACTGGCACGCGCCCGGAATTTCGTCGCGTGTTGAATTTCTTGGTGAGTTCGAACCGAAAGCCGATCGTTGATAAAGTGTTTCCATTGAAGGACGTGCGCCTGGCGCACAAGCGACTGGAAGAAGGAAAACAATTCGGCAAGATAGTTTTGCGAATTGACGAGTAAGCCGGAGAAAACGTCTCCCTGGAGTAAACTTTCAGCGAGCACTAGTTTTTGGAGAGGCAAATTTCATGCGAGTTATTGGAGGAGCCGCAAAAGGACGCCGTCTGCTGGCCCCCAAGGGGCAAGGAGTCAGGCCAACTGCCGATCGCGTCAAAGAGTCGTTATTCAATATTTTGCCCCGCGACCTTTCTGGAATGACGGTGCTCGACTTATTTGCCGGCACGGGAAATCTTAGCATCGAGGCACTGAGCCGCGGCGCCGCTCATGCCTTGCTCATTGACGCATCGGCCCGATCAGCGGCCGCGATAAAGGCCAACCTGCACCGCCTGGGTTTCGAAGCGCAATCAAAAGTCTGGATCGCGCCGGTAAATCGCTCGCTGCGATCTTTGGCTCGGCGCAACGAAACGTTCGACTATGTTTTTCTCGATCCCCCTTACGATCAGGGGTTAGCAACACGCTCACTCGAGCTCATCGGCCAATGCAATTTGCTGCGCGACGCTGGAACCGTCATTATTGAGCATAGCGCGCGGGAGCCCGTAAAACCCCTTTACGGATCTCTCCAGTTGCACGATCAACGCCGTTATGGTGATACTCTGCTGTCTTTTTACAAGAGTCAGACCAATATCGATTCAGCGCCTTGAGGACAGATCATGACCAACAGCAATGTCGCAATTTACCCGGGATCGTTCGATCCGATCACCAACGGTCACGTCGATCTCGTTAAACGGACTCTGCGCGTCTTCGACAAAGTCGTCGTGGCGATCGCAACCAACCCGGATAAAGACCACTCGCTCTTCACGGTCAAGGAACGGCTGCAAATGATCCACGAAGTTTTCGCGGACCTGCAGGGGCGCGTCGAAGCGGATTCTTTTCAGGGGCTGCTCGTCGATTACGCCGAAGGAAGGGGCTCGAAGGTGATCATTCGCGGTCTGCGGGCGGTTTCCGATTTTGAATACGAATTTCAAATGGCCCTGATGAATCGGCGCCTCAAGCCGAAGCTGGAAACTTTGTTTTTGATGACCGGGGAGTCCGAATTTTACACCAGCTCGCGGCTGGTTAAAGAAGTGGTGAGTCTCGGTGGAGATGTCTCGGGTTTAGTCCCCGACAACGTTCTAAAAAAGCTCCAGGAGAAGTTCAAACGTTAAGGATCGATCGCATGACACAATTGGCTGACCGAACCAAACTCATTAAACCATCCGTAACGCTGGCAATCGCCGCTAAAGCGGGAAAACTCCGCGCCGAGGGAGTGGACGTCACCAACTTTTCCGCGGGCGAGCCGGATTTCGACACCCCCGAGCATATCAAAGCCGCCGCCGTCACCGCGCTGCGCAAGGGCATGACCAAGTACACGGACGTAAAGGGCATCGAACCACTGCGCGAGGCCATTGCCGACAGCTATCGACGCGAACACGATCTCAGCTATCGCAAGGAAGACGTGTTGGTGAGCTGCGGCGCGAAGCACTCCATCTACAATATTCTTCAGGCGGTGGTGAACCCGGGCGATGAGGTCGTCATCCCAGCGCCGTACTGGGTCAGTTATTCGGATATGGCTCTCCTAGCCGGCGGAGCGCCGACGACAATCCCCTCGGCCGAATCCGGCGGTTTTCGCATCAAACCGGAGCAGTTAGGCGCCGCGTTGACGCCGCGCACCAAAGTATTTTTGCTAAACAGCCCGTGCAATCCGACCGGCGCAACGTATGACCGCGACGAATTACTGGCGCTCGCGAGGGTTCTCGAAAAACACAATTGCCTGATCCTCGTCGACGACATCTACGAGAAAATTGTTTACGACGATTTTCAGGTTCATAACATTCTCACGCTGGCGCCGCACCTGCGTGATCGCACCATTCTCATTAACGGCGTCTCAAAGAGCTACGCCATGACGGGCTGGCGCATCGGCTATGCGCTCGGCCCGAGCGATGTCATCGCCGCCGCGGCTAAAATCCAAAGCCAGAGCACGTCGAATCCGACCTCGATCGCCCAGGCTGCCGCCCTGGAAGCGATCCGCGGGCCACAGGACGAAGTGGCGGTGATGGTGCGCGAATTTCAAAAGCGCCGCGACGTGATCGTGGACAGGCTCAACGCCATCGACGGCATCACCTGTCGAAAACCGGAAGGGGCTTTTTACGTTTTTCCGAACGTCAACGGGCTCCTGAACAGGATCGGCCGGGGGAAAAAACTCAGCTCGCCCTGCGACGTCGCAGATTATCTGCTCGAAGAAGCTAAAGTCGCTGTGGTGCCGGGAGAAGACTTTGGCTCCCCAGAGCATATCCGCTTTTCCTACGCGACTTCTCTGGAAGACATTGAAAAAGGCTGCGCGCGGGTCCGCCAGGCCGTGATGAAATTGAGTTAGACTTTTGTCGACTGCGGTTTGGGGCGCTGGCCGGTTTTCTTGAAAATGAAATAGTCGTTCAGAATTTGCCCGTGGTCGAACACGAGCGGGGCCGGCAAATTGTCTTGTCGAACAGCGCTTGCGACTTTGGCATCGTCCGCGCCTCTCGGCGTCCCCCGGGCGGTGGCGATGAAGACCGTTGAGACGGTGTGAAAGCGCGAATCGCGCTTTGGATCGGAGTAAGTGTAAAACTGCTCCAGCAACGTGACATCGAGCGAGGTTTCCTCTTTGGCTTCGCGCTTTGCCGCGCTCTCGACGCTCTCACCGTAATCGACGAATCCGCCGGGCAAGGCCCAACCGTGGGGCGGATTTTTTCTTTCGATGAGGACCACACTGCCGTCGCTGAGCTCGATAATAATATCGACGGTCAATAATGGATTGCGGAATTGTTCGCTCATAACACCGCCCTAACTTGACTCCACTCAATACGCAAGGTAGAAGATTAGTTCCAATTGATGACGCGGGGTGGAGCAGTCTGGTAGCTCGCAAGGCTCATAACCTTGAGGTCCCGGGTTCAAATCCCGGCCCCGCAACCAACCTTTTCAAAGGCTTAGAATCCCCACTGTGTAACTTTTGTGCGATAGTAAATCCTTGCCGCGCGCAATAGTTCGCCTCGATCATCGCTACGCTGGTTCCAACGTAGTCGGCAATTGCTTTCAAATTATGCCCGGACAAGCTCGGTGATGGTCGTATGCCGGCAACCATAGAATTTTCTGTGTCGGATACCAATTTTTTTTAGAGGCTCTTTCCAGTTGTGCTCTGCCCACTTCTTTGACATCGGCTCGCCACGCTTCCCGACAAACACAGAATCCAGCCCGAGCTCGCGCGATGGTAACAGCTTAAGAATATCGACAAGCGTTTCATCAATCGGGATGATTCGGTCGCTGTTCGATGTCTTGGTCGCCGCCGTCACGCCCATGTTGCGCGACTTATTAATCGAAACTATCCCGGCCGCAAGGTCGACGTCCTGCCACATCAAAGCGAATGTTTCCGATGGTCTCATCCCGGTGTGAAACTGCCACGCGACAAGCGGATAAAAGAAAAAGTCGTTTTTGATGTACCAAGCGATAATCCGGTCCCGCTCATTGGCGGTAAATGGATCCGGTCTTTTTCGCAGCAGCCGCGGCCATTGAATGTCAATAAAAGGATCCTTGCCTTGTAACACTTCGATCTCGATCCGAGCATCGCGATACATGGCGCGAAAACTGCCGTCAATGACGTTGCGTGCCGTCTTGACGGCAAGGCCGCGCTTGAGCAATGCCATGCGAAACTCGTTTAAGCCTTTGGTGTTGATCGCAGCCAAACGCACATGCTTGAACGCCGGCAACACATACGTCTTGAAGTGAACACGATAATCCTGAATCGTGCTTCGTCGGTATAGCGGCTCGACTTTGCCTTGAATCCAACGCTCGAAAAAATCTTCCACTGTCGGTGTCGGCTCGAGCCCGTACTTCCCGCGGATGTACTGCTCCAGCCGGTGCTCGGCCAGCCCCTTCTTGCTCGTTTTAAGCGACATGCGGGTCGCACCGTCCACCAGATGTTTAATGTGCGCCGCCATTGATTAGTGCCTCCTCAATCGGAATTTTTAGACCATCAATAACACGGTAAAAGGCATCAAGTCGCCTGGGAACCTGCCCGTCTAAAATCTTGGTCAACGTCTTATTGTTTACCCCGACATTGACGCAGGTGGCGGCTACCCCCCAACCGGCGCGCTTCATACCCTCGACGATACGTGGCACGTTGACCCGGGCGTTCATGCGACGTTTCGTCTCCTAAAATGCTTAACGCGGAGAGATGACCGGATCCAAGCTGCTTACGGTAAATCTGATCTTTATTAGTGTCATTTTCTTGCCCGTTTACGGATACCACCATTCCCTTCCGGTGTTGCGTCGCCGTTACCAGCCTCGATCTCCCTTAAGTGTTTCTCAACCAGTGTGTAGTAGGTCGTTTGCTGCGTGGGAAGATTCTCGAGACCATCTTCGCTATTTTCCCATGGATGGTTATTTTCGAGGCCACTCGCCAGTTCATCCAATGCTGTCGACAAGAGGTCATTGATGATTTGAGTTTTCGTTCTCTGTGGAAAAATTTCACAGAGCGCAGAGATCTTAGCGGCCACATGTATAGACAATCTCATCGAGGTCTGGTTGCGCATCAGACGCGAATTATCTGGTCCTGTCCAAGTCTTAAGCAAATGTTTGGTTTCCATTGGCTGCTCCTACTCCTGCCAAGTGAAAAACTATTTCAGTTTTATACAATACTAGTTTAGTTTTGCCAAATGGTGGTGCAACTGCGCCCAGAATGGCACCGCGAAAACCCAACTGAACGTGCGATGGGAAAACTAAGCCAAATCGTTGCTATCCTATGTCCCGGCCTTTCGTTTATTATTGTGGCGCTTTCGGGTTGCACAGCAATCCAGCAGCAGATACTTGCCGCCGCCCGGCAGCCGGGCGAACGGATTGAAACCACTCCGGACCGGGTTTGGCAAGAGCTTGGGTGCGCCAAGCGGGAACGGCCGTTTGTGCGAATCGAAACAATGGAAATCTTGCCGGAAATGATCAAGCCCGGCGGTCGTGTCAATTACCGTCTCGTTTACGCAATGTGTCCGTATAAGCCCACCGAAGTCGTAAAGTCTCGGGTCATTCGCAAGATGCTTTTCAATGGAGAGCAGGTTGCCCGCAATGTCAAGGATGGCTTTGAACTTAAACCGGGGCGCTGGGTGGTGGATTCGTTTTTTACCTTGCCGCGAGAATCACCGCTGGGCGTTTATGCCCTTGAGGTCGGTCTTGAAACGACCAACGGTTGTGAGTCACGAGTTTTATCTCAGCGGCCAATAGGCCTAACAGTTTCGTCATAAACTGTAGGGTTGAATCCTTTTAGGTTTAGACCTCTATATTGTTTTCGCGCGTAGAAAATCTTCCAAACCCGCAAACGCATAAAGTAATCAACGGTGAAGTTCGACTTCATCATCAATCCCAAAGCAGCGAAGACGTCGGCAAATCGTAGGATACGGTCCGGTGACGTTGACAACCAGGGCCTTGGAAAAAGCCGCCCGGACGCATTAGCCGCTACTTGCTGATGCAGACGCTGATTAATTCTTCCTTTGGATTAGCAGCGACGAGCCGGTCTTGAAATCTCATATTACCTACTATCAGCGACTCTTGGCGATGGATCAAGCAGAGGCGGACTGAAATCGTCGAGGAATATCTTCAAAACTTTCCTGCGGAATTCTCTTCGATCGAGTGAACTGCGCTCAGTGACGGAGACACGCCGGCCGATCTTCCAAAAATTACCATTTTCGGATGTCCGGCCCGAGATGAAACCGACGAGCTTGCTCTACTGATGTTTAGTGAGCTATTCGCACGCGCTAAATTTGATATCATATCCCAAGCGCGGTGCCTACCACGGAAGTTTTTGCCCGCGTTAGCGACAAGCCGTCGGCAATAATTTGTATCACGGCCATACTACCGGCACGCTTGGCGCAGACCCGTCTGCTCTGCAAGAGATTGCGCATGCGGTTTCCAACAATCAAAATGCCGTGGACGGTGGGCGAAAACAGGGAAGATAATCGCAGTCTTCTGCGTGCAGGTCCGGGTTGGCTTTTTCGGCAAATAGTACTACCAAGAAATCGATTGCACAGCAATCCCTCGCTGGGTCAACACCGGTAGAGAAACCTATTAGGAATTTTGTCGATTCAGAAGTGAAACCCCTACTTAATGGCACAACTCAGTTCGCTTAAACCACACAGTTTTCACTTACTTACGCAAAACATTTTAATTGGAATTAATGGCATAAAGATTGTACACAACCATTGTGTCAATATGAACGCGCCAAAGGCATGAAATGCGTCGCGTTTGGGTGGATTCAGAACCGCCTTAAAAAAGCGTTTCGACTGCAAAATGTTCTTGCGCGAATAGAACAGACATCGGCTCGGTCTTCAGTGAATTTTATGAAATTGGAGCACTACGACTATTATGCGAATCGCGCAAGTGGGACCACTCTACGAACGCGTTCCGCCGCTTTTCTACGGCGGAACAGAACGAATTGTTTCCTACCTCACTGAGGAACTGATCTCCCAAGGTCACGAACTTACCCTCTTTGCCAGCGGCGACTCGCTTACCAGGGCGCGTCTCACCGCTCCGTGCAGTCATGCGTTGCGCTTAAACCCGGATTGCAAAGACCCTTTGGTTTACCATTTTCTGCAACTTGAACAGGTTTTAGACAAAGCTCACACGTTCGACATCATTCACTTTCATATCGATTATTTACATTATCCGTTTTCGCGCAGGCTATCCGTGCCCCAACTGACAACGCTACACGGCCGCCTCGACCAGGCCGATCTCGTACCGCTATATCAGGAATTTAATGACATGCCGGTGGTTTCCATTTCCGATGCTCAAAGGAAGCCACTGCCTTCGATAAACTGGCAGGCAACTATTTATCACGGCCTTCCCGCAGATCTCTACCGGCTGCAAAAGAGTCGAGGTTCTTATCTCGCGTTCCTCGGTCGAATATCACCGGAAAAAAGACCCGACCGGGCCATCGAGATTGCCAAACGAGCCAATCTAAAACTCAAAATTGCCGCCAAGGTTGACGCCCAAGATCGTGAGTATATGGAGCGCGAAATCAAACCATTATTGGATCACCCGCTCATCGAATTTATCGGCGAGATCGACGATCAGCAGAAGCGAGAATTTCTCGGCGGGGCTTCGGCGTTGCTCTTCCCTATCGACTGGGTCGAACCGTTCGGTTTGGTCATGATCGAAGCGATGGCTTTTGGTACACCAACTATCGCATTCCGACGTGGTTCGGTTCCGGAAGTCATCGACGATGGAATCACCGGCTTTGTCGTGGAAAATATCGACGAAGCGATTGACGCGTTGAACAACATTGAATATTTTGATCGCCCGCGTTGCCGCAAAGTCTTCGAGACGCGATTTTCTGCAAAGCGAATGGCGACCGAATATGTAAAAGTTTACCATCAGTTGATACAGGTAAATTCCACGCGACGCGGCTTGATTGCCCGAAAACTGCCCAGTTCAGATCGGGCTACCAACGGCAATAGTCCTAATCGCATTGTCACCGAAACCGCCGATCCGGAAGTGGATTCCGGAATTCGGATTATTTCTATGGTTCGGTGACAACCTCGACGTGGCCCTGACACCGGGTGATCTCGACTGTCGCGCCCGGTTTGCCCTGATGAATCACCGCATCCACCACGCCGGCGCCGATTTGCAAATTATTAAGTCGCACTTCGGCGAGATAGTCAGGCAGCATCGGTCGCAAGAATGATAGTCGCGCCGCATCTGCATTGAGGTTGATGCCGAGAACCGCTTTGAGCAGCATAAAGACCGACGCCGCCGACCAGGCCTGCGGTGAACACGCCAACGGATAAGGAATCGGACCTGCGCCTTCGCACCGGTAAAAGCCGCAAAATAATTCCGGCAGACGATATTCGACGAAAAGACTCGCTTCGAAAAGTCCGTTCAGGATCTGAAGGGCGTTCGAGGTGTAGCCATAGCGCGCCAAACCCGAGGCAATCAATGCATTATCGTGCGGCCAAATGGAGCCGTTATGGTACGACATAGGGTTGAACCGGGCTTCCGACACGGCCAGCGTCCGAATGCCCCATCCTGAAAAACTACTATCGTGAATCAGCGCTCGGACGACGTGTCTCGCGTGCTCTGCATCGGCAATACCCGCGTACAAACAGTGGCCGGCATTCGAGGTTTTCACACCGCACTGGCGTTTCTCACCGTCCAACGCCAAAGCATAAGTAGAGCTTTCTGGACACCAGAAATATTCGCGGAATTTCTTTTTAAGCAGACTGGCGCGCTCCACTAAGCGATTTGCCTCGGTTTGATTTCCGAGAGCAATCGCAATCGACGACGCGGCCATCAATGCCGCATACGCGTAGCCCTGAACTTCACACAGAGCGATCGGAGCCTGAGCCAAACTGCCGTCCCTGTGGGAAACCGAATCCCAGGAATCTTTCCACCCTTGCTGCACTAAACCGTTGGTCGAATAGCGGCCATATTCAATAAATCCATCGCCGTCGCGGTCGCCAAAGCGTTCCATCCAACTCAGCGCCAATTCAATATGCCGCCAAATCGATTTAATAAAATCCAAATCTCGCGTTGCTTCGAAATAGGCGCCGGCGAGCATCACGAACAAAGGCGTCGCATCGACGCTACCGTAATAACGGTCGAAGGGTATTTCGCGTAACGCCGCCATTTCGCCCTTACGCGTCTCGTGCAAGATTTTGCCGGGCTCGGCATCCCTTTCGGGATCCAACGTTGTCGCCTGCATGGCCGCGAGATAACCGAGCACGCCGCGGGCGATTTGCGGATCAACCCAAAGATATTCCAGCGCGGTTATAATGCCGTCTCGTCCGAATGGCGTGCTGAACCAGGGCACCCCCGCGTAGGGATACGGTCCGTACTGCGTTGGTGTAAACATCATCCGCAGATCGGCCGTGGAGCGATGGATCCAGCGATTAAACTCATCGCTGGAGGTTTCTAATTGGCAACCTTGCGCGTCCAACTTCCTGGCCACGAACCGCGCTGACATGACTCGTTCGCTTCCTCGAGGCATATCAGGCTGCTGTCCCAGTTCGCAGCCAAAAATCAGGCGAACATCTTTTTCTTGCTTGGGTGCCAGCGCTAGAACAAACGACAACTTCGTTGGCAATATCTGCTGCGGCGCCGGGTCCCAATGAATGACTGTGCGCCGTAGAACACCGTCCAGCCCGTGATAGGCAAAACAAAGTTGTTCCGAGTTAATGATGCTATCGCTCCGCGTCCCGCGCTGCAAACGCGTCAAACCGCGCACTTCGAACACATCGGCGAAGTCGGCGTCGACTTCGAGTGAGAAGCGAACTTCCACCCGCGACAAACCGTAATTCATAAAACTGATCGTTTCATGACAGGTCGATTTCTCAAGCGCTTTGGTGCGTCTAATGTGCAAAGTACCGCGCGGCAATATCACTTGGCCGGCCCGGTAGACATCTGGGTTGGTCAAATTCACATCGAAAAGAAGGTTATCCAACTGGACTACAGAGCTGAGTAGAAATGGCCGCGCGTTATCGAGTTTAAACAATAGATGGGAAAGAAACCTCGTCCCTTCATGATAGAGACCCTCCTGGCCGCTGCCGGTCGCCTGGATATCGCCATGACGATCGAATACCGCAAAAGTATCGCTCTCTTTGAGAACTCGACTGATCGAATCTGCAGTCGAATCAGTGGCTAATATGTAAAAAGTATCTTCAATTGAAACTGCGGCCTTTTCCATAGCGACCCCTAGCTCCGATAAGTGCTGAGACGGTAGCGAGCTTGAAATTAGTTTAGCGCTTCTTCGCATATCCTCAACATTAAAGTTGCATATCCCGTGAAATCGATAAGCAACCGTCGAGATTCACGGACATGAAATGGCATACGATTTGCGTTTTTATTCACCGTTCGGAAGCGATCGATTCCAATTCGTCACAAAACTATGACATCGCGGCAGGTCTTAAATACGCTTAAAGAATTGTTTCGCCGCTGGCAGATGCATGAGCCGTTTCAGTTGGCAGCAGCACTGGCATACTACACAATATTCTCATTGGCGCCATTATTGATCATTGCCATTGCCATCGCCGGCCTGGTGTTCGGACACGAAGCCGCGCGAAATCAAGTTTTCGAAGCGATTCAGGATTTAATTGGCAGGGAAGGCGCCACGGCGATTCAAGAAATTATTAAAAATACCGGCAAGCAACAGACCGGATTTTTTGCCGCCGCGATCGGCGTCGTCTTTCTCTTAATCGGTGCCGGCGGTGTGGTTGGCCAGTTGCAATCGTCACTCAATAAGATCTGGGAGATTGAACCGGACGCGATGGGCGGTTGGTGGGATATCATCCGCGCCCGTTTTTTTTCCTACGCACTCGTTTTGGGAATCGGCTTTTTGCTATTGGTCTCCCTGATCGTTACGGCAATTTTAACCGCCGCTAGTAATTATCTTTCCGGACTCTTTCCCACGGTAGCGGTTTTGTGGCCTTTTGTGGATGTAATCGTTTCCTTTATTTTAATCACGGTCCTTTTTGCGCTGATCTACAAAGTGGTTCCGGATACCGTCGTGCCTTGGAAAGATGTCTGGATCGGCGCAGCCATTACTTCGATTCTTTTCAGTATCGGCAAACTATCGATCGGTATCTATCTCGGTCACAGTAGCGTTTCATCGAGCTACGGCGCCGCGGGCTCGTTGATTACGATTTTACTCTGGGTTTACTATTCGGCTTTGATTTTCTTTTTCGGCGCCGAATTCACTCACTATTATTCGATCCGAAACGGTAACGCCCGTCCTCTTCACGAAAATGAGGACATAAGGTAGAGCTACCTTGACACACACTATACTGGATTATTGACGATCAAGTTCGACCGCTGAGTTTTGTCAAATTTCTTACGTTAAGCTAAAACCAACGACTATCGCTCCGCTTAAACCAAGGTCGTTCATGTACGGCGGCCTAAAGGTTGATCGGGACTGTCCGGCCCAGGCGTCTTCGGTATGTGCAGCGGCATCGGCTTGTCAGTCTTGGCAAAGTCAGCCTTAGCTTCACTCGTCGAAGAGATATCTTCGGCGCCGGTGTCGAGCAAAATGGCTTTGGCACGCTCAACCCACTCTGGAGCATCGCAATGAACCGAAATCAATATCCCGCCTTTCCTGAGCCGGCCTTCGTATCGCTTCGCCTCATATTCGGGAATTCCTAAACCAATTAAACTACCCGCGATACCGCCGATGACGCCGCCAGCGCCTACTCCGGCCAGCGCGGCCATAATCGGTCCGGCAGCGACAAATGGACCGATTCCGCTGACAACGATGGCGCCGACCCC
>Ga0065705_10001925_pt1 | contig 17668 bp, 17 predicted proteins | sample SwibulcommuniRL2_FD_59092 | JGI IMG/M metagenome (GOLD analysis project Ga0065705, IMG submission 59092) | Bulk soil microbial communities from switchgrass field near Rose Lake, East Lansing, Michigan, USA - RL2 Bulk Soil v2 (version 2) | ecosystem: Environmental > Terrestrial > Soil >...
TGTCGTCACTCAAGCTTCGGTGGCGCAGGGCTTCAGCCCTGCCATGCCGCGATGACTGAAGATCGCTCCCCTGATTAGCGCCGCAGCCGTNACGACACAGCCTTCATGCTCGCTGCCAGCGAGCGCANCAGTGACGCTTCGTGTTCTTCGTGTCNTCGTGGTTCGTGGTTCAGTTCTGATTGATTGTCTTCGTCACCGTGAAGACGTAGTGAAAGCCTGAGATCAGCGTAATCGCCGCGGAGGCGTAAATCGCCACGGTCACGACGACCGACGTCCGCTGCAGGTAGTTGAAATACATCATCAGGACGCAGGTGATGATGTAGGTCGCCGTGGCGATCTTGCCGTAGATCGACGGGCGGAACTCGCGACGCCCGACCGCGAGGTTGATGACGGCCACCGTCAGCACGATCAGCAGATCTCGACTGATAATCAGAATCGTCAGCCACACGGGAAGCTTGTTCACCAGGCCGAGCCCGGGCACGGTCAGCACGCTCACCGTCGCCACGATGAGGAGCTTGTCGGCCATCGGGTCGAGCCAGGTGCCCAGGCTGGTGCGGCTGCCCATCTTGCGCGCCAGAAGGCCATCGAACAGATCGGTCAGTCCCGCCACCGCGAACACGATGAGCGCCCAGCCGAAATAGCCGTAGACGGTGAGAATGACGAACGCAGGTGCGAGCATCACCCGCGTGAGGGTGAGCTGGTTCGCCGGCGTCAGGACGCTCATTGCGGTGAGGTGTAAAGACGCTCGATTCGGCTGACGGCGTCGATCGCCTCAGCGCCGCTCACCGGGCGCGAGAGTTGAAACTGACTGCCGTCGGCCAACGGAAGAATTCCCGCGGCCACCGAGAGCGATGCGTCAGCATAATGCAGATTGCTGACGCCGACATCGGCCATTTTCTGCGGACGGCTCTGCCAGTCCTTCAGCAGTTGAGGCCGGGTGGACGCGACGATCTTCAGCATCCGGGCGACGGCCTGGGCGAGATCGCTCCGCATGAGCGCCGTGCCCGGCTGGAACGTGTGATTCTCGTAGGGCTCCATCACGCCCGCGCTCGCGGCTGTCATGATCCAGTCTGCCGCCCAGTGGTCGCGCGTGTCGGTGATGACCACGGCCTGCGCCGGCGTCGAAGCGAGCAGCGGGGCCAGGCGAATGGCGACGAGCGACGCCAGATCGCCGCGCGTGATCGACAACTGGTCGGGGATGGCGCGGTATTCCGCGGGCAGCTTCAGGTAGGCCACGCGTGCATCGAGGGCCGCCATCCGCCGGCGCAGATCCGCGCTGGGCTCGAGATCGTTGGCCTCGGTGTACATCTTCATGGCGCCTTCCACATCGCCACCGGCCTCGAGAATCTCGCCGATGTGGATTCTCGACGCGGCGTCGGTCGGATCCATCGCAATCGCACGCTGGTATCGCGCGAGCGCCTGATCGGTCTTTCCCTGCTTTGCCTCGACGTCGGCGAGATCCCGCACGAGGAACGCGCTCTCCGGCGAGGCGGCAATGGCCTGTTCGTACAGCCGAGCCGCCTCGTCGAGCCGGTTCGCCTGCGCGGCCGCCCGGGCCGCCGCCACGTTGTTCTGCAGGCCGCGCGCGCGCAGCACTTCGACCCGCCGAGCGATAGCCTGGAGCTGTGGATCGACCTTCACCGCCGATTCGAACGCCGCCAGGGCGTCGGCCTCGCGCGACGCCGCGAGCAGCGCCTCGCCACGACCCACGAGCGCCGGCACATAGTTGGCGTTGGACTGCAGGACACGGTCGAACCGCTCCAATGCAGGCTCGGCGTTCCTGCGGGCGAGTTCCAGGTAGCCCAGTGCCGTCTCGCTCGGATAGAACTGCGGCGATTTCTTCAGGACGGCCTGGAATCCGGATTCGGCCCGCGACAGATCGCCTGACTGAAACCAGCGCCAGGCATCGTCATGCTCCTTGATGGCTCCCGCGAACCGCGGATCCGCCTCCGGTAGCGTCGGCAACAGGTAGTCGGGAAAGCGCGGCGCCGTCACTACCGGAGGTGTGACGGGGCGACCGCAGGCGACACCGAAAGTGGCCACGAGCAGGGACAGCGTCAGTACTCTCATTGTCAATTTTCGATTGACGATTGCCATACTGATTGGCAGTTGCCAATTCAATCGACATTCGTCAATCACCAATCTGGCAATTCTTTTCACCTTCCACCTGCCGCTTTGAAGCGATCGAGCACGCGCCGCGGCACGTCAGCCTCGATAGCCACGCGACCGCCGGTGGTGATGTGGCTGACGACCCTGGCGTGCCGGTAGACGCGCGCGATCTGCGCGCGATCCTCGGCACTGCCTTCGTCGAATTCAAGGGTGACCCGCCTGGTGTCCAGCTCGAGCTTCCGCGCGATCGCGTCGATCATTTCCTTGCGGCCCCTGTTCTTCAGCGCCGAGATACAGAGCGCCTCAGGATACATGCGCTGAAGCCGCTCGGCTTCGCCCAGCTCGATCAGATCGCACTTGTTAAAGACGTTCAACGTGAGGACGTTGGCGGCGCCCACTTCCTCGAGCACCCGCCTGACGGCGTCCATGTGGCGATCGCGATCGGGACTCGCCGCATCGATGACGTGCAGCACGAGATCTGCCTCGGCGACCTGCTCGAGGGTGGCACGAAACGCCGCCACCAGCGTGTGCGGCAGCCGATCGATGAACCCGACCGTATCCGACACCAGCAGCTTGCGCCGGTCCGGCAGGCTCACCTGGCGCACCAGCGGATCGAGCGTCACGAACAAGGCATTGGACGCTTCCGCCGATGCCTTCGTCAACAGATTGAACAGCGTCGTCTTGCCCGCGTTGGTGTAGCCCACCAGCGCCACGAGCGGTACCGACGCCTTCTGACGGCGGATGCGGGAATGACGGCGGCGTTGCCGGATGGCGTCGATCTCAAGGGAAATGCCATGAATCCGTTGCCGGATGCGGCGCCGATCGGTTTCGAGCTTCGTTTCGCCAGGTCCGCGTGTCCCGATGCCGCCGCCAAGGCGCGAGAGCGCCGTGCCCGAACCGGCCAGCCGCGGCAGCAGATACTTGAGCTGCGCGAGCTCGACCTGCCACTTGCCTTCCCGCGTCCGGGCGCGGCGCGCGAAGATGTCGAGGATGAGTTGCGTGCGATCGATCACCTTGCGATCGACCCGCCCTTCGATCTGCCGCAACTGTGCCGGCGACAGTTCGTTGTCGAAGATCACCACGTCGGCCGCGAACTGGGTGCATTCCGAGGCGAGCTCGTCGAGCTTTCCGCTCCCGATGAAGGTGGCCGGATCGGGTGTCGGACGCTCCTGAATCATCTTGAGCACGACGGTCGCACCGGCCGCGGCCGCGAGCCCGGCCAGCTCCTCGAGCGAATGCTCCGCATCGGCCTTCTTCGAACGTCGAAGCGCCAGTCCGACGAGCGCGGCTCGTTCGCGCGGCTCGCCGTTCGACGATACGTGGCGTGATGGCATCAGAATCTCGAAAATTCTAGCACGCGGTCCCACGCAATCGCGCCCGCTCGAACCAGCACGGGATCCTCGCCCGTTGCATCGACGATCGTGGATGGAAGGCCGCCGGGCGTCGGGCCGGCATCGATCAACACGTCGAGGCGCGCGCCGATCGATCGCACGACATCTTCCGGATTCGATGTCGGCGGTTCACCCGAGATGTTCGCACTCGTGGACGTAATCGCATGACCGGCGCTGGCCGCAAGCAGCCGCGCCACGCGATCGGAAGGAACCCTCACCGCTATTTTGCCGGTCGAGAGATGTACGTCGTCTGACAATCGCGGCGAGGCGGGAATGATCAGCGTCAGCGCGCCGGGCCACGCCCGCGACGCCAGGCGCCATGCGAGAGGCGTCAGCGTACCGACGTGGTCGACGATCTGTTCGACGTTGGCGGCAATCAGCGGCAGCGGGTGATCGGCCGCACGCTCCTTGAGCGCGAAGACCTTCTTCACCGCCCACGCCGCACGGGGATCGGCGGCCAGTCCGTAGAACGTTTCGGTGGGAAACGCGACGAGGCCCCCACCGTGCAGTGCGCTGACGGCGGCGACGAGATCGTCCGCCGAGGCGGCGGAGGGATCGACCCGCAGCCGGATCATGAGCGATAGGCGGGAAGCTCACAGCGCACCGGTCTGTCGGTGCGATACCCGAGCACGTAATCGGCCTGCATCAGCTTGTGAATTTCGCGCGTGCCCTCGTAGATCACGGCGCCCTTCGCGTTGCGGTAGTAGCGCCCCACGGGATACTCGTCGGAGTATCCGTTCGCACCGTGAATCTGGACGGCGTCGGAGGCCGCGCGCTCGGATGAGACCGTCGCGAACCACTTGGCCAGCCCCGTTTCTCTGGTATTGCGCTGCCCGATGTTCTTGAGCCACGCCGATCGCAGCCAGAGCAGCCGCGACGCCTGGTAGTCGGACTCCATCTGCGCGATCATCTCTTTCACGAGCTGGTGCTGGCCGATCTCGACGCCAAAGGCACGGCGGTCGCGCGCATAGCGTGCGCTCGCGTCGCGGCACGCGCGAATCAATCCCGTCGCGCCGGCGGCCACGGTGAGACGCCCCTGATCGAGGGCGAACATCGCAATCTTGAAACCCTCGCCCGGTTTGCCGAGGAGGTTCTCTTCGGGCACCTCCATGCCGTCCATCTTGAAGAATCCGGTGTTGCCCGCGAGGATGCCCCACTTGTGCGTCAGCGTTCCGCTTGAAAAACCCTTGAACGCCCGTTCGACGATGAAGGCGCTCAGGCCAGACGGATCCTTCTGACGCTTCTTTTCCAAATCGGACCAGGCGATCACGAGGAACGTGTCGGCGACGTCTGCGAGCGAGATCCACATCTTCTCGCCGTTCAGGACGTAGCGATCGCCCCGCTTCTCGGCCGTCGACTGAATGCCGCGCGCGTCGCTGCCCGCCGACGGCTCGGTCAGCCCGTAGGTCGCGATGCGCTTCCCCTGCGCCTGCGGCACCAGATACGTCTGCTTCTGCGCCTCAGTACCCCAGGCGAGCAACGACAGGCTGTTGAGCCCGACGTGCACCGACAGAATCACCCGCAACGAGGTGTCGACGTACTCCAGCTCTTCGCACGCGAGGCCGAGGCTGATGTAATCCATGCCCGCGCCGCCGTACTCGGCGGGCACCGAGATCCCGAGCAGTCCGAGCTCGGCCATCTTCGGAAACAGCGCGCGATCGAAGCTGTGCTCGCGATCGAGTTGCTGGATGCGGGGCGCCACTTCCTTTGCGGCCCACTCGCGCGTCGATTGCTCGACGAGCCGCTGCTCTTCGTTCAAATCGAAATTCATCGGGGTAGATCCTAACAGGAGATCAGGAGATTCGGAGATAAGAGACTTTTAATCAAAAACGCTCCTCATCTCCTGGTCTCTTGTTTATGTTTTTTCTGCTATGCCTTTCGGATGGTGACCGGCGCGCCCCGGAAAAGGTTGAGGCGATCGCTCGCGTTGCCGGCGTTGACCGCGATCTCGAGGTGATCGGTGCTGCCGAAGAGCGCGCACACCTCGTCGGCCGACGCTTCGGCATAGGTGGCCACGACGCGCCCGATCCGATGGGTGGCGGCGGATATCTCGATGCCGTCGGCATTCGCGAATTTATCGAACATCTTGCGATCGATGTTCGTGACGAGGTTGCCGAATCGATCGACCCGCAGCACTTCGCCGGTCAGCACTTCCTCCGCAATCTGCGGAGCCGGAATCGCGATGTGGTGAATCGAGCCAGCCGAGCGCCCGAGCGCGGACAAATCGATGCCTTTGGCCAGCCACCCGGCCGCCGGCGCAAAGCGGTCGCGGCCCTCGAACGTGCGACTCACCGTGGCTCTGGCATATCGCCGCTCGGTGAGCTCGACGACTCGCCGGGCAGGCGTTTCCTTGAGCACGGCCGTCAACACGCCGTTGTCCGGGGCCACGAACCGGTACTCACCGGTATCGGCCGCGATGCCGCGCCGGGCCGACCCCACGCCCGGATCGACGACGACCAGGAAGATCGTGCCTGCGGGAAAGTACTTATAGCTGGCAGCCAGCTCGAGCGTGGCCGTCAACATGTCGTGCGCGGGGATGTCGTGCGTGATGTCGACCAGTGTCGCCTCGGGACAGATCCCGAGGATGACGGCTTTCATGGTGCCGGCGTAGTGATCGCGGGTGCCGAAGTCCGTCAGGAGTCCGATGACGGGTCGAGCCATAGCTCGTCCCCATCATAGATCAGCGGCGTCACCGGGTTTCGACGAGCTTCACTGCGTTTGCGGGATCTTTCTGAAGAGGAATTCGCGTACGTTGTTCTTCAGCAGAAACGATTCGGCGACCTTCAGCCCCTCGAACATCCGGATGATGTCGCGGTTGGGCAGCGCGTTCTGTTTCCGCCCGGTCGTCGAATACGGACGTTGCCGCACGGAGTCGTCGCCGAGGATGACGTACTTCGAGAAGCGCGCGTCGGTCGAGCCGATCGTCGCAAAAAAGGACAGGAGCGCGCCGTCGGTCCGCAGGATCTTGGTCAACGCCGACGCCAGGACCTGCGCGGATGGGAGATCGAGGAAATCGAACAGATTCCAGCACAGGATGCCGTCGACGCTCTCGGGCATGTGCTTCAAGCGCGTCTTCAGATACTCGTGGAGGGGTGTCTCGCTCCCCTTCGGGTACCGTTCGACGTCGGCAAACAGATCTTCAAGGATGATCTTGCACCCGAGGCGTTCGCCGAGGAATGTCACATTGGAGCCGACAACCGGACCGAGGTCCATCAGTACAGGCGACTCCCGTGACGTCAGGCTCGCCAGGAACTTGCGCAGAACCTTCGTGGGAATCAGCTGGCCGGCGTCTGAAACGGCGGCGGCCGCAGCCGCCGCCTCGTTTCGTTCTTTATTGCGCAGGTCCCAGAGCAACTATCCCACCTTTTGGGCCTGCTGGGGCTGCTGCATGACCGGCTGCGGAGCCGGCTGAGACTTCACTTCGGCCGGACGCGGGCCCGAAGAAACCTGCTTGGCCTTCTGGGCCATGTCGACGCTGCCGCGGAAGTGTGCACCTTCAGCAATGGCGACGCGCGGCGAGGTGATGTCACCCTCGACCGATCCGTTCTCGCGGATGTCGACCTTCTCGGTGGCGCTGACGTTCCCGATCACCTCGCCCAGCACGACGACGGCCTTGGCGAACAGTTCGGCCTTGATCTTGCCGTTCGGCCCGATCGTCAACACATGATCGCGGAGCTCGATTTTTCCCTCGACATGGCCTTCGATGGTCAGGTCTTCGCTCCCGTTTAACTCACCCTTGATGACGACCGATTTCCCGATGTTCACCACGTCCCTCGCGTTCTGGCTCCTGTAGGTGTCCTGTCTGACGGGCTGCGCCGCTGCTGCAGGAGCCGTCGCAGCCGCTTCGTTGGTAGGCACCGCCGGTTGCGCCGGTTGTCGCACTGCTTCGTCACGCTTCCACATTCTGACCTCCCGAACATTTCGGGTTATGACAGGAGACCCCGGGCGGTCCCGGGTCGTGAGGGGGTACGCCAGTATAGGTGAGCGTCCCCGACCTGTCTAGCCCTTATTTCCCTTTGAGTTAGCGCCATCTTCGCTGTGCTAACATGGCCGAAGCACATGCGCATCTACCTCGATCACAATGCCACGACCCCGGTCGATACCGTGGCCGCGGAGGCGATGATCAACGCGCTCCACAGTCTTTTCGGCAATGCATCGAGCGTTCATTACTATGGACAGCAGGCAAAGGCTGCGATCGACATCGCCAGGAGCGCTGTGGGCGACCTCATCGGCGCCGAACCAGCCGAGGTCGTCTTCACGAGCGGAGGGACCGAGGCCGACAATTTCGCGATTCGGGGGGCGGCCGAAGCCCTCGAGGTGACGGGTCGTAAGCATCTGATTACCTGCGGCATCGAGCACGAAGCCGTGCTCAATACCTTCAAGGCGCTGGCCCGGCGGGGGTGGAAAACCACCATCCTGCCACTCGACGCGAGCGGCATCCTGTCGCCCGACCGGTTGCGCGATGCCCTGACCGACGACACGGCGCTCGTGTCGATCATGCACGCGAACAACGAAATTGGGACCATCCAGCCAGTGACAAAGCTTGCAAGCCTCGCCCACGAGCGCGGAGCCCTGTTTCACACCGACGCGGTCCAGAGCGCGGGCAAGATTCCGGTGAACGTGAAGACGCTTGGGGTCGATCTGCTGGCGATGTCGGCCCATAAGTTTTACGGGCCCAAGGGCGTCGGCGCCTTGTGGGTCAAGCGCGGGGTCCGCCTTTCCCCCTTCATCAATGGCGGCAAGCAGGAACGCAATCGCAGGGCCGGCACCGAGAACGTCGCGGGCATCGTCGGCATGGGGGTCGCGGCCGGCGAGGCCGGCAAGAAGATGGAGTCCGAAGGCAGCCGGTTGGCGGCGCTGCGCGATCGGTTGGAAACCGGCATCCTGTCGTCGGTGCCCCACACCGAGGTGAACGGCACGCGCGACGCGCGGGTCCCCAACACCACCAACATCAGCTTCGATCGGATCGAGGCCGAGTCGTTGCTCATCGCGCTCGACCTGGAAGGGATCGCGGTCTCGACCGGATCGGCCTGCTCCTCTGGTACGCTCGAACCATCCCACGTGCTGAAAGCGATGAACCTGTCGAGCCATCGCGCGCAGAACTCCATCCGCTTCAGCCTGGGCGCCAGCAACACCGAGGCACAGATCGATCACGTCATTTCGGTCCTGCCGAGAGTCGTGACGAAGCTGCGAAGCCTCTCCGCCGTGGGCTCGCGTTGATGTCTCAACGCAAAGACGCGAAGACGCAAAGCAAACTGATCGAAAATACCCCTTTGCGTCTTGGCGATCTCTGCGTTGGAACGACCTGCAGACTATGAGAGTAGTAGTAGCCATGTCGGGCGGGGTTGATTCGTCGGTGGCCGCGGCGCTTCTCGCCGAAGCGGGCCACGACGTGATTGGCCTGTCCATGCAGCTGTACGATCAGAGCGGCGGCGAGGCCGGCTATGGCAGCTGCTGCAGCCTCGACGACTTGCACGATGCCGGGCGTGTGGCCCGGCGCCTGGGCATTCCGCACTACATCGTGAATTTCGAGCGCGAGTTCCAGCGGACGGTCGTGTCCAATTTCGTCGGCGAGTACGTCGCCGGACGCACACCGATTCCGTGCGCGCACTGCAACAGCGATCTGAAGTTCGCCACCCTCCTCGACCGCTCGATGGCCTACGGAGCCGAACTGGTCGCGACCGGCCACTACGCCCGCATCGGCATCGATCCCGAAACCGGACGGCACGTGCTCTCTCGCGGACTGGATGCTTCGAAGGATCAGTCCTATTTCCTCTTCTCGCTCACACAGCAGCAGCTGTCACGGGCCAGCTTTCCGGTCGGCCACCTCTCGAAGGACGAGGTCCGCGACATCGCCCGGCGCCTGGGCCTGTCGGTTGCCGAGAAGCCCGACAGCCAGGAGATCTGCTTCGTCCCCGACGGCGACTACGCCGCGTTCATCGAGAAGAAGACCGGCGATCTCGACGGCGGCGGCGCGATCGTCAACCAGTCCGGCGCCGTCCTCGGCCGCCACCCCGGCGTCCACCGGTTTACCGTTGGCCAGCGCAAGGGTCTTGGAATCGCCGCCGCGGAACCGCTGTATGTGCTCGAGCTGCGGCCTACTGAAAAGACGGTCGTCGTGGGACGGCGAGCCGACCTCGAACGCGCCAGCCTGACGGCCTCGCAGGTGAACTGGATTGCCGGTGCCCCTCCGGTCGCACCGCTGCGCGTCACTGCTCAAATTCGCCATCGGCATCAGCCCGCAACCGCCACGGTTCGCGCCATCGACCACTCCCGCGCATCGGTCGCATTCGACAACCCGGTGATCGCCATCACGCCCGGACAGGCGGTGGTGTTCTACATGGATGATTTGGTGATCGGAGGAGGGTGGATCGAATCCTGAATTGGAAGATTGCCAGATGGTTGATTGGAAGATTGTTTAAGGATTGAAGATTGTTGATTGGGAGATCTTCTTGAGTCTGACAATCTACCAATCAACAATCTGCCAACACTCTAACAATCAACAATCCCCCAATCTCACAATGCCAGTTTCTTCAAGGCGTCTCCGGTCATTCTGAAGATCGTCCACTCGTCCATCGCTCGCGCACCCATCTTCTTGTAGAAATTGATGGAAGGCTCGTTCCAGTCGAGCACGGCCCACTCGAACCGGCCCCAGTTTCGCTCGACCGCGATCTGCGCGAGGTGTTCGAGCAGCGCGCGGCCCGCGCCATGGCCTCGCGCCTCGGGCCGCACGTACAGATCTTCCAGATACAGACCTGGCTTCCCCAGAAACGTCGAGAAGTTCGCGAAGAACAGCGCGTAGCCAACGGGCTCGCCGGCGAGGCTTGCGATGACGGCCTCGACGACCGGATGCGCGCCGAAGAGCGCCTCGTGAAAGTCCTCTTCGCGCGCGACCACTTCGTGCGCGAGCTTCTCGTAGGTGGCGAGCTCGCGGATGAACGTCAGGATCAGCGAGACGTCGGCAGGCGTGGCGCGTCTGATCGAAATCTGGTAACTCATTCCATCTTCACGCTTTTCCCGTCGAACGACGCGATCTCGAGCTTTGTGTCGTAGTCCACGACCGTGATGCGATAGCCCGCGTGCTTCGTCTCGCAAACCGTGGCGAGCCCGATGAGCATGTTCCGGCGCTGCTCGAAATTGTATTTCGACCAGACGGCCCTGTTGACCCACGCGGTTGTCTTCGCGCACTCGTAGTCCACCAGCACGCCGTTGGTCATCATGTTGTCCACGAGCGCTATGCCGAGCGGTCCCTGGTCGGGCGGCAGGTCGGTGCTGGGGCTCGACTGAAAGAACAGCAGCACGAGGAGCAGCCCGAGGGCTCCCAGTCCCACGATGAGTCCGAGCGGCGTCGCCGCTCGCTTGTCTGTCTTTTCCGGGTCTGTCTTTACCGGTTCTGGCATATCAGGTCCCGAGCACTCTCAGTTCGGCAATCGACCAGTAGAAAATCTTGTCATCTTTCGTCAACCGCATGCGCAGCATCCGCGCGGGCGTCGGCGGAAACCGGTATTTCAGCGGCAGATCCCGTGGCGACTCGAAAGCCGCCACGAACGCCAGCCCGGCGCTTCCCCCCTGCCAGATTTCCTTCCACGTCTTTCCGTCTTCGGACGCCTCGATGACGAGGCCACGTGGAAAATCGTCCACGAATGGTCCGAGCCAGGTGTCGATGCCCGTCACGGTGCGCACCGCGCCGAGATCGATCTCCACAGCCGTCCGCGTGGTCTGCGGGCCCGACTCCCACCGCGTCGTCCGGTCCTGATCGATCATCGAGGCGACGGCCATGTCGTTGACGTTCGGCCTGATCACGGCCACTGTCAACGGCCGCCCCGCGGTCGAGTCGGCGCCCGGCAACTCGGTGGGGGTGACGCGATACAGCGACTGCTGCCCTTCGGTGCATATCAGGCGGGCGTTCGGATGTGACGAGACGTACCGATCCCAGTGTCCTTGAGGATCTGGCTCACGATCGACGATGACGTCGGTGACGCCGTGGGCCGCCAGATACGTCAGCACGTCGGGATCGCGTAACGTGAACCCGACCCTCAGCGCGGCATAGTGCGGCGGAAAGTATCCGCTGTAGCCGTTGACGACCGGCCGCTTGTGCGACATCTGGCGGTACATCGCCGAGACGTCGGGATAGGTGAATCCCAGCGGCAGCTCGAGGATCGGGCCTTTCGCGTCCCCTGCACAGTCCAACGCCTTGAACGTCTTCGGCGTGTCCGCCAGCGGCATGGCCCACATCCAGGTGTCGGCCATGATCGAGATCGACACGATCGCTGCCAGGGCCAGCCTGTTGAGTCCAATCCTCGAGGCCAGGCGATCGAAGACGATCGCTCCAACGACGGCCAGGCACAGCGTCGTCGTCATCCAGAATCGGGCCGGCACACGCAGCGAGTTGAATCCCGGCAGATACATGAGCAGCGCATAGGGCCCGCGATACATGAGCGGGTTGCCCATCAGCGTCGGCGTCGGACCGAAGCTGAACAGCCACATGACGAAGCCTGCCAGCGCGTAGAACGCGAGCGCCGATCGTGCCGCGTACGCGCGCCGGAGTCCGGGACTCGTCAACGCCAGGCCGGCGGAAAGCAGCAGCGAGAAGGTGAGCGGTTTGATCGGATTCGACACCGAGACGAGACGCACGCCGAACGGCTCCAGCCGCCACGAACCCATGACGACGGCGCTGAGCGAGACGAGCGCGGTGCCCACCGCGAGCCCGCTCAGGATGCGCCGCGCCACAGCCCAGCTGCGCACCTCCGGCCGCTCGCGATCGCGCACGAAGATCGCGCCGGCTACGACGAGCAGGACGATCGTCAGCCCCGGAAACAGCTCGCCTTCGGCGCGCCGGTAGACATGCAGCGAGCCCCAGAACGCCAGATGATCGGCCGCGTGCAGGAGGGCCGCCACGTCGGCGCCGAAGCCGCGAATCGTTTCCAAATCGCGAGAAAAGCCGAACGACTCGTGAATCGCCCGATACCGCAGCAACAACGGCAGCATCAGCGCCACCGCCGCCGCCCACGCCGCGCTCGCGGCGGCAAACTCGCGCCACCTCGTCCATGGGCTCGCGAACCACAGGATCCACATGCCCACGAAGACGCTGAAGAACAGCAGGTAGTAGCCGTTGCAGATGCCCTGCAGGAACCATCCCCCGGCAAATAACGCGAGCCATCGCGGCCGCGGATCGCGGAGATAGCGATGCAGGCCAAGCAAGGCAAACGGCATCGGAAAGGACGCCAGCGACTGAATCTGCGGAAGGTGCGCGATCCGATAGGGCGCGAATCCGAACAACAGGCCGGCGACAAAGGCCGCATCGCGCCGGCCCGTCAGCTCGTAGACCAGCAGAAACGCTCCGAGCGCGCTCAGCGGGAACGTGAGCAGGAACACGATGTTGTATGCCGTCTGCGGTCCGGCCCCGAGCCACGAGAGCGGGGTCGAGATGAGGCTGAGGCCGAGAAGGTTCTCGGAAAAGCTCAGTACCCCCTCCGCGGGGTAGAAGGCAGGGGCGTTCCACCACGCCGAGGAGAACGGCATGGCCTGAGTGTTCCACCAGAGGATCCAGGTATTGAGAGAGGGATCGCCCGCGTCGTTGGGGAGCACCGTCGCAATATGCAGGACCAGCGGATATGTCAGAACGATCGTGATGACGCCGTACGCCAGAAACGCCAGAGCGCCTTTTCTCATTGCGGGGCGGCAGGTCCGGAGTCCTGCAACTGGAAGATCAGGACCGCGGGAAGGCTCGAGACGCGCGCGATCGGCGCCCAGTCGAGGCGCCCCAGCCGGTTGGTCGGGGAAAAGCGTGTCTGGAATTCCTTCTGTTCCCAGTCGTCGACGACGAGAAAGGCCGGATGTCCCTTCGCCGCGAGATCGTGAACCGCCGCATCGAGATCGTCGGCCGGCAGCCAGTCGTAGCGCAGCGTGGTGCGGTGCGCGTAGTACCGCACGCTGCCGCTGTGCTGCACCGAGAGCACGACCGCGTTGTCGGGCGTGCGCGACGCAACTTCCGCGGCGGCACGCACGTGGCGCTGCTCTCCCTGGGCCACGTTGAAGATGCCGGTGTTTCGACCCATGTGTACGCCATACCCCATCATCACGGCGCAGATGAGCGCCACGAACGTCACACGTGCCTCGGCCGGAAGCTTCTGCGACAACCAGATGAGGGCGGCGGCCATCAACACGAAGAGCGCAGGATAGGCCGGCAGCAGGAACCGGAGGTAAAACCAGTGATCGAAGACGGCGTAGAACAGATATGAGAGGAACGTGAGCCCGATCAGCACTCCCAGACACTCGCGCGGCGATATGCCGGCCGTCCGTTCGCGAAGGGCTCCCTTCACGAAGAGCGGCACGAGGGCCAGCAGAATGAGCGGCGTCTGCGTCTCGAGGAGCCAGCGGAGGTAGTTGAAGAGATTCCCCGGCAGGTTGCTCCCCGAATACGACTCGAAAATGGTTCCGTAGCCGAAGGTCAACGGCCCGTCGTACAGGTAGGTGTTGAGCGCCATTATCGCGATCAGCGCCGGCGCGATGCCCTTGGCATATCGCAGCAGATGCGTCTCGGGATCTTTCTGCCACGCCACCACCGGGAGGAACGCCAGCGGAAAGAGATTGGGACGGATGAGGAGCGTCAGGCCGGCCGCCCAGCCGGCCGCCATGCTGCGCTGCTTCAGCACCAGCCAGCACACCAGCGTCCAACCTGCGGCCCCGGGAATATCGGACATCGGCTGCAGAAGGTGCGCCAGAAATACCGGCGATGCCATCAGCAGCAACGCCGCAAGCGCCGCCGTGCCGCGACTGCCTGTCGCTTCCTTTCCGAGCAGGTACGTCAACGCCAGCGTCAGCGCCCCAAAAACGGGAACCACATAGTAGGGTCCGTTGTCGCCGAAGATCGCGAGGAAGGCCGCCATCACGATCGGGAATCCGGCCGGGTAGGTCGGCACGATCGTGCCGTCCGGCGATGCCGGACGGTACCCGAGCGGCGAGAACATCCACTCGCGGTTCTTCCAGGAGAACTCCTCGACCAGAGGCTGCGCCAGCCGCAGCGTGCCGGAGAGCCACGATCTGGCCTGGCTGACGTATCCATATGAGTCCGAGCCGGCCGCGGCGAAGCTTCCGAAATGCACGCCGAGGACAAACGCGAGGACCGCGACGACCGGAAGCACGACCGGCGTGGCTTTCGCAACCCAGCTGATGAGCCATCGCCCGTCGGTATCCCGATCGGCGCGCGAATACTGCCAGAAGTACCACCCGCCCAGCGCAAGCCCGATGAGCAGTGGCCGTAGCGGCTGCCTCGAAGAAATCCTTATCGGACCCAGCATCCAGCCCACACCGCCGCTGAAGTAGGCGACCACCGCCCAGACGGGCAGGAGGCATGCGAGAAGGTAAAGAAGACGGCGAAGAGTGACAGACTGTGTCATTTTGGCTATGGGATGGTAACCTACCCCTCATTCCTGAGGAGGATCTATGAAACTTCGCGCGCTGCTCCTGCTGCTGCCGCTTGCCGTGTCCCTCCAGGCGCAACAACCGTCCCAGCCGCCGGCCGTCCGTTCACCTGAAGTGGCCGCCGACCGCCGGGTGACGTTCCGTGTGCTCGCCCCGAACGCGTCGAAGGTGACCGTGTTCTGCGAGTGCCTGACGAGCGAACCCGCGATGACCAGGGGCGCCGACGGCGTCTGGAGCGTCACAGTGGGACCGCTCGAACCGGACATCTATGAGTACCACTTCACGGTGGATGGCGTCGATAACCTCGACCAGCGGAACCCGGTCGTCAAGTACAACAGCCGTCCGAACCTCATCGAGAGCGTTGTCGACGTCCCGGGCGCGAGCCCGATGTTCTACGACGTGAAGCCCGTTCCGCACGGCAAGGTGGAAATCCGCTATTACCAGTCCAGGACGACGGGCACGACGCGGCGCGCGTTCGTCTACACACCGCCCAACTACGAGCGAGCCGGCAAGGGCCTTCCCGTGCTGTACCTTCTGCACGGCGCCGACGGCGACGAGACCGTGTGGACCCAGTTCGGCCGCGCGAATCTGATTCTCGACAATCTCATCGCCGAGCGCAAAGTCGCGCCGATGGTGGTCGTCATGCCGTTCGCGTACGCCTATCCCTGGACCGCAGGGGTTCCGGGAGAGAAGCAGCGCGTCGACTTCGAAAAGGATCTGCTGACCGATCTGATTCCGTTCGTCCAGGCCAGCTATCGCGTGAGCGATAACCGGGAGAACCGAGCGCTGGCCGGATTGTCGATGGGCGGCGGCTTGACGCTCGCGATTGGGCCGAGGCATCTCGACATGTTCAGCCGGCTGGCGGTCTTCAGCGCGGGCGGCGGCCAGAATGTGGAAAAGTCGTTCGCCGATGTGGCCGCGAACGCGAAGAACGTGAACGCCCAGCTCAAGTTGTTCTGGATTGGCGTCGGCACCGAGGACGGGGCGATGGCGGGCGCCAAGCGCACGTCAGACTTCCTGAACGCCTCAGGCATCAAGCACGTCTACAAGACGTCTCCAGGTGCACACACGTGGATTGTCTGGAGGAAGTATCTAAACGAGGTGGCGCCCCAGATCTTTCCACCGAGCTCGTAGCTCGATGTCGGTGGAAAGATCTGGTTCGTATAGTTCGTAAGGGTTCGTAGGTTCGTAGGTTCGTGGGGTTCGGCGGTTCGAACCTCGAACTTCGAACCTCACGAACCTCACGAACCTCACGAACTCAACGAACCCACGAACTTTACGAACTTTACGAACTAAACGAACGTCGTCTATTTCCGGATTTCCAACAGATTCGAGACGCTGTATTCGGGCGCCTTCTCCTTGGCGATGCGCTCGGCTGCCGCCTTCTGTGCCGCCGTCGGCACGTGACCCTTCAGCGTGACCGTCTTGGTTGCCGCGTCGGTGTCGACGTTGATGTCATTCGCGTCGAGGTTGTCAGCGTCGATCAGCGCCGTCTTGATCTGCATCGTCTGCGCGGCGGCGTCGAGCGTGGCGCCGACCGAGTGGGTGGCGTCGCGCGTCTCCTGCGCTACCCGGTCGCCGGCCCGTTCCATGCTCTGACCGGCTTCGCGCGCTTCCTGCTTCGCCTCAGCGTTGGCGTCGCGCGCTTGCTCTCGTGCGGCCGCGGTGTTCTTCTCCGTGTCCTGCTCCACGCCGCGCGCGGTGTTCTGACAGGCTGCAAACAGCGACACGGACAGTAATGCCGCTGGCAGGCCCAGCGATGTGATTCGGCTTTTCATGCATTCCTCCTCAAGTGTACAGACAGCGGACATTTCGTCCTGCCTTCCACAGAGGAATGAGCAAAACGCTCGCCAGTTATCGCTTCTTTTGATCGAAAGGTGACTTCGAGGACGACCGCGCGTGCCTTTCTTCCGATTGGTCCGAAGCCGGACCCTCGTGACTGTCCACTTTCGCCTCGTGGTCAGCCGGTCGCGGGCTGACGAGCGCAGCGAACCGCTCGACGATCTCTTCGAATGTTTTGTCTGATTTGATTCCCATCGACGTCTGGGACCGAACGCGGAATTGATGCTAGCACAATCAGCGTGGGTGTGATCTCGCGCCGCACGCACAATGCGAGATTTTGGCGAAGAAATATTTCGTCCGCTGCATCAAATCACGACAGGTTGCACGTGAGGTATGGAACTTGCTCACCATTTCGCGCGAGAGCCGAATCGTGCGTGTCGTGACCATCAAGCATCCACCACTCGCCGTCGAGGGCATCCCCTCTGACAAGTCGATGCTCGGCAAGACGTACGATCTGCCCGCACAGGTCGCGATTTTAATGATGGCCGCGGGCTGGGTGCGCGGCGAGAGCCGCGCGCGCGGCAGACGTGAGCAGGACGTATCAACCGTGCACAATCGCCGTCAGGCGACTGACCGACGTTCAATCATTGCGTGACGGTCACTCGAGCCTGGCGAAATCGACCACCGCCCGCCCGTACTCCTTCCCATCGGACACGATCCTGACCGTCAAAACCCTGTCGGCGATGGAGAGCGCGTTGAAGGCTGTCTCGATCGTCGCACCGTAGATGTAATCGCCCGCATTGCGATCGATGGACGATGGCGCGACGTGCGGCGTGCGGATCGCGTTGACAGCCAGCAACGACGGGTCGCCGACCAGGATGTCGAAGATCGGAAGCATCACGTAGGAATTCTGGGGATGGAATCGCAGGCGCGCCCGAATCGAGACCTGGCCGGCAGACGGC
>Ga0065705_10001934_pt1 | contig 17634 bp, 9 predicted proteins | sample SwibulcommuniRL2_FD_59092 | JGI IMG/M metagenome (GOLD analysis project Ga0065705, IMG submission 59092) | Bulk soil microbial communities from switchgrass field near Rose Lake, East Lansing, Michigan, USA - RL2 Bulk Soil v2 (version 2) | ecosystem: Environmental > Terrestrial > Soil >...
CGAAGGCTACTACCGGGCGCTCGAGCCTCTCGCTGAACCCGGCGATCTACACGCCCGGCGGGCCGGTCGGNAATACCCAGGCNCGCAGAAAGCTCCCGGAATACAGCGGCATCAACCACTTCGTNCAGGACAGAGACAGTCAGTATCANTCGATGCAGCTCACGTTGAACCGGCGCTATAGCNACGGCTTCACGATCAATTCGAACTACACGTTCTCGGACCTGAAGGGCACGCTCGGCGGACCGGAACTGGTGCCCTACTTCCACCCGGACTTCGACAACATCGTCGATACCCTGCGGTATGGGCGGCTCGGCGATGCGCGCCGGCACCGCTTCGTGACATCGTGGGTGTATGACATTCCGGGTCCGACGGAAGGCGCGGCCAGCCACGTGATCGGCGGATGGCAGGTCACCGGCATTTACCAGTGGCAGAGCGGTCAGCCGTACACCATCACCAGCGGCGTCGACAACGCGGGCTGGGGCCTGGGCGACAATCGGGGAGTTCGAACCGGCCAGCCGCTCGAACCGCCGGCGGGCGCCGACCAGACCGTCTGGTTCAACCCGGCCGCGTTTGCCGTCAACCCCAACGGGACGTTCGGTGAGACGCTCAGGGGNGAGTTCTTCGGTCCGAACCGCACGACCGTCGACCTCGGNGTGTTCAAGCGCTTCACCTTCTCGAGCAACACGAGCTTCCAGTTCCGCGCGGAAGTCTTCAATCTGTTCAACACGGTCAACTTCAACAATCCCAACACGACGGTGAACAACGCCGCGACGTTCGGCCGCATCACCGCGGCGGAGGATCCGCGGATCATGCAATTCGGTTTCAAGTTCCTCTTCTAACCACGAAGGCACGAAGAACACGACGGGGGTGGGAGGCATGGCCTCTCACCCTCTTTCTTCTGAACCACGAAGACACGACGACACGAGAAAACACACAAGAGACGGGAGACCAGATACTCGATCGAATGGTAGTGAAACTGAACATGCCGTGAATGCGTGAAGTTTTCGTAATTTTCGTTGGACTCCCCACAATTCTTCTTTTATATTCGGAACGTCCGTACACTCTCACCGCTTTCGCCCCTTGATGGAAAAGGAGTGCCACGATGCGATCCTTCCTCCCCGCAATGGCGATCGTGCTCGCGCTCGTCGCGAGTCCCGCGCTGGCTCAACAAGGACAAATCAACGGCGTCATCACCGACACCAGTGGTGCAGTCGTGCCGGGCGCGACCGTGACTGCGATCGAAGAGCAGACCGGCCTGTCGCGCGACACGGCCAGCGGCGCCAACGGCCTGTTTACCTTCCCGTCGCTGCGGCCGGCCAGTTATGAAATCAGGGCTGTCCTTACTGGTTTCAGAACGGTCAGGCGCACAGGCATCGACCTGGCCGCCAACCAGAACCTCACGGTCAACGTGACGCTCGAGCTGGGAGAGCTCAGCGAGACCATCAGCGTTGCCGGCGAGGCGGCGAACGTGGACATTACGACGGCGACTCTCAGCGAAGTCGTTGACCACGCGCGCATCGTCGAGCTACCGCTCAACGGACGCGACGCTGCGAAACTGTCGACGCTGGTTGCGGGCACCGTGATCCAGTCGGTCAGCACGGAAACCGGCAAGACGATCCCTGGCGCCATACGGCTGAGCTCGAACGGCGGGGAGGCAAGCGGCTCAAACCTCTCGGTGTCATTTCGATTGGACGGCACCAGCAACACCGACCTGTACGAGCACGAAAACCTGACGTTTCCCTTTCCCGAAGCGCTGCAGGAGTTCAGCATTCAGACCAGCAACTACAGCGCGGCCCAGGGCAACAGCTCCGGCGCCGTCGTGAACGCTGTCACCCGCTCGGGCACCAACACTTTTCATGGCGGCGCGTTCGGATACGTGCGGAACAAGGCGTTCAACGCGCGCAATTACTTCGCGGCCGAGCCCGATGCCCTCGATCGCCGGCAGTACGGCGGGTACCTCGGCGGCCCAATCAAGGTGCCGGGCTACAACGGCACGAACCGGACGTTCTTCTTTCTCGGCTGGCAGGGCACTCTCCTCAATAACAAGACCGCATCAACGATCGTGTTCGCGCCGACGGACGACCAGCGCACCGGCAACTTTGCCACGTGCGGCGCGCCGTGCAACGCGCCGATTCGCGATCCGCTGACCGGTCAGCCGTTTCCCGGCAATCAGATCCCGGTTTCGCGTTTCGATCCGGCGGCGGTGAAACTGGTGAGTTACTTCGCTCGAGAAACCGGAACCGGGCAGCATCAGGTCTCGCGCGCGAGCGCGATGGACTTCAATCAGGTGGTGTTGAAGGTCGACCACCAGCTGACCAGCAAAGACCAAATGAGCGGCCGGTACTTCATCGACCATTTCGATAACGCCGCGATTATGACGCCAGGCGATCTGCTCAGCTATCGCACGGGCAGCCCCAAATCACGGGTACGCACTCAGAGCGGCGTCTTTTCCTGGAAGCGATCGCAGACGTCGACCGTGCTGAACGAAACACACGTCGGGTTCCAGCGCATGCACGCCGGTCGGGTGACGCCTCCCACACCGAGCCTGCAGGAGCTCGGCATTCGACTCCCGCTGTATCCAACGACGCCGAATCTTCAGTCAATCAGCGTGGACGGGTTTTTCGCCGTCGGCGCCGATGCGCCATCAGACTTCGTGCGAAACGGCGTTGAGGCCAACCACCGGACGAGCTGGATGAAGGGCAGCCACAGCATCCAGTTCGGGGGAGAAGTCCAGTACTACAAGGCGAGTATCGACAGCGAGTACCGCGTGCCGGGCACGTTCACCTTCAACGGCACCGCCACCGGCAACGCCATGGCCGATTTCTTCCTGGGCGACATGCGGACCTTCGATCAGGGCACCGGCGAGTATAAGTTCAACACGAACCTGTATTCGTCGGCGTTCTTCCAGGACGACTACAAGGTGCTTCCGCGTCTCACATTGAATCTTGGGATGCGCTACGAGCCGACACCGCCGTGGCACGAGGTCGTCGGCCGCATCCAGGTCTTCGATCTCGACGCCTACAAAGCCGGCAAGCGCTCGACGTTGTTCGACAATGCGCCGCCCGGACTGTTCTACCGGGGAGACCCTGGCATACCTGAAGACGGCACGAATGGCGACTGGAACAACGTGAGTATCCGAACGGGCGCCGCTTACGACCTGACCGGCGATGGCAAGACCAGTCTTCGCGGCGGTTGGGGCTTGTTCTACGACCAGCACATCATTGGCCGCTTCAACAACGGTGCGGTGAACAATCCGCCATGGAGCATCAGGATTAACGTGACGGAGCCTGTGGGCCCGTTCTCAGATCCATACCGGGGACGGGACGACTTCGATAAAATCTCGCTGGAAGGGGTCGGCAGACGGGACGCCCCCTTCCCGTACCCTGTGAGCGTCAACACCTATGACGACCAGTTCAACACGCCGCTGACTTACAACTACAACCTCACGCTGGAGCGGGAAGTGCTGCCGGGATGGATGGCGCGCGTCGCGTATGTGGGATCGAAAATCACTGGCGGCCAAAACACCATCTCGCTGAATCCGGCGATCTATGCGCCTGGCGCAACGACCACTACGACCGATGCGCGTCGTGCTCTCCAACCATACAGCGCCCTCTCGGTGTACGTGCAGCAGCGGTGGTCGCGCTACAACTCGATGCAACTGACGCTCAATCGCCGCTACGCGAATGGCCTGACTATCAACACCAACTACACGCTGGCCAGTGTTGTCGGCAACTTCGGCGACGAAGTGATTCCGTATTTCATGCCGCAGGACGAGACGCTAACCGTCGGCCCGCTCGATCAGATGCGCAGGCACCGGTTCGTCACATCCTGGGTGTACGAACTTCCCCAAATGGAGACCGGTAATCAAGTCGCACGGGCGGTGGTGAACGGCTGGCAGGTCACCGGCATCGTCCAGTTCCAGACGGGCCAGCCCTACACGATCACGTCGGGCACCGACATTTCACGCGATGGCATCGGGGGCGATCGGGCGAAGCCGACCGGTGTCAGCATCGACCCACCCGCCGATTCCGATCAGACGACTTGGTTCAACCGGTTGGCATTCACGGCCGGAGATGTCGGCACGTTCGGCACAGTTGCGAAAGGCGCCTACGTCGGACCAAGTTTGAATTACTGGGACATGGGCATATCCAGGAATTTCCGCTTCGCCAGCGACATGAACGTCCAGTTCCGGGCGGAGTTCTTCAACATCTTCAACCAGGTGAACTTCGACCTCCCGGCGACGTCCGTCTCGAGTGCGTCGTTCGGACGCATTACCAGTACGCACCCCAACCAGGGCGATCCGCGCATCATTCAGTTCGGGCTCAAGTTCAACTTCTAACCACGAAGACACGACCACGAAGACACGAAGGCACGAAGAACGAAGACGCGAAGGCACGAAGGCGGGGTGAGGGGCGAACGCTCCTCACCCTGGTACTCCAACCATTGCCGGGCGGGTTTTGTATACAATGCCCCGCATGAAACCCATTTCCATTTTCATCGCGCTTACTCTGCTTGTCGTCGCGCCCGCGCTCACTGCGCAGCAAGGCGCGATGCCCAAGGTCGCCAACCCCGTCGTCATCCAGTTCATGGTCGATGGCATCGACGCCAACACCGTGAAGACCGCGATTGCGGCCGGCGCGACGACTCTTGGCGCGCTGCTGAAACAGGGCGTCGTCGCCGACACCTACTACTGCACGAGCCCCGCGCCACGGTTGGCGCTGCCGGATGGCTCGACCCCGTGGGGCGGCAGCACCAGCTCGAACGTGGCGATGCACACCGGCACCCTTCTGTTCGAGTCGTACAACATCGACGACATCTTTCTGAGCGCCAGGCGCGCGGGCATCAAATCGGTGTTCGCCGGCGGATCGCGGAACTACGCCATCTTCAAGAACGCCGACTTTCTCTACTACGGTGGCGACGAACTGACCGACGAGATCGTCGTCGACAAGGGACTGCAACACCTGACGAAGGACAACGCCCGGCTGCTGCGGCTGCACCTGCAGCTCATCAGGAACGCCTGGAAGGGACCGAGCGACACCACGAATCCGAAATCGGATTACGTCCAGTACTTCGTGAAAACGGTGGACCCACAGCTGGCGCGGCTGATTGCCGGGCTGAAGAGCGCGGGCGTCTGGGACCGGACCTACATCATCTTCGGATCGGACCACGGCATGGGGCAGACGAGCCAGAGCGGCCATCCGCAGTCTGTGCTCTCGTCATGGACGACGTTCATGGCGTTCTACGGACCTGGCGTGAAGAAGGGCGCCCACATTCCGTACGCGGAAGGGCCGGACGTCGCGGTCATGACGAACTATTTCCTCGGCCTGCCGCCGCTGCGCGGGCACCTCGATCCGAACGTGCCGAAGAACCTTGGCCGCGTGACTGGAGTGCTGCTGGAAAACGCGCTCGAGGGCGGGCCGGCGGACGTCAAGCACCCGCGCTATGTCGAGCGCTATCTGAAATCGAACATGCCGCGCGGCGATCAGTATGTGGATTATCGCGCCGCGATGGTGAAGTTCCTCAGCGAGTAAAGAGTCGCGTCGGCTAAGCGCCGCGTCTGAGCTGAACGTTCCTGATCGTGACCGGCGCAGCGGCGTAATTGGAGAGATCGACCGTGTGATCGCCCGGATCGATCGTGAACGGCACTCCCAGCGACATCTTGCCTTCGCCCTTTCCATCCTTGGTCACGTGCATCTCGATGACCGTGAACGGAGCGACGTCGGTGGCCTGGCCCTCCGCTTTCCATGGTCCAGGCGGGTTGAGCGCGCCGATCGGCCGATCGGTGATGACCACGATACGCTGACCTCCGTCGGGCAGCTCCTCGCGATGTGTGTACTTCAGCGCGTAGCCCCCGGGGCCCTCGGTCCAGATTTGTCCCATCGAGGGGTTGCTCGCGAGTAGTTTGGTGAGATCAGGTATTCCGCTGTTTTCCTTCGATGCAGTCATCACCGCTTGAAGCACGCGCTGACGGTCATCGGCGGTCGACCAATTGAAGATCCTGAACGTGAGGGTGACACCAGATCCTGGCGCCAGGCCGGCCGTCGTGCCGGAGTACTCGATGGAAACGGGGGGTTTCGTTGTCTGCGCAAATGCCACCGAGCCGGTCGACAGAAGCGCGATTGCAATGGCCAGGCATTTCGTCATCGATGCCCACCTCCACTGGCGGGGCGGGATTATTTCTCGCTGATCCTCCAATCGGTGTCAACGCTGAATTTCCGGTAGGCGGAAAACTCGGAGATGCCACGCAGCCGCAGGCGCCTGAAGAGCAGCAGGCGCCCGCTGGCCGTCCACGTAACCTTCGCGGGCAGCCAGGCCTCGTTGTTCACCTTGCGACGCTCGAACGAGGCGACGGTCCCCTGGTGCACCCGCGCCAGCAGTCCCATGCCGATTGAGAGATCCTTGACGGCCTCGACCTCGACGCGGACCAGCTCGTATTCGGACTCGCTGACCCAGGCGCGCGCCTTGAAGTGCGACATCATCTTGCCGTCGTCGGTCTGCGGCTTCACGCCGTTCGGCGTCAAGGTCGAGAAAATCGTGTCGTGCCCGTCAATCCGCTCGCGGCGGATCATCTTGATGTCGTACACCCTGAACAGGTCGTCAATGGCCGCCGTATAACGCTGTCGCCGGCGACCCATCTCCCGCGCGTGCTTCTCGCGGGACGCGGGGGTCGCCACCTGTCTGACGTACTTCTCCACTTCCTCTTTGCGCTCGCGATCTTCTTTGGCCAGCTTCTCTGACGGCACGGGCTTGCCGTTTTCTTCGATGAGGCGGCGGTACCGCTCTTCCCCTTCGAGGCCGGGGTAGACCTCGAAGACCTTTACGTCCTGGTCGGTCACCTTGCCCGACTCATCCACCTTCTGCTCGGTCCGCCGCTCCTGGAAGACATACCCGCTCTGCCGCTCCGAGTCGGTGGCGAGATGCTCCCGCACCTTCGCCGAGAACGTCTTGAAGTCAGGAAGGGGCCTCTCGCCTACGCTCGGGACAGGGCGCTCCTGCGCCGCCGCCGCCACCATCGCCGCCGCCGCAAGCAATACCCCCAGCACCCACTGGCCCATACTCCGAGTGTACGACGCCCGCGGGGTGATGGCGAACTTGGCCCGGAATGGAACACAACTGGTTCAGGGCAGCGCCATCGCCACGGCAGTCGCCGCCCAGCCGGTGGCCATCGCAGAGATCCACTGGTCGTGGCCGTACGGAAAGCCACTCTCGAAGAAGGGCTGGAACTTGGGCGAGCGGCTGCGGACGTACCATGACCCGTCGGCGGATTGCGTGGAGAGCAGATACTTGAGCGCGCGCTGGTAGACGGGATCGCCCGGCTTCAACATGCCGGTTTTCGCGAGCGAGGCCAGGGTTTGACCGGTGGCATACGCGTCACTCGAAAGGAACGCATTCTGCGCCCACCCGCCGTCGGCACGCTGTGCAGCGAGGATCGTCTTCGCCAGCTTCCGCAGCGTGCTGTCGCCGGCGTCCATGCACTCGAGGCCCACGAGCTGCATGCTGCGATCTTCGGCCGTCGTCGCATGCGCGCGCTCGAGCCAGCTTTTCGCCTGGGACAACCGGCGCGATGTCTCTGCCGCGCGTCCCGGAGGACCAAACGCTTTGATCACCGTGATGGCGAGCGCCGTGCGGAAGATGTCGCCGTCTTCGATGGGCGGCCTGGCGATGCCGCCGAGCGACCACGATCCATCGGCGCGCTGCCGCGCCAGAAGGCTCGCCACCACCGCGTCGGTATTGCGATCGGGCTCCTGACTGCTCGCGCCGAGCGCGGAGAGCGCGTAGATTTCGACGTCGGGGAAACCGCCGGTCTCGAGCCGTTCGAAAAACGTCATCGGCGCGAAAAATCTCGCCCGCGTCAGCTGCCGGCGATCGGCGGCGGCCTTTTCGTCGATGGCAATGCCCTTTTTCTGCGCCACCGACGTGGCGATGTCGGTGATGTTGTGGTGGTGGCACGAGGCGCATCCGCCATTGGCGGCCGCCTGGGCCGAGCTCTTTTCGAGCAGAGCCAGGCTGCGCCGCACGCTGGTCGCCATGTCGGCCGGCGCAAATGCCGGACGTGCCGCCAGCTCGGCTGAGCTCGCGACGGCACCGGCACGCTCGAGCGTGGTGATCACCGCAGGATTGCCGATCTTCCTTGCCCAGTCGAGCGCCGTTTCTCCGGCCAGGCTGCGAAGATTGACGTCGGCCTTGCGGTCGACGAGCAAGCGGATAACGGCGGCATTCTGACGATCGGTGGCCACCGCCAGCATCAGCGGCGTCATGCCTCGCACGTCACGAGCATTGATGTTGGCTCCGGCCTCGAGCAAGGTCCTGATCAACTCGGGCGATCCCATCGAGGCGGCCCCCAGGAGCGGGGTGAAGTTGCCCAGCGCGATCGTGCCGGCTTTGACTTTCTGGAACGAGCCATCGCCCGAGATGGCGTTGACATTCGCGCCTTTCGAGAGGAGCAGCCTGACGGCTTCGAGGTTGCCCCCGAACGCCGCATTCATTAAGGGCGTAAATCCCGCAAAATCGGGGTCATCAACCGACACGCCCGCATCAACCATCATCTGAATCGTCTCGAGGTCACCACCGATGGTGGCCGCGCCAAGCGCCGTGACCTTGAGTACGTCGACGGCTTTCGTGCTGGCACCGCTGGCCACCAGCAGGCGGACGATGGGCGCGGAGCGATCGCTCAGGGCGGCCAGGAGCAACGCCGTCCGGCCCCGCTTGGTGGCGACGTTCACGTCGGCGCCCGCCGTGAGGAGCAGGCGTACCTTGTCGATATCGGTGACGGCCATCATCAGCGCCGTGGCGCCGGCGCTGTTGACGGCGTTGACGTTGGCTTTGCGGTCGATGAGCAGCTTCATCGACTCGACGGAGCCGGCCGCGGCGGCGTGCATCAGCAGCGTCGAGCCGCCACGTTGATCGCCGGCATTCACATCGGTGCCACCGTCGAGCATGGCTTGAAGCCGGGCCAGATCGTTCGCGCGTATCGCCGAGTAGAGCGCGTCGCCCGACGGGCCGCCGTCCTGCGCACTCACGACAGCCGTACACACGACGAGCCCGACGATGAGACGCTTCAACACTCGACGCGACGCCATAGTGGACTCCAATCCTCACTTCACCATTGATAGATGGGCAGGTTGTTGGATTGTGAGAGTGTTTTCAGATTGGGGATTGTTGATTGGCAGAACTAATCGTGGGATTGAATTTGTAATCCCACAATCTCCCAATCTCCCATCTGCCAACATTCTCACAATCCAACAATCCCGCAATCTACCAATGCTATTTTTCTATTTGAGCTTCCAGTTCTCATCGAAGTATCCGGCCACCTTCGTCTGCCCGCCGGTCGTCAGCACCGCGTAATCGCCGAGACGCGGGAAGAACACGGCCTCCGTACCCGACGTAACCCGGTTGGCCGAGAAGGTCTGCCCCGTGTTCAGCACGACGTACTTTTGCGGGTTCAGCGGATTCGGATAGACCAGCACGAGCGCATGGTCGGCGGTCGGAAACTTCTGCGCACCGACCGTGATCTCGGTCCGCGTCCACTGGATCGGCAGACGCCCGACGACTCTCGCAATCATGCTGTTGCTGCCGGGATCGCCGAAGAGCACCAGGTTGTAGTTGGTGATATCACTCGGCGTGACCGAGCTGTCGTTCTTCACCCGGACGTCGCCGCGCATCCACTTCGCGAACTCCGACTTGAAGCTGTCGTAGCGCTGGCTGGTGTAGCTCTGCACGTTCTCGTTCCACGGCTGGCCGCTGCCGCGCACGACCAGGAACGCGTCTGTAAACGCGTCCTCGATCGGCCCCTGCATGCCGTGAACCTTGTAGAGCCCGGCGGGACGCGCCCCGGCGGCGGCCCACTTGCCGTTGGTCTTTTCGAACGTCGGGTTGGCGCCTCCCTTGAGTGTCTGCCCATCGATCGTGAACGACGCCGCCGGCACGTCGAACTTCACGCGGCTGACGTTTTTCGTGGTCACCGTGTACTGCTTCATGTCGTCGGTTCGCTTCGCGTCAACGTCGGCGCGCGTGTAGCTGGTCTCGAGGCCTTCCACCGTCACCCAGTGGGCGTTGTTGTAGCGCATCGTGTAGGTGACGAACCTCACGTGGTTCGGAGATTTGCCGGCCGTTTCGTCGATCGCCTTCCGGAGAAACGCTTCCGACTCCTGCTTGCTCTGCTTGTGCCACGCGTGACCGGTGTCGGGTCCGACCAGGAACAGCCCGCGCATCTCGGTCATCGTCCACTTGTATGGAGATTCCTTCGTCAGCTTGAAGCCTTCGCGCTCGACCGCTTCGCGGAAGCGAACCGAGGCCCTCAGCTGTGCGTCTTTCTCGCCGCCATAGCTGACAAACGGAATGTCGAACGCATTCAGCGCGTAGTCTTCCGCGTCGACGTAGTGCAGCGCGGCCTCCTGATACGGCGTCAGCCCCTCTTTGGGCAGCCTCGTGCGCGCGTACTCCCGCGTTTCCGAGTAGCCCGCGCTCGCCTCGAACGCCGCAAAAAACGTCGGGTTCTGAATCGCCAGCCGCGCCGACCCCTGGTGGCCGCCCATGGAATGGCCGCGAAGCACGATGCGCTCGGCGTCGATGTTGTAGTGCTTCCTTACCGCCGCAATCGCCTCGTAGACGTCGGTCTCGGCGTAGAACTTGTACGAGTGGTTCATGCGCGCGAACGGCTCGAGCTGGATGTAGTCATCGGCTGGAATCTGCGACGTCTCGTGCGGCCCCGCCTGCTGCTGCATGAATCGAATCTCGTTCATCTCCACTTGCGTGCCGTGCAGCCACACGTCGAGCCGCATCGGCCTCTTGCCGTCGTAGGAGGCGGGAATCGTCAGGCCGTAGGGCTGCACGCTTCCATCGATGCGCGAGACAAAGCCACGAACGACGTTGCCGGTCTTTCGCGTCCACGACGAGGTGCCGTTTTCGAGCTCGATGGATCGGCCGATGCCCGTGTCGAGCGCCGTAATCGTGTCGGCCACGTATTTCTCGCCGAAGAACTCTTCGGGGAACCGGAGGATGTAGTCGACCCCCTTCTTGTAGATTCGCACGTCGGCCAGGAGCGCCGGGTCTGTCTTATCGCCGAGGGCGGCAATCCGTGCGCTCAGCTCGGCGAGCTTCTTGTGAATCTCGGCTTTCTGGTCGGCGCTCGGCGGAAAGACCTTCTCCTGCCCCTGCGCCATGGCAACGGCTGCGGCCAGCACACACAGCACGACGGTTTTCTTGAACACGGACATTTCGCCTCCTCGATCGAGGAATTTTACAGGAAATACCGGAAACAGGAGATTAGGAGATGAAGAGAAAAGGAATTCCCCTTAGTCTCTTAATCTCCTGTTTTTTTCGTCACTGGGCTTTGACGAAGAACACTCCACCCGGCTGAGGCACCTGTCCCGTCGCGCCGGTGGGCGTCAGATCCCCCGTCTTCGCATCTATCTTGAAGACCACGATGTTTTCGCCGTTCTGGTTGGCAGAAATCATGTACTGGTTGGTCGGATCGATCGTGATGTTGCGCGGCGTGCGGCCACCCGCCGGCGTGTGGCCCAGCGGCGTGAGCGTGCCCTTGGCCGCATCCACCGCGAACCGCGCGATGCTGTCGTTGCCGCGGTTGGTGACATACAGCCACTTCCCCGTCTGATCGATCTGGATTTCGGCCGTCGTGTTGTTGCCCTTGTGGTCGGCCGGCAGCGTCGACAGCGTCTGAATCTGCTTGAGAGCAGTGCCGTTCACCTCGAAGACGCTGACCTTCGAATCGGTCTCGTGATTCACGTACAGAAACTTCCCGTTCGGATGCAGCTGCAGCCGGCGCGGACCCGAGCCGCCCGCGTTCATCGTCACGAATGGCGGATCGGCCGGCCGCACGGTCCGCTTCACCGGATCGAGAAGATAGGAATACACGCGATCGAGCCCGAGCTCGGCCACATAGATGAAGCGGCTGTCCTTGGAGTAGACGATGCCGTGCGCCTTCGGCCCGGGCTGCTTGTCGCTCAACGGCTTGCCGGCATGTTGATCGGTATAGATCGCCTCGGTGAGCTTGCCATCGGCTTCCACGCCAAACACGGAAAACGTCCCGCTGTTGTAGGTGACCGTGGCCGCGAATTTCCCGCTGGGATCCAGGACCACCTGATTGGCCCGATCGCCGTGCGCGCCGACTTTGTTGAGGAAGGTCAGCTTGCCGGTGTGGCGGTCGATGGCGAACGCGCTCAGGTAGTCACCCGGTACCCCGGCTTCCCAGTTCGAAGCGTACAAGAACCTTCCGTTGGGATGCGCCCACACATGCGCCGGGTTGACTGTCTCAGCCACAAGGCCCAGTGGAGACAAGGCGCCGGTTCTCGAATCGAAGCGGAAACCATAGATCCCCTTCGCCGCGGATGTTGTCGTTGGCGTCGGGTTCGTGTAGCTGCCGACGTACACAAAGTAGTCTGCCGCGGCAAACGTTGCAGGAGCAGGGCCCACCGATTGCGCAGCAAGCGCGGCCGCGGTTACCGACAGCGATACGAGGAGAAGTGCGATCTTTTTCATAATGCATCCATCCACGGTCCGGCTAAAGCCGGACACTACGTACTGAAGGTCTATTCCTTTTTCCTTCTTCCATTTTCATTACTTAATCTTCAAGAACTCCCCAACCGTCAACGCTCTTGGCGTAAACCGCGCCTGGCGAATGGCCCCTTTGAAGTAGTTCCGGCGATTGATCCGCGTGCCGAGCGAGGTGGCCCCCTCGCCTTGCGGCTTGAACGCGACCTCCGCTTCGCCCTGCAGCTCGCCGTTCACGTAGCTGCGAAACATCTTCCCGTCGAAGGTCTGCGCGACGTGGTACCACTGGCCGAGGGGGTGCAGCTTGTCCTTGAACATCAGCGCGCGATTGTAGCCGGGACCATTCACGAACGCGTCGAGATACCAGCTCTTCTCCACGACCCGAAGCTCGAACAGGAAGCGCGCGTTCGCGTCCTGCCCCGTTGTCGGATGCTCGGCGCTCGCCAGCAGACCGGTTTTGGGATCCCGTTCGGCCATGTGGAACCACCGCTGCTCGAAGGCGCCGCCATCGGGACGGAAAATGGCTTCGAACGTAAACGTCGATGCGCCCGCCAGCGGGTGCTTCTCAATCCAGATCGCATCGTCCACGCCGTCGAACTCGATGGCCTTCCCGACCGGGGTGTCGACCACCTTCGGCGTGCCCTCGACGGTGGTCTTGATGCCCCCGATATTTTCCAGCCGATCGAACGTCCAGACGGTCTGCTGGGGCTGAGCCTGGCCCGAGAGTGCAGAAGCGCCGCTCAGGAGCAGGAGCGACAGCGCGCCCGCCGATTTCCTCAAATTCATGTGTTTTCTCCTGTCTGCGATCGTCGCGAAGCTTATCACCAACGGCTGTAGCACCTTCAATTAATTGGATTTACGCCGCACAGGTTGTTCTTGTTTCAGCTATACGGCTTTCATATCCTTAATGCATCTGAAAACACGGTAACGGACCCGTACCCGGGGTGTCCGCAGGTTCTTCGATCTTTTCGGGCGTATACGAGGAGGAAGCCTCAATGAAGGCACGGCTTAGCAATCATCTTGTGTTTGCCCTTCTGGTGTTGGCAGCGGCGGTCCTGCTGCCGACAGTGGCGCACGCGCAGGCGCAAATTGTTGGACAGGTTCGCGACGAATCCGGCGGTGTGCTCCCCGGTGTGACGGTTGAAGCGGCCAGCCCGGCGATTATCGAAAAGGTCCGCACCGTGGTCACCGACGATCAGGGGCGCTATCGAATCGAAGCGCTGCGGCCCGGCACGTACAAACTCACCTTTTCGCTCACCGGCTTCAGCACGGTGCTGCGGGAAAACATCGACGTCCCGTCGGAAGTCGTCGTCACGATTAACGCCGACCTGAAAGTCGGCGCGCTCGAAGAAACCGTGACGGTATCTGGCGAAACGCCGCAGGTTGACGTGACGCAGGCGTCGCGCACGCAGGTCATCACGCGCGACATCATCGACACGCTGCCGGTCTCGCGCAACGTCATGTCGATTGGCGTCCTGTCGCCCGGCGTGCGCCAGGGCACGCCCGACGTGGGCGGCTCGCGCATGACCGAGCAGGTCGGCCTCCGCGCGCACGGCCTGTCCGGCGACGATGCGGAGCAGCTCGTGGAAGGGATGTCGATCCAGAGCCTCGAGGGCGCCTCACAGGCGTACTTCGACGACATGCTGCAATCGGAAATTACGATCATGACGGCCGCCATCCCGGCCGACACGTCGGGCGGCGGCATCCGCATGAACAGCGTGCTGAAGGACGGCGGCAATGTCTTCAGCGGCGCGACGTTCCTCGGCTTCAGCAGCGGCTCGTGGCAGAGCAGCAACATCGACAGCTTTTTGCGCGCCTCACCGCAAAGCATCAACAGCCCGAACGCGATCAAGCACATCCATATGTTCACGGCCTCGCTGGGCGGGCCGATCGTGCGCGACAAGATGTGGTTCATCGTCGCGGCGCGCCATCAATCCTCGGACGAGATCATCACCGACGTGCCTGTCCAGATCGTCGCGCCCGACGGTGAAGTCATCAACTCGTACCTTGATACCTACGTCCGCGGCCCTTCGATGCGCCTGACGTGGCAGGCCGCGCCCAAGCACAAGTTCGCGACGTTCGTTCAGCGGTGGTGGAAGCGCAAGGGCAAGGATTTCGTCGCCGCACAGGATCCGCGTGCGTCGCAGTTCCGCGATCCGAAGCACGCGCACCACACGGTTGGCAACGTCCGCTGGACATCGCCGCTGACGAGCCGCCTGCTCTTCGAGGCGGGGTACTCCTGGACGTTGTTCGACTGGCTGGGCGCGCCGATGCCCGGCGTCGAGCAGGAGCGCGGCACGCCCCTGTGGTTCGTCAAGACGAGAAAGACCGACACGCAGCGCCAGGTGGACGACGAGTGCGCGTTCACGGCGCAGAACAGCTCCGTCGCCGGTTGCACGATCTGGGGATCGAACCAGATCCAGCGGCAGGACAACACGCGCCACGTCTTTCAGGGCGTGATGTCGTATGTCACCGGCTCGCACAGCTTCAAGTTCGGCTACAACCACGAGATCGGCCCCGACGGCCGCATGGGCAACACGCACAACGGCGACCTCTACCAGAACTACACCGCAGGCCAGCCGAGCTCGGTCGATGTGTGGAACACGCCGCTCGAGGCGCCGGGCATCGTGGACTACGACGCCGCGTTCTTCCTGCAGGACACGTGGACCATCAAGCGACTGACGATCAACCCGGGCCTGCGGATCGAGTGGTTCAGCGCCGGCATGCGAGCCGCTTCGTCGCCGGCCGGCCGGTTCGTGCCGGCCCGGTACTTCGCCGAAGAACGCGGACTGCTGAAGTGGGGGCCGGACTACGCGCCGCGCTTTGCCGCCGCTTACGACCTGTTCGGCAACGGCCGCACGGCGCTGAAGACCAACTACAGCAAGTATCACCGTCAGTACGACGCGGACCCGGCGGCGGCGTATTCGCCGATCGGCCTCCTCAGCGAGCGGCGCAACTGGTTCGATTGCGCGCTGAACGCGGCGGGCACCGCCTGCAACACCGCAGTGATCCTTCCGACCAACCGCGACGGCATCGTCCAGGATTCCGAGATCGGGCCGAGCCCGGCGGGTGGCACGTTCGGCACGGTCCGCAACAACACGCTCGGCGATCTCGATCGCAGGTACAACTGGGAGTTCACGCTGGGTGTCCAGCACCAGTTAAAGCCATGGCTTGCCGTCGGCGCGATGATGTACAAGCGGACGATTCACGAAATCCAGATGACCGACCGCTCGTTCATCACCACGACAGACTACACAGCGTTCCAGACGCGCATGCCGACAGAAATTTCGAGAGACCCGGCCGTGGCGGCCGTGCTCGATCCGAACGAGTTGATCACCGTCTATAACCTCAACGCGGAAAAGAATGGGGTCTTCGGGCTGGGCCTCGTCGATCGCAGCGCCGAGGCGGATCGATCGTTGTACACAGGGTTCGAGACGTCCTTCTCCACCAGGCTCCCGGGCGGCGCGGTACTCTTCGGCAGCTGGACGGCAGAGAAGAACACGTCGGTGTTCTGCGAGAACGACGACAACCCGAACGGTCCACCGACGGCCGATCTGTATCAGGGCCGCAACGTCGCACGGGGTGGCCGCTTCTGCGACCAGCGCAACTTCGACATGCCGTTCATGCACGAACTCAAGCTCGCGGGCAACTACTCCCTGCCGTACGGTGTTGATATCGGCGCGGTGCTGCAGAGCTTCGGCGGGCTCGAGCGCGTCATCCAGTGGTCGCCGGCGGCGAGTGTGTTCCCGAATGGTCAGCGGACGCAGGCGCAGACGCTCATCCTGAACGAACCCGGTTCGCTCTACGGCGAACGTTGGGATCAGCTCGACGTCAACTTCAAGAAGAACATCCGGTACGGCAGCAAGGTGCACACGTTCCAAATAGACATCTTCAATGTGTTCAACAACAACTCGATTCGCACGATGACCGATACGGTGGGTACGACGCTCGGACAGGTCACCGCGATCATGCCGGGACGGTTCCCGAGAATCGGGTACCAATTCAAGTTCTGAGGAAAGCTCGACTTCGTAAGGAAAAACGAAGAAGGAAAAAAGAATAAAGCACACTGCAATAGAGAAGGCGGGCCCGAAAGCCGGGTCCGCCTTTTTTTGTCTCTATTCCTTCTGCCTTATTCCTTATTCCTTATTGGTTCGGGTACGGCCGCGCCATCTTTTCTCGGATCGGACGCGCCGTAGTTGACGGTGTCTTTCCGCAGCACCGCCTGCCCTCCGCCCATGAAGCTGCAGTAATCGCCGTGGATCTCGAGCTCGTGCCCGCGCGCGGTCAGCCCTGCCTGAATCTCGTCGGGAATCCTGCGCTCGATCGCCACGTCGCGCCCCTCGAACGACAGCTTGGTAAAGCGCGGGGCCTCGAGCGAGGCCTGGATGTTCATGCCGTGATCGACGACGTTGGAGACGAACTGTGCGTGCGCCTGCGATTGATTCCAGCCGCCCATGATGCCGAAGGCGATCCGGGTCTCGCCGTTGGTCATGAACGCCGGAATGATCGTATGGAGCGGCCGCTTGCGGGGCGCGAGCACGTTCGGGTGCCGGCGATCGAGCGTGAACAGCGCGCCGCGATTCTGAAGCGGGAACCCGGTGCCCTCGGCGACGACGCCCGATCCGAAGCTGGCGAAGTTGCTCTGGATGAGCGACACCATGTTGCCGTCGCGATCGGCCGCGCACAGGTAGACCGTGTCTCCCGCGTGTACGGGCAACGACCCCGCCTCGACGTTCTCGTGCGCAATTGAATTCTCGATCCGCGTGGCCCGCTCGCGGCCGTAGTCCTTGCTCAACATCGCGGCCACCGGCACATCCGCAAACCGGAGGTCGGCGACATACCGCTGCATGTCCGCGTAGGCCAGCTTCTTCGCTTCGATCATGATGTGCAGCGCGTCGACGGAATTGTGCGCGACCTCGCCGAGCGGGAAGACCTCCATGATGTTCAGCATCATCAGAGCGGCGATGCCGGCGCCGTTGGGCGGAATCTCGAAGACGTCCCATCCGCGATAGCTCGTCGAAATCGGTTCGACCCACTGCGCCTGAAACTTCGCGAGATCGGCGGCCTCGAGTGTCGAGCCGCGGCGCGTCAGGCCTGCGACCAGACGCCGCGCCACTTCGCCTT
>Ga0065705_10104370_pt1 | contig 17612 bp, 7 predicted proteins | sample SwibulcommuniRL2_FD_59092 | JGI IMG/M metagenome (GOLD analysis project Ga0065705, IMG submission 59092) | Bulk soil microbial communities from switchgrass field near Rose Lake, East Lansing, Michigan, USA - RL2 Bulk Soil v2 (version 2) | ecosystem: Environmental > Terrestrial > Soil >...
ATCTGACGAATAATGCGCAGTCGACTCGCACCCAGCGCAGTTCTCAATGCAATCTCTTTTTGTCTTGCAGCCGCACGCACCATCAGCAGATTGGCAACATTCGCGCAGGCAATCAGCAAGACAAATCCAACCGCGCCGAAGAGAACGAAGAGTGTAGTCCTCGTTCCACCTACGAGTTGTTCTCGCAATGAAACCAGCCGCAGGTTCCAGCCAGTGTTGGAATCAGGGAACTGTTGCGCGAGGTGAGCAGCGATCGTATCCGTGTCAGCCTGTGCTTGAGTGAGAGTGACGCCGGATTTCAATCGGCCGACGGGCCGCAGGAAGTGAGCCTTGCGCCACTTCATCTCAGGATTGCCTTCGAAATCCATCGGCACCCACAACTCCGCTTGCTGTGGAAAGCTCACGCCGGCCGGCATCACACCCAGTATCTGATACGACTTGCTATCGAGAGTGATCGTCTTGCCAACGATATTGGGGTCGCCGGCAAAACGCTTCTGCCAGAAAGCGTGACTGAGCACTGTCACCTGATTCTGACCTGTCTTCTCGTTTTCGAGCGTGAAGCCGCGACCAAGTGCCGGAGCCACGCCAAAGACATCGAAGTAATTTCCACTGACGGCTGATGCCGTGAGGCGTTCAGGTTCGCCGGAACCGGTGAGACTCCTCGGAACTGCTGAGATGCCTGAAGCTGCAAACTGTTCGAAAGTCTTGTTCTGACTCCGGTAATCGAGAAAGTCGGGCGGAGAAACACTGGCGCGGTTACCACCGTTACTAATGTTGCCAAAGACCCAAACAAGCCGGTCAGGCTCAGGAAACGGCAGCGGCCTGATCACCACGGCGTTCACGAGACTGAAGATCGCAGTGTTCGCGCCAATGCCGAGCCCGAGTGCGAGAAGCGCGATCGTCGTGAATCCCGGACGCTTCAACAACCCTCGCACGCCATAGCGAATGTCTTTGATGATCGAGTCCATTTGATCAATCCATCCACAGATTCCACAGATTTTTCTGTGTAAGCTGTGGATGCCTTTCATTCGTATCGAAGGGCGTTCAGCGGGTTCACACGCGATGCGCGACGCGCGGGCAGATAGCCCGCGAGCAGCGCCACGATCGTGAGCACCACGCCGGCGCCAACCAAAGTCAACGGATCGGCGGGCTTCATTCCAAACAGTTGCGCCGAAATCAGCTTCGCTCCAATCAATGCGCCCGGGACACCAATTACCAATCCTGCCAGAACGAGATAGAGCGTCTCGCGCAAGACCATCCACGCGATGTTGCCGCCACGAGCGCCGAGTGCCATGCGAATGCCGATCTCATTCGTGCGACGCGCCACGCCGTGGGCCATCACGCCGTACAAACCGATGCACGCCAGGATTAACGCGAGCGCGCCGAAGAAGCTCACGAGTTGTGCGATCAGACGTTCCTGGTCCAGGTTCTTGCGCAGTTGTTCGTCGAGTGTGGTCACGCCATAGATCGGCAGCTTGTCGTCGATCTGATTGATCATTTGCCGCACTTGCGGCGTGAGCGGAGTTGGATCGGATGTGGTGCGAATGTGGATCGTGGCGGTGTACGCACCCTGCTCCTGAATTTGAAGTATCGGACGATAGACAGTCGGCTCGGGTTTATCGCGCGCGTTGTCAAATTTGATGTCACCAACGACGCCGATGATTTCGCACGGCGTCTCAGTTTCCTCGTCGAACTTAAACGTGCGCCCGATCGGATTCTGATCTTTGAAATACTTTTCGGCGAATGTCGCATTGACGACTGCAACTCGCGGAGACAAGGCAGTGTCACGCAGTTCGATATCGCGGCCACGCAGCAGCGGCACGCCGAGCGTTTCGGCATACTTCGGTCCTGCCAGCAGGTCTTTGACGTTCAAGTCTTCATCGAGCTGCGGGGTGTAACCGGTGATGTTGACGCTGCTCGTTCTGCTTGAGCCGCTCATCGGTGCGTAAGTCGCTAGCGACACATTGCGCACTGTAGGAAGCGAACTGAGACGTTCCATTATTTGCCCGTAGAGTCCGGCGAGCTCGGTAGGCTTGTATCCGGCCAGACGCGGATCGATACCCAGCAATAGCACGTTGTTTCGATCGAAACCGAGATCTTCGTTTTGCAGTTTGACGAGACTTCGTGCAAATAAGCCGGCACCGGTGAGCAGCACCATCGAAAGTCCCACCTGCATGACGACCATCAACGACGACAAACTGAATCGCAGCATCCCGGCCTTAGTGCGACTCTTCTCTTTCATCGACGCCGCGAGATCTGTGCGACTGGCTTGAACCGCGGGAATCAGTCCGAAGAGGAGACCAGCGACGATCGAGACACCGGCTGTGAATGCGAGCACCCCCATATCGGGGCGTGTATCGAGTGGAGAGGTCTTAGCGACCAAACCAACAAGCACGTACACGCCCCATTGGGCCAGCAACACCCCGAATAGACCGCCGAGACCGGCAAGCAACATGCTCTCCGTGATCAGTTGCCGGATAATTCGCCCGCGCGTTGCGCCAAGCGCCATGCGCAGAGAGATCTCGGCTTTGCGTGAAGCCGCGCGCGACAACAACAAACTGCCAACGTTTGCACACGCAATCAGCAGCACCATGCCGACGATGGCCATCAGCATATGCAGCGGCGTCGAATAGTACTTCCGCAGTCCGGAGAGGCCGCCCTGACCTTCAGCCAGTGTGATGTAGGTATTTTGAATTCCCTTTTGCCGTTCTTCGGTGAGCTTGCTACCCGCCTCCTCAGTTAAGTGTTGGCGCAATGCCAGATTCACAGCAGCCTGAGCCTGGTCCATCGTCACGTCCGTTTTGAGCCGCCCCATCAGCGTGAGCCAGTAAGCTTCTTTGTCGGTGAGAAACGACGGACGCAACTCGACTTGCGGGTGAAATGAAAGCGGCAACCAGAAATCCGGCGGACGGCGGACTCGCACACCAAAAAACTCAGGCGGCGTGACGCCGACGACGGTAAAGTTTGTGCCGTTAATGATAAGGCTCTTGCCGACGACTGAAGGATCGCTGTTGAGTTCCTTTTCCCAGTAGCTATGACTGATCACTGTTGCCGGCGCAGCGCCTGGCTTATCGTCTTCAGGCGTGAGGACTCGCCCGCGCATCGCGCGCACGCCGAGAACGGAGAAGTAGTTGCCGGTTACGAGGTGACCCCGTGCGCGTACGGCCGCATTCGCCTGCGCGTCGGTCTGACGCACACTCAGGGGACTTTCACCGCTTCGCAACGCGACTATGTCCTGGAAAGATTGATTGTGGTCGCGAAAGTATTCGTAAGACGCGTACGAGAAGCGCTCCCATTGACCCGTTCGTGGACTGTCTTCCAGCGACGTGCCTTCGCCCGTCGCATCGCTGAACAGCACCAGCTCTTCCGGCTTCTGAACCGGAAGTGATTTCAGCATCACCGCGTTGACAAGCGTGAAGATGGCCGTGTTGGCGCCAATTCCCAGCGCGAGCGTGAGCACCGCGATCGCCGCAAATGCCTTGCGCTTCAACAACCCTCTGAGTCCGTAGCGAATGTCCTTGAATAGTGTTTCCATCTGTGTAATCCGTGGATACCTTTACTCGTAACGAAGTGCCACCAGCGGATCGACCTTCGTCGCGCGGCGTGCGGGCAGGTAACAGGCGATGAACGCTGCCACGAGCAAACACAAAGACACGAGGCTGAACGTCAGCAAATCCGTCGGTTGCACACCCACCAACAACTTTCCAATGAAGCGCGTCAGCGCCCATGAACCTGCCAAACCGATGATGATTCCGAGCAGTGCGAGCTTCATCCCGTGTTTCACCACGAGCTTCAGAACGTCTGCCGTTTGCGCACCCAGCGCCATGCGAATGCCAATCTCCTGCGTGCGTTGCGTGACCGCAAATGCCATCACGCCGTAGATGCCAATCGCAGCGAGAATCATCGCGATGCCGGCGAAGATCCCAAGCATCACCGATGTAAGCGAGTAGAGCACGACCGAGCTCGCTCGCACTTCCTTCATCGTGTGAACGTCGAACACAGGCTGATCCTTATCGATGGCCCATACCTGTTGTCTGAGTGCGCCCGCGAGCGATGCCGGCTCGACACTCGTTTTCGCCACCAACACCATTCCGGGCCAGGGATCCTGTGCGTGTGGCAGGTAGTACTCCGGCGTAACCGGTATCGTCAGGTCATGCTTAACGTCGGCAATGACACCAACAACTTCCATCCATGGCGCTTTGTCCAGTGGGCCATAGAAACGAATGCGTTTGCCGATCGGGCTCTGACCCGGCCAGTGCTGTCGCGCCAGCGTTTCATTGACGATTACAACCGGAGGCGCATCTGCCTTATCCTGCTCAGTAAAACCGCGACCCTGAATGACTGAGATTCCCATCGTGCGAAAGTAATCAGGCGAGGCGACGCGATAACGGCCCTCGTTCTCCTGTCCCGGCTGCGGCTCAGGTTCACCTTCAACAAGATAGGAGTCAGATGAGTTGGACCCGCCCAGAGGTAGAAAATTGACTACCGCTGCCGACTCGACACCCGGATAGGATTTCACTCGCTGGACCAGGTCGCTGTAGAACGCCGCACGCTGTGGATCTTCCTTGTACTTCAACCTCGGCAACACAAGACTCATCGTCAACACGTTGTCAGAGTTGAAGCCGGGGTTGGTTCTCAGGAGTGAGAGAAAACTACGCGTCAGCAGTCCTGCACCGACGAGCAACATGAGCGAGAGTGCCACCTCAAATACGACGAGCGAACTTCGCAGTCGATGAGAGCTTCCGCTCGTGTGCCGGCCTTCTCCTTTTAATGAATCGTTGAGGTTGGGCTTTGAGGTCTGCCAGGCAGGAACAAGACCGAATACGATCCCGCTGATCACAGAAAGCCCGAGCGTGAAGAGAAGCACCTGAGAATTAATGCCAAGCTGATACCATCCGGGAATAAATTTTTCGGCGTCTCCGGGATTAGCCGCGCGCAAGGCATTGATGCTCCAGAATCCAACCAGCACGCCGAGTGCGCCGCCGATTAACGCGACGATTACACTTTCCGTCAGCAACTGGCGAATGATGCGCCAGCGACTCGCACCGAGCGCGGTTCGCAGGGCGATTTCTTTCTGTCGCCCGGTCGCACGTGCAAGCATCAAGTTGGCAACGTTCGCACACGCAATCAACAAAACAAATCCGACGGCTCCCATCATCACCCACAACGCCGTGTCGTACTGGCGCACTGTATCGGCGACGAGCGGGAAAGCGGTGGCGCCCCAACCCTTGTTAGTTTCCGGAAACTGCTGTTCGAGTCGCGCCATGATCTGGTCGATCTCTGCTTGCGCGCTCTTGATGGGTGTGCCCGGCTTGAGCCGTCCGATGATGTAGTAACTATGACTGCCGCGACTCTTCATCAACTGGGGAGTCATTGCGATGGGCGCATACATCTCAGCGCCGTACGGAAAGTTGAAATTCTCCGGCATGACGCCCACGACTTTGCGCGCGACGGTGTTAATTGTGATCGTCTTATTGAGGATCTCGGGATCGGCTCCGAAACGTCGCTGCCAAAGACCGTGAGTGATAATCGCAACAGCATCCTTACCGGGTTGATTTTCTTCCGCCGTGAAGTTGCGGCCCATGATCGGCTTCACCCCAAGAGCGTCGAACAGGTTTGCAGTGACGAGGAATCCCTGAAGACGTTCGGGTGGCTCGACGCCGGTGAGATTTGGACTCCACCAGCTATAGAGTGCGAGCTGTTCAAATGTCTGGTTCTGATTTTTTAAGTCGAGATAGTTCGCAAACGTCACTTCGTTGTGCGGGACGCCGCGACTGGGCATCTTGTCCCAGATCGCTACCACGCGATCGAGTTCGGGGATCGGCAACGGCTTCAGAAGCAGGGCATCAATAGCGCTGAAGATTGCGGTATTGGCGCCGATGCCGAGGGCGAGAGTGACGACGGCGATGAGGGTAAAAGCGGGCCGCCTCAAGAGATTTCGTATTGCGTATCGGGCGTCGCTCAGAAGATTCTCCATAATTGGCTCCTAAAAGTGGCCACAAAAAGGCACAAAATGCATAAAAAGTGACTTCTCTATGGCGGACACACGAGTGACGTCAATGTGGAACTCTTATTGGTCCACATTCGGCTACTACGTCTTATTTTGAGCAACTACAGGGAAACTGCTGCTTCGGATTTCTCCGGATTCACGATCCAACCGTCTTCAAGCCGAATGATTCGATTGCCGTATTCCGCATTCGTCTCTGAGTGCGTCACTTGCACGATGGTGGTGCCTTCATCGTTCAAACGCTTGAACATGTCCATGATTTCCTTGCCCTGGGCCGAATGGAGATTTCCGGTCGGCTCGTCGGCAAGGATGATTCGCGGACTGGCAACAACCGCGCGCGCGATGCCCACCAGTTGTTGCTGGCCACCTGAAAGTTGAGTCGGGAAGAGATCCTTTTTGCCTACCATCTGAAAACGATCGAGCGTGTCGCAGACGATCGATTGCCGGTCCTTCTTGCTCACGTCGCGATAAGAAAGCGGCAGCTCAAGGTTTTCGAAAACAGTTTGATCGTCGAGCAGGTGATAGCTCTGAAAAACAAATCCGATATTCGAATTGCGCAGCGCCGCGCGCTTCTTTCCGTCGAGTTTATGGACCGCCACATCGTCGAAGTAATACTCGCCGCTCCACGACTGATCGTGCATGCCGAGGATATGTAACAACGTCGACTTCCCTGCTCCGGACGGACCCATAATCGACACAAACTCACCGGGTTTGATGTCGAGATCGATCCGTCGCAGCACATACGTCCTCGTTGGACCATGGGGAAAAGATTTTTCGACGCCGCGCAGGCTGATCATGAAATTGCTCCAAAACCGCTCTCGGCCAATTCACGTTTCGCTTCAATAATCTCGCGACGGTCGGCACCGGCTTCTTCTTCAACGATCAAGCCGTCAAACAAGTGGACGATGCGATCGGCGTGCTGAGCGTAACGCGGGTCGTGCGTCACCATGCAGATGGTGGCGCCGGCGCGGTGCAATTCGCGCATCAACTCCATCACGGCTTCGCCGTTGGTTGAGTCGAGGTTTCCGGTCGGCTCGTCTGCGAGCAGGATGCTCGGCTGTCCGCCAACTGCACGCGCAACTGCGACGCGCTGTTGTTGACCGCCGGACAACTGGCTGGGAAGGTGTTTGGCGCGATGCGCCATACCGACGCGCTCGAGTGCTTCAGTGACGCGCTTCTTTCGTTCAGCCGAGCTCATCCCACGATACGTCAGCGGCAACTCGACGTTCTCATAAACAGTCAGGTCGCCGATCAGATTGAAGCTCTGGAAGATAAACCCGACTTCACGGTTTCTGATTCTGGCGCGCTCGGAAAGTGAAAGATTCTCAACCGGGTGCTGATTGAGGATGTACTTGCCATCGGTCGGCGTATCGAGCAGGCCGAGGATGGAAAGCAGGGTGGATTTGCCGCAGCCCGAAGGTCCGGCGATGGAAACGTACTCACCTTGTTTGATGTCGAGATGAATACCTGAGAGTGCGTGCGTCTCAACCTCGTCTGTGTAAAAGACTTTCTTCACATCAGAAAGGTGAATTAAGGGCTCGGAAGAACTCATCATGCGCTCCTTGACGAATTTGTGTACACAATCTTGTTAATTGAACACCGCTGATCGGGATTTTGTGCTTTGAACTTTGTGCTTTGTACTAAGAACTAACAACTGCACTAAGCACTATCTCAACCGGATCCGGTTGTAGCTATCCAACGCCGACGTATCCGAGATGATTACGCGATCGCCTTCCTTCAGGCCGTCGAGTATCTCGATCATGCTGACAGAATTGCGGCCGAGCTTGACTTGTCTGCGCTCTGCTTCTGTCCCGTCGGGTGTCAGCACAAACATTCCGATGGTTTGCTGTGCCTGTCCAAACGCCGGTCTGCCGACCTTCAAAACGTTTTGCAACCGCTCGAGTTCGATCGTGCCGTCCACACTCAGGTCAGGACGAGCACTCGGCGGCAGCGGGCCAATCAACGAAGCATCGATCTCGAACGTGCCTTCGCGGGCCGCCGGGTCGATGCGCGAAACCTGTCCATCGATCAAACCGTTGCGCGTGTCGACGATCACCTTCTGGCCGATTTTTACGCCGCCGATTTGTGTTTCTGCCACTCTTAAAACAGCCTTGAGCGAGTTTGGATCCGCAACACGCGCGATGTTCGTTCCGGGCGTTACCTGCTGCCCTTCAGTTACCAGCACTTGTTGGAGAACGCCACCGGTTCCCGCGCGCACTTTCAGATTCTCAACATCATGCCGTCGCAGTGCTGCCAGCGCGCGTAACTGTTGCAGGCGGGAAGTCGCCGCATTCATTTGCGCACTCGTCGACTTCGACATGACCGCGAGTCTTTCCTGCTCGACCTTTACCCGGTTCGCGAGATCCTGAACCGCAACCCGCGAAATCTTCACGGTGAGCTCGGCGACCAGTTGCTGTTTGTACAGGATCTCGTCTGCGTCAAGCTGAATCTTTGCCTGACTGTACTGAGAGTTAATGGTAGCGATGGCGGCCTTCTGCGTCATCGCATCACTCTCGAGACGAACCTTCAGGTTTTCCTGATCGGCCTCAGCGGCTTTGACCTGTAAATCGGTGTCCGTTGCTTGTTGTTGGAGCTGGGGGTTCGACAGTTCAGCGATGACTGTGGATGGATCAACTTCAACGCCCGCCTTCAGAAGAATCTTTTCGACGCGGCCGTCAGCAGGTGCCGGCACCCAACGTGTGATTTCAGGCACGAGGGTTCCATTGCCGCGGACGTCGCGGACCATTTCACCGCGCTTGACCGTTTCGATAACCGCCGTGGACGGATCGAGTGTGGGCGCGGCCGGCTTCAGCTTGGTGAGGCCGTACGTAATCCCGCCGAGGGCGGCCACTCCGACCACGATCATGACGGCATTACGAATCTTCTTCTTAATCTTCGATTTAGGGGGTCGCTTGATATCCATAGTGCTTTACTTCAAAAAAATTTTGGAGAGCTGTAAAGCCAGTTGAGAGAGCGGCGATGCGCGCGCGAAGAATGAAAAGGACAAAACTAGATCAAAACTTCACGCACAACTATACAGTTCTCCGCTCTGGCGCATGTCAAAGTCCGTGCCAAGGGTGATCCGAGAGCCTGTATGAGGAAGAGATTAGCGAAAACAAGGGATTTTTGCCAGTTTTGAGGGGCCCTCTCAACGTAAACTCGTACCCGAGTTCGAAAACTCGAACCGATCGTTTCGCTAACGGGACTCGGTAATCCCACTTTCGAGATGGTCTTAACTGTATGGGCGAGTGTCCGTGATGATTTGCTAATCGGACCCTCAAAAAACTAAGACGCGACGAATGGGAGATTGTAATTCCCATTCGTCGCGCAAAAATGCAATTCAGAGCTAAGTTCCTTTCCGGCGCAGCTGGTGGCCCCACTTGTCAATTTCACACCCGCATTTGCAGGTAAAACCACCCCACAAAAACTGGTTTATTGATGTAGGAACTCGTATCGCCCGCACCTTCGTTGAGCATTCGCAGGTGACTTGCAATAGTTAATCTCAAGAAAGACACCTACTCCATCACTTGACCCCCAGCCTGTTTTAGAGAACTCGCAACCATCTTCCGTGAGCCCATCCACTGACCTCCCTGCTCAAACCAAACGTCTTGAGACGCGCCCTTTTGAGAAAGGTCATGGTTGACCACCCGATGGTATGTGTTAGACGCGCGCTCGCTGAGCGTCACTGCTAAAATCACCACCGTCAACAAACCCAATACCCTGAAATATACCGAGTGTGCTGGGCGTGGCAGCTTGAATGCTCGTAAACGTCACGCCGTAAATATCGTTCACACATTTCGTAAGGCGTCTAATAATCTCGGCGTGCATCGTTATCAGCGGGCGACTTAGGACCAGTACCAGGCTCAGCATTCGAAGTATCGGGGATCCAAATAAGCACTTAGGCCATTTTGGCCCACGTGCGAAAGCGAGAATCGGCAAGGTCTTCTACCCTGTTTTCCTTTCATTCGGCTTCCCTGACGCGACGGTCAGCCGCATTGGGTCAGACGATTTCTACCCGCTAATAACCTAGGATGTGCCCTTGCTTTCTCAAAATCACTTAACCGAAAGAACGGATACACCTCGTAGTCACCCTGGAGTTTCCATCGCTCATCGAAGTATTTCGGAAGCCATCCGAGGCTGACTATTCCGAGGATTATACGAGGAACCCCAGTACAGGGATGTTCTGTCCACTCATACTCTAGGTCTGAATGAAGAAAAAGAACAAAAGTGGAAATAATGCGTCTGTCGTTTTTCGACAGGGCTCGTGAGCCTGTGAGCTTATGCCGATACAAATCGCTATATAAGTACCAAGCTTGGTCTACGACAGCCCAGTATGCTCTGTCATCAGTTTCAACATCAAGCACTCTTTCTTCAAACTCGTCGTTTGTCGTTAGTCCAGCAACCAAGTGGCGGATCTGCTCCGCAAGTGTAATTCTAGCGACTCTGTCAATCATACCTAATACACTTCGAGCTTAAGGATGCACAAACACCATAGCTTGGTGGACATTATAAGAAGAATTGCACCAAGACACTTTTTCGGCAATCCTGTATATATCGTAACCTGCCATCGCCGCTGCAATCCAAGGGCTGGCCCTTCCGGCTATGCCGAAAAGCCGATTGGTTCCCAATACTTTGAAAGGAAGGTTTGCTCCCCGGAATAGCTTGTGCCCAACGTAACTCGTAACGTTTGTCGATTTGCTCGCTCCTTCTGTAACCGTTAATCCAACCTGTGCTTTCGGGACTGGTATGAGTCCGGCACTCACCAATAGTTCCTTTATTCCAAGTTGATCTCCGATTGCAAGCTTTACACACCTCTCCCACGCTTCCTGGTTCTCTTGATCATATTTTGACAGTGGAACCGGAGTTGGATGAGGACTTGGTTTCGGCTGTGGTAAAGGATCCTGCGGCTCGACGGGCTCCAATCGTCCCAAAGGACGCAGGGCTATTCCCACCTCTCCGCCGAAACCAAACGTTCCCACCGTACCTGGTTCCGCGACTATATCACCAGCATTGAAAGTACCGATGTCTATGTCGGGATCGAGACCTAAGGGATCCACAAAATTCACTGGATCGTTGTTCACGTACGAATAACGATTGAACGATTGCGGATTAGTTAAATCGTAGCTGCCATCGAAAGGATCCGGCTGCTCGAAGCGCGACCACCAACGGTTATAGCGCCGGTTCATCGCATCGTCGCTGGCAATCGAATCGCGCTCGTAAGTCGTGAACTTGCGCGGCTGGAACGCCTCATTGCTGCTGCGATTCGTCTCGCCGCCCCACGGATCCAATTCCACCGTGCTCACGACTGTCCCGGAACTATCAGTAACCCTCTTACTCTTCACGAGTGGATCCTGATGTACCCAGAAAACCCCTCCGTACTGCACTGCCAGGAGTTGTCCGCCGAGATAAACGTAGCCGCGCGCCCAATCACCATTCGCGGCGATCTCGGCAACTACCTGACCATCCAGTACGCTGCTGCGTAAATAGTAAGTAATGGCTCCATTCTCACTTTTCTTACCGCGCAGCCGGTCTCCGTCATACCAGTTCTGTAAGTTGCCGACGGCACTGTACGTTTGCTGGCCGGTGGCGTCATAGGTGAAGGTCCAACCGCCGCCCGCATCGGTAAGGTTACCCGCAGCGTCATAGACCATCGTGTTCATCTTGTTGTTGGTGTAACCGGCACCGTAGGCCGGGTTAGCGCCGCCCCAGCCGTTACGTCCAGTGAGGTTGCCGTATTGATCGTAAAAATAACCCTGCGAGTAAGGACCGTTGTAGAGCAAAGGAACCTGCTCTCCAATGGCAAGACGTGCCTCGTTGCCGGAACGCGAAACCGTCAGACGACCCACATGATCGTATCCGAAATATCTATCCAACGTTTCGTCATCCAGGTTGCGCGCAAAATCCACCCGTCCACTCTGCTCCCAGATGTAGTTGTATTGCATGCGCAATACGTTCGGAGTGCTCCACTCGGTTAGTCGCATACGATTGTCGTATTGCAACGAGAGCGTGCGGCCGTTGTTGTAACCAATCTGTTTGAGACCGAATGCTCTGTACGACAGGCTGTTTACATAGCTTGTGAGCCCAACGTAACCCGAACCGGAAACACTCGTAACACGCCCGACTTTGTCGTAGTTATATCCGACCTGAGCACCCCAGGGATTCGTTATCGATTTCAATTCGCCGCTCACGTTGTACGTATAGTTCAACGCATAAGAGCCCAGCCCGGTGAAGGTGCGCGTCTCGGACGTCATCTGAGATAGCGTGTTGTAAACATAACTCACCGAACCTAAACCATCAGTCATGCTGGTCCGGTTGCCGGCAGAGTCATACCCGAAGGATACGTTGGGCGTTGCGGCGACTCCGGCCGGAACGCCGTAAGTGATCCCGGTGACGAGATGCCTCCCATTGTATGCATAGGTCGTCGTTGCACCACGCGCGTCAGTTACGGTCTGCGTTGTGCCGTCAGCAAAATATGTCATGGTGGTGGTGCCCTGTTCCGGAGTTGTACGCGTCACTACTCTTCCGTAACCGTCAAACCCAAAACTTCTGGTTTGTGCAACTTGATTAATGCTGACGATTTGATCACGCACGTTAAGCGTGTAGTTTGTAGTTGCATAAACCGTCTGATCCCAATTCAGCTCCTCAACTTTTACTAACCGGCCGAAAACGTCTTTCGTGTAACGTTTGCGGCGCCCATTCTCATCCCGGACCGTGGTTTGCTCGCCGCCGGCGCAGCCGCAACCACCGTAGGTGTTTTCTTTAGTGGTGCCATTTTGATTCGTTCTCACCAGGGGACGGCCCTTCCAATCGTAAGTCTGCAGTATTGAAGACCAGCCTGCAGCGTCGTCCCCGCTTGGTATCCAGTCAGTGTTTATTTCGGTAGGATTTGACTGCTGCGTTGCACGGCCCATTACGTCATAAACGACGAACATTCCTGAATAGGTGCCTGAACTCCCAGGGAGATCAGCCGCCATAGCGCGAACCCGACCAGCACCATCGAAGTGCGTTATTTCATACGCTTCGCCCGCGTCTTCCTGCATAGATCTGTAGGTCGAGATCGAGCCCCACGGCGCATAAACATTGCGAACGTAGGCGCCGCGGGTTTGTTCAGTGATCCGATCAACCCGAGTCGCGTTGTCGTAGGTTATTGTTTGCACCAATCCTTTGGGATCTTGCGTGCGAGTAACGGCGCTAAAGTCATAGTTATACGTGAGGTTTGATGAGTAATTATCCGGATCGGTCTGGACCGTCGGATAAGCAAAAGTATTGCGATTCACGCCATCGGAAAACGAATCAGCGTAACTCAAAGTGGATATGTGTCCATTCGGATCCATACTCGAGATCGGTGTTCCAGTTGTGTAGTAACCTGTGTATGTTGCCAGCATCTTTGCCGGGTTGTTGATGTCATTGACGTCCCAACGTGAAACGCTGGTTAGATTACCTCGCGCAGTGAAGGATGTGTTGTAAGCCGTATCGTGCTGAGTAGCTGGAGCAGGAACGGCTTGAAGGAACGCCGGCTCATCGTAACTGAAGACAAGCTTGCCTTGATAGCTGCCCACGTCGGTGAGGTGGATCGCGGAGACTAAGCCGATAATGCGCCGGTCCAGATACATCTGGCTGAGATTGTAGTCATAATAAGTTCTCCTGAGCTCGGTTGTACCATCAGCCGCATACTCATGTATGCAGTAAGGCAGTCCCCACTGCGCATACGTTGGCGTAGATTCGATCACAGTACGACGTCGATTCCCGGCCTCATCGTAGATGTTCGTCTCCGTAACGCGCGGATTCTTAGAGTAACTCAAACCTGTATCATCCTGCGTATAGAATGTCGTGGTCCATTTTTTCTTAATCCCACCGGACCACATTTCCGTCGTATGAGTCAGACCTGTTTGCCAACCCGAGGTGTGAAAGAACTCTTTGTAGACTGTTCCATCCGGCATGGTCTCTTGCGTCGATGAGTTGCCGGTAGTGCTGAAGGTCGTTACCGCTTCATTACCATTGTTCCAGTACTCCGCCCAGTCGCGCCGCTCTGAGAATCTTGGGCAATCAGTCTGGCCCGAACTGGAATTCATGTTGTAAGACGTGTAACCGAGGAGATGATTATCAGCAGCATAATGATTGATGCGATTAACCTGACCGAACGCAGCGTTGTAGTTGAAGTTGAAATAACTACCGTCGGGCAAGGCTACGTGAGTTAGCACTGTCACATAGTTGTTGTTCGGACCATTGATCTGTAAGCCACCTCCAAACGCCGGCGCTACCCACACCTGTCCGTAAACAAAAGTGGCCCAGTCATGGGCGACGCCACCAGCCCAGGTTTGTCTGATTGCCTGCAGGTTACCCGTTCCATCGTAGATGAAATTTAGAGTTCTTTGCAGGGTATCTGTGATCGATAGGATATGTCCTGTCGTCGAGTCATAACTTGCCGAAATGTAGTTGCCGTTTCGATCCTTGATCGTGGCACACCGGAATTCGTTGTTGAATGCGACCGGCACGAATGTGTATTGCGTACCATCCTTCGTGCGAAGCAGCAATGCATTAGAATTGCTATCATCAAGCTGCGTATAGGTACTATCCTGTGACTCATAAATGTGTGAGCTGCCAATCTGTCGCAGTTCCACGCGGCCGCCTGACGTAGTGACCATCAGGTACGCATACACGTTTACAGCGGAGTTGAGAAATCGCGGTTGCAGGATCGGCAAGCCCAGCCTAAAACCAGGCGCAGGATTTCCCATATCAGGGTTGTACTTGATGAACGAACCATCTTTGGTCCAGACCAGCGAGTTATAGCTAATCGTCAGATTCAGATCCATACCGGCACGGCCCGGCAAAGACACGAGGGACTGACTCCAGTTGACATTCTGTGAGCCAAGGTCGACTTCGGGCTGTCCCGTCTCATTGGGCGGAAGTGTACGAGGTTCCGAAAATCCCGGATCGCCACTGGGGACATTGCCTCCGCCACCACCACCGTTGTACGGATCGCAATCCGCACACGGTAAGTTAGATTGAATAGGGGCCGGGGCTTTTGGTTGCGGATACTTTGCATTGCGCGCCTCGTCGACATTAGGCAGATTTGATAAAGGCGCCCCCCGTAAGGTCGCTGGCGGTGTCGTTGAGAAACTGCCGCCTGGTCCAGTGCCGCCACTGCCGAAACGAGGCGGCACAAAGGCCGGCGACTGATTGCCATGTACCTTCTCCAGCGCTCCAGCAGCATCTGCGACGCCGCCACTCGACACCTTTCCCGAAAGCGCAACAACTTGTCGCGCACTATTCGAGATTGCACGAGAGATGACTGTTGCATTCGCTCGCGGATTCTCTGTCTTCAGCAATCCCGCGATACCCGAAACTACCGGCGCGGCTGCCGACGTGCCCGTCACCTTCCAGTAACCACCACCTCGCTGCGTCGTCAGAATATTTGTTCCGGGCGCCGCTACTGTGACTTTGCGCGCGCCCCAGTTTGACCATGAGGCAGGCTGATCGGCATTGTCACTTGCGCCAACAGCGATCAGGTCCTTCAAACCAAATGAGGCAGGATAGTATGGAGTCGCATCCAGATCCTGGCCGCTATTACCCGCCGAGCAAACCACCACCACATTGCGTTGTAGCGCGCGCTGGATCGCATCTTTCAAAGCGATCGACTCACCGGTCGTTCCCCACGAAAGATTGATTACCTGTGCGCCGTGTGTAACCGCGTAATCGATTGCCTCAACCGCATTCCCGACATCGCCCGTGCCGGTGTTATCCAGCACGCGCAGGCTCATCAGACTGGCGCGCCACATCACGCCGGCTATTCCCTGGCTGTTGTTACCTTCGGCAGCAATGATTCCCGCCACTGCCGTACCATGTCCCTGTTCGTCTTTGATTTCACCGTTATCGGCAACGAAATCCCAACCGCGCAGATCGCCCGCCGTACTCGGGCTCGGATTGGTCCATTGATTGTTATTCAGATCCGGGTGCGTGAAGTCGATACCGCTATCGACCACGGCGATTACGGTTGAGGGCGCTCCTTTGGTTTGTGCCCACGCGCTCGTAGCCCTGATATCAGAACCAAACTGGCCACCATCCTGCCCGCTATTATTCAAAGCCCACTGTTGCTGGAACTGCGGATCGTTTGGAGTCACATCTTCTTTTGTTATCAGAAAGTTTAGCTCAGCGAATTCGACCTGCGGATTGAGCAACAGTTGCAGCACTGCTGTTTTTGCATCACGTCCGGCAGCCAGTTCGACTTTCTCCAGGCCAGAATCGCCTTTGAGCTGCTTCTTTTTTCGGCCGCCCTGCGTCGCCATGATCGTTTCCTTTTCTTTTTCAGAAACGCCGCCGCGAAAACGGACCAGCACTTCGCCGTCACGGAAACGAGCAGGCGACTGATCCTGCGATGAGCGGACGCGTTTAGTCGACGAGCTACGCCCTGACACCGCGAACGGAGTACAAAGCAAAATTACAAGCAGGTAAGAAAGAAACAGAGAAACAGCCACACTGCTGCGCAGACGAGTAGACAACATCACGGACTCCTCTTCTTATCGTTCCGCACACGTAGACACAGAACGACGCTTACGAGCTACTGTTGGGCTAAGGTTGGGACTGAGATCAATGTGAGGCTTTACGTTGGGTTAAAGCCTGAGGAACTCAGTGGCGGCAAACTAACCTATGAAGTCATCTTTGTCAAATTGCGTTTGCGTTACAAAATGAAGATGGTCCAAGTATCCACAAACAAGGTGTGTGGAGCTGTGGGCTAACTGCCGGTAGTCTTCTGGCCGGTTGGAGTGTGCAAACTGAGACGGGTACGCATGCGTTGCTGCCAGGCGCTCTGCTTTCCCTCGCGTTCTTCAATCTGGGCCCAGACGCTGGCGAGGGATTCGCCCCCGAGTTGACGCATCTTTACATAAAGCAAAGCCGGGACGATGGAAATTAGCGGGATCACGAAAATATTCACGACTTCGAGAATCTGTTGATAGAGTTGCGCCGAAATCGAATGCTTGTTAACACCGCTTCTCCCTGCCACCGCTCCGATGATGGCACTGACTGACATCTGAATCGTGAACTGAATGATAGAGACCACGATGATAGTTTTCCACGAACGTGACGCGAGCTCGCGCGCGCGCTTCATCGCAGCTTTACCCTCCAGTCCTTCCATGAGAACTACCGGCGCATAAAGCGAGTAGCGCATCCACATGACCATGCCGGGAATCACGAGCAAGATGAAACCGATGAAGATCCGCAGGGTCACTCTGATTAGAGTCTTGAGGAAAGGCCGCCACCGGCTTCGCAAAACAGTAAAGGCCTCACGCAACTTCACCGGTCGCAAAGGCGCCGCAGTCAGTTGCGTAATGATTATGGCGGTCACTCCGGAAATAACTCCGACTGCAACCGTCGTGGCCACGAACTTCATTAAACTAAGAATTCCTATCGCGCAAGACACCACGACCTTCTGCAACATACCGACAGGCGGCGAATGCATGTACCAGATAAAAGTTGCCGCCAGCAGAATGCTGATAATGATCATCGGCACATGCGCTATCAGGCTGAGCCTGACGAATTTCGGGAAGTACTCGCTGTAGAGTGAGAACGCGCGTCGGTAGAGTGCTCCGACACCCTCGCTCTGCGC
>Ga0065705_10104371_pt1 | contig 17611 bp, 15 predicted proteins | sample SwibulcommuniRL2_FD_59092 | JGI IMG/M metagenome (GOLD analysis project Ga0065705, IMG submission 59092) | Bulk soil microbial communities from switchgrass field near Rose Lake, East Lansing, Michigan, USA - RL2 Bulk Soil v2 (version 2) | ecosystem: Environmental > Terrestrial > Soil >...
GACCGGCTCGCCACCCCCCGCCAAGGTCAGGTCGCAGCGCGTCCAGTCGTGATGTGCCCAGACGTTGGCTTCCCACCAGTTGCGAGGCAAATCGTCGCGGGCTGGAGCGGTCGCAAACCGCCGCCGCACCTGCATCCACTGCCGATCAACCGGCGAGCGAAAGCCCGCGAGCGTTCGCCGCCACATAGTCCGCCGCGAATGTGCCCGATAGCCAGCGCCGCGCAATAGCGACTGGAATTCCTGGTCTGTCGCCAGCACGCCGGGCACGTCGCTGCTGCCGTAAAAGCCCACGTAAAACGGATTGAACGGGAATTGGCAACCGGCGTAGATCTGCACCGCCCCGCGGCGGCGCAGGTAGTCCTCCGCGGCTGCCAAGAGCTCTACCATGATCGTACCGCGCCTGGCGTGCGGAGCGACCATCACTTGACAGACCGTCCCCTGATTCGTGTCAACATCGCGCAGATCGTCGCTCGCTCCGAACGCCGCATGAGCAAAGCCGATTGGGCGGGCCCCGTCGCACGCGATGATGAGCCCTTCCCGATCGAACCACGGCTTGGCGAAGATGTGCTTCTCCAAAAGCGGCGGCGTGATGGCCTGCAATCGTCCCCGCAGCGGCGGCTGAGTCCGCCAAATCTCCGCCAGCGCCGGCGGGTCCCAATTCTGAAATGGGCGGTAGCGGATCAAGGCTGCTCGCCGCCGCGGCAGTTAGCCCTGGGCGGACAGATCGGGCATGTGGGTGCGGCCCGCGCGATCGTGCAAGGGCCGATCGAACGCGTATCAATCTACGCCGGAAGGGTGAAACGGGGTAGCGGGACTACGGCCGAGGATTTGGGATTTAGGATTTCAGATTTCAGATTTGGAGCTTGGACATTGGAACTTGGACTCCTTGCTCACCACTTCCAACCGTCGCGCAACTGCTTGTTCACCACGCACGCCTCGGGCCACCGCCCCTGGTAGAGATCGACAATACACTTGGCCGCCAGGCTGCTGGTGGCGATCTGCGATTCGCAGTCGAGGCCCCCCATGTGCGTGCAGACGAGCACGTTTTCGTACTTGAGCAGCGGACTGTTTGTCGGCAGCGGCTCGGTCTTGAATACGTCGAGCGCCGCCCCAAACAGATGGCCGCGATCGAGGGCCTCACAGAGCGCCTCCTCGTCAACCACTGCTCCCCGGGCCGTATTGATCAAGACGGCTCCGGGCTTCATCAGCGCCAAGGTTTGCCGATTGATCATGTTGTGGGTTTCGGGCGTTGTCGGCGGATGCAGGCTGACTATGTCTGCCGTCGCGAGCAATTCGTTCAGTCCGAGCAGCGTCACGTTGTGCCGAGCGGCGAATTCCTTGTCGGCAAACGGGTCGCAAGCGACAACCTTCATTCCCAAACCCTGCACGCGCGGCACTACCGCCTTGCCAATCCGCCCCAGTCCCACAATGCCAAACGTCTTCCCCGCCATCCGCGGCAGCGGCTTGCGCGTCCAGAAGCCTTGCCGCACTTCGCGGTCGCGCTGGACGATGTCGCGCGTCACGCCGAGCAATAGTGCCACCGTATGCTCTGCGACCGATTCCTCCAGCGTTCCTGGCGTGATCGTAACGACAATCCCCAGGTCGCTCGCCGCGGGAACCTCGATCGAGTCATAGCCCACGCCCATTCGCGCGATTGCCCGCAACTTCGTTTGGCTCAGCACGTCGCGCGTCAGCGGCTCGGTGCTGGCCAGCATTGCATCGACCCCCTCCAGGACCTGGAGCAGATTCGCCCGTGGATAGGTGTCAAAGCCGTCCGGAGGATAGACGACCTCAAATCCGCCTTGCGTGAGGATGTCCGAGTAGTTTCCCGGGACGTTGCGAAGGATCGTGGGGGTGACCAGTGCGCGGGGCATAATTCAAGACCAGGCGGAGTGTGACGAAGCAGTTCAAGCTTCGCGTTGTAGCCGCGATTGGCCGAGAAGACAACGCGCTATGCCGGGCGAACAGCATCTCCTACAATGCGACGAACGATTTCTACTCCTGCCGAAGGACGCAGTGTGGCAACCAGTAAAGTTGAGATCATCGGCATTGGCGACGATGGCTTGGAGGGGCTGACCGCTGCCGCCCGCCAGGTCGCCCAGCAGGCCGAAATCCTCGTTGGCGCGAAGCAGTCGCTGGCCGCGATTGGTGGTAAGGCGGAGCGGGTCGAAATTGGCGCCGATCTTGACGCCGTCGTCCGCAAGATCGAATCCGCGGGCGATAAGCGCGTCGTCATTCTGGCCACGGGTGACCCACTGTTTTACGGCACGGCACGCTACCTCTGCGATCGGCTGGGGAAGGACCGGTTCGTGGTCCGGCCGCACGTCAGCTCGATGCAGCTCGCGTTCGCCCGCGTGAAGGAAAGCTGGGATGACGCCTACCTGACGAACCTCGCTGCCCAGCCGCTGGAATTTGTCGTCGAAAAGACCCGCACCGCAGCAAAGGTGGGCTTGTTTACTACGGAATCCACGCCCCCCGGTGCGGTCGCGCGGGCCTTGCTCGACCGGAAAATCGACTATTTCACCGCCTACGTGTGCGAAAACCTTGGTTCCCCCGACGAATGTGTGACGCAGGGGGACCTGGACGAAGTCGCCGGCCAGGAATTCTCGCCGCTCAACGTGCTCATTCTCGTCCGCAAGCCTGATGTTCCCGACCGGCCCGTGTCGATGCGCGGCCGCAAGCTGTTCGGCAATCCGGACGAGTCATTCCTCCAATCGCAGCCTAAGCGCGGGCTTCTGACACCCGCTGAAGTCCGTTGCGTTGCTCTGTCGCTCCTCGACATCGGCCCAACCAGCACCATCTGGGATGTCGGGGCCGGCAGCGGGTCGGTGGCCATCGAGGCGGCTCAAATTGCCTCTGGCGGCGCTGCCTACGCGATTGAAATGGACCCCGAAGACTACGCCCTGATCGCCAGCAATGCTGAGCGGTTCGGCGTCACTAACCTCACGCCGATCCTCGGCAAGGCGCCCGAAGCCTGGGCCGGCCTGCCGCCCCCCGACGCAGTGTTCGTCGGCGGCACGGGTCGCCAGGTGCGGCGAATCGTCGAACTGGCCTTCGAGCAGCTTCGTCCCGGCGGCAGGCTGGTGGCCAATGTCGGCAGCGTCGAAAACTTGGCCGCCGTCCGCGAGGTACTGCTGGCCAAGGAAGGGGACCCGCAGGTGCTGATGATCAACCTCTCCCGCGGCAACGATCAACTCGAACGGTTGCATTTCGAAGCCGCTAATCCCACGTTCCTTGTGTCTGCAATTAAGTAGGCAACTTATGACACGCACCTTGACATTGTGCCTTGCATTCCTCCTCCCGAGCATTCTTCTGGGCCAAGATAAAGGCCCTCAAGTCCCGCCCGGCGTTGTGTACGAGCCCGACATCGTCTTCGGCAAAGGGGGCGATGTTGATCTGGCTCTCGATATCGCCCGCCCCGAAAAACTCGACAAGCCGACTCCATGTGTCGTCTTCATCCACGGGGGCGGTTGGACCGGGGGTAACCGGAAGGTCCACGTTCCGCAGATCCTCGACTTTGCCAAGCGAGGCTATGTCTCCGCGACGATTCAATACCGCCTGGTTCCCAAGGCGATTTTTCCCGCCCAGGTCGAGGACGTGAAGTGCGGCATTCGCTATCTCCGCGCGAATGCCGACAAGTACAAGATCGATCCGAACAAGATCGGCGCTGTCGGCTTCTCGGCGGGGGCACACTTGTCGATGCTGCTAGGCACGATGGACAAGAAGGACGGGCTGGAAGGGACGGGCGGCAATGCCGATCAGTCGAGCAAGGTCCAGGCGGTCGTGGCGTTTTTCGGCCCCACGGACCTGGCGGCCGAGTTTCCCGCGACACCGGTGGACGTGCCGAAGCTGATTCGTGAATTCCTTGGCGGCACGGAGGCAGAAAAGCGGGACGCGTACAAGGCGGCCTCGCCGGTCACCTATGTCGATAAGGACGACGCCCCAACGCTCATCTATCACGGCATGAAGGACCGGCTCGTTCCGTTTGCTCAAGCCGAGAAGATGGCCGAGGTGATGGACCGGGCTGGTATGCCGGGCCGCGTGGAGCTTCTGCTCAACGCCGACCATGGTTGGGGCGGAGCCGAGCTAACCCGAACCGTCGAGGGGACCGCCGCGTTCCTGGCCGAGCAGCTGAAGTAGGTCGCCTAGTCCCGGCAGTTCTCTGCAGGGAACCCCCTCTGTGGCGCTGCGAGATTAGGGTTGACGATCTGGAGCCACCCATGTCCAGCCTCCCCACCGAATCGCCAGCGCCGCCAGCCAAACCGGCCGATCCGATGCTCCTCGTCCGCGGCCTCGGCGGGGCAATCGTGGGGGGCGTGATTGGCTACTTCCTCTTTCGCTGGTTGGCGAGTCAGGCGATTGGCGCTCATGCTTTGCCGGGCGCCGCGATCGGCATCGGTGCGGGCTGGGCAGCGCGCGGCAAGAGTCAACTCCTCGGCGTGTTTTGCGCTGTGGCCGCGGCCGTATTAATCATCGTCGCCGAGTGGCTTCGCGCACCCTTTGTCAAGGACAAGAGCTTCCTTTTCTTCGTATCGCACATCCTGGAAATGAACCACGCCACGGTCAAGCTCGCTCTCATGGCATTCGGCGCCGCTTGTGCCTATTGGTTTGGCCAGGGCCGATGACTGCGGTGCGCTAGTAAGTTTGCGGCAGCACTTGCGGGGTTGCGCAGCCGCGCAAAACGGCCCGTTCCCTCGCCATCCGTCCACTAGCTCGGCATTCGCTTGCAGCGAAGCATTTTAAATAGAGGTGCTGGCAACAGAGCGCTATTGAATCGCTAGGCGGGTCGCGATCCACAAGATGCTTGCTGCGCTAGTGTGGAGGACGCGCCATGACCTGGATCGCACTCAAGATGCTCACCGGCGATCGGAGCAAGTATCTCGCCATCATCTTCGGCGTCACGTTCGCCTCGCTCTTGATTACCGAGCAGGCCGCCATTTTCTGCGGCATCATGCTCCGTACGACGAGCCAGATCCGCGACACACATGGAGCGGATATCTGGGTGATGAATCCCAACGTCCGCTATTTCGACGACAGCAAGGCGATTTCGGACAACGATGTGTTCCGCGTGCGGGGCGTGCCGGGCGTTGAGTGGGCGGTCAACTTGTACCGCGGCCAGGGGCAGGCGCAGCTCGAAACCGGCAACTTCCAAGGAGTCATTCTGCTGGGGATCGACGACGCCAGCCTCACCGGTGCTCCGATCCATATGCTGCTTGGCAAAGTGGGTGATTTGCAAATCCCCGACGCGATCCTCGTCGATGAAGCCGGCTTTCATCAGATGTGGCCGCACGAGCCGCTGGCCATCGGCAAGGCCATCCAGATGAACGACCGCCGGGCCGTCGTTGTGGGAATTTTCCGCTCGTCGCAGACCTTCATGACGATGCCGCTGATCTACACGCGGTTCAGCCAGGCGACGCTATTCGTCGCTCCCACGCGGCGAATGATGCCGTACGTACTGGCCAAATGCCAGCCCGGCGCTCGCCCGGAAGCGGTGGCCCGTGAGATCGAGGCGCGAACCGACCTCAAGGCGCTGACGCGCGGCGAGTTCAGCCTGATGACGATGCTCTATTACTTGCGCCACACGGGAATTCCCGTCAACTTTGGCACGACGGTGCTGCTTGGATTTTTTGTGGGCTGCGCGGTGGCGGGGCAGACGTTCTACCTGTTTACCGTCGAAAACCTAAAGCAATTCGGTGCGCTGAAAGCGATGGGCGCCAGCGATCGGCGCGTGGTAGGGATGATCCTGGTTCAGGCGTTACTTGTCGGCGCGATTGGCTATGCCCTTGGTGTGGGCCTGGCGACGATCTACGGGATCGTTGCGCAGCGCTATATGCCGCTCTTGGCCTTTTTCCTGCCATGGCAGGTGCTCGTGGTCACGGGAGTGGCCGTGCTGCTGATCTCGCTTGCCAGCAGCCTGTTGAGCATTCGCCGTGTGCTGGTGCTGGAGCCGGCTATCGTTTTCCAGGGGTGACCATTGCCATGAATGCCAACCCGGACAACGAAGGCGTTCGCTGCCGCAATCTGATCAAGGATTACGGCAGCGGCAGCTCGCTGGTGCGGGCTCTCCGTGGCGTGGACCTCAATATTGCCCCGGGCGAGTTGACGCTCCTGGTGGGTCCCAGCGGCTGTGGCAAGACGACGCTGATCTCGATTCTGGCCGGCACGCTGAATGCCACCAGCGGCGATGTCCGCGTGCTGGGAGCCGATCTGACGCGGCTCTCGAAGGCCGAGAAGACTGCCTTCCGCGCACGGCAGGTCGGTTTTGTTTTTCAGCAATTCAATCTGTTGCCCGCCTTGACCGCGGCTGAGAACGCAGCCGTGCCGCTCGTGATCGCCGGCTATTCGCGGCACATTGCCGTGTCGCGGGCCATTGAAGTTCTGAAGTCCGTAGGTCTGGGCGACAAAATCCATGCGTTGCCGTCTCAGCTCTCGGGCGGCCAGCAACAGCGAGTTGCAATCGCGCGGGCCTTGGTCCACCAGCCGCGGCTTCTGGTCGCGGACGAGCCGACGTCGGCCATCGACGCCCGTACCGGTCAGGCCGTCATGCGGCTCATCCGCGAGATGGCCCTCCAGCCGCAGCGCGTGGCCATTGTGGTCACACACGATCCCCGCGTGCTCGGCTACGCCGATCGAATCGTGACCTTGGAGGATGGCCGCGTATCCTCCACGGAGCGTCCTACACATGAGTTGAGCGGGCGTCCTGAGGAAGGAGCTGTCCATGTTGCGTAAATTTGCCTTGCCCGCGCTGGCCGCGGCGTTACTTATCTTCGCGGCGGCCCATGCGCTTTACGTCCAGCGACCCGAACCGGATAGGCCGCCGCCCGTGCCTCCACCGCATTCGCCATTCGGCAACACGGTGGCCGGGGCCGGCATGGTCGAGCCCAATTCCGAAGCGAGCGGCACCGCGGCGATTGCCGTCGGGTCGCAGCTTTCAGGCGTCGTGACGCAGGTCCACGTGAAGATCGGGCAGGCCGTGAAAGAGGGAGATCTGCTGTTCGAACTCGACAACCGTCAGCCCGCGGCCGAGTTGCAGTTTCGCCAGGCGGCCCTGACCGCGGCTGAGGCCCAACTGAAACGATTGGAGCTGCAGCCCAGGCCGGAAGAAGTCCCCGCCAGCGAGGCGCAGGTCCGCGCGGCCGAAGCGAACCTTGTCGAGCAAAAGGACCTGTACCAGCGTGATCAGCGGCTGCGCGAGACCGGCGCCATCACGCAGGAAGAATTCGTAATTCGCAAGGAAACTTATGAAACCGCCCGGGCCCAGCTCGAGCAGGCCAAAGCCAATCTGGCTCTGCTTAAGGCGGGGGCCTGGCAGCCAGACAAGGCGATAGCCGCGGCCAACGTCGAGCAGGCCAAAGCTCATGTGGAGCAAACGAAGACGACGCTAGAATTATTGCAGGTGCGCGCTCCCACCGATGGCACGATTCTGCAAGTTAACGTGCGGCCGGGCGAGTTCGTTTCGACCATGGGCGGGCAATCTCTCGTCGTCATGGGCAACCTCTCGCCGCTGCATATCCGGGTGAACGTGGACGAAGAAGACATCCCGCGACTAGTGCTCGACGCTCCCGCCCGGGCCAAAATCCGCGGCGATCTGGCCCAGCAAGAGGTGCCTCTGACCTTCGTGCGGCTCGAGCCGTTTGTCATTCCAAAGGCGTCGCTGACGGGAATCAACGTCGAACGCGTCGATACGCGCGTCGCTCAGCTCATCTACGCCGTTGATCCTCGCAGTCCTTTGATCCAGGACCACAAACTGCTGGTCGGCCAACTCGTCGATGTATTCATCGACACACGGCCTGCGAGCAGTCAGCCTCAGCACACTGCATTCAGCACGCAACCTCGTGTCAAACAAACTGCTCGCTGAATGAGTTCCTGCCAATTTGGCAATTCTCTGCCTGCAGCTCGTTCAAGGCGGATAAACCATAGCGAGTACAGAGGCATAAGTTATTCGCTGACATGGCTTTACGTCTCGCAATTGCCGGCTTGGCATACCGCTTGCACCCTGACGGGCCGACAAGCCCAAGCTGCCAGTTTGGTCGCTCCTGTCGTTTTTGCAGGGCGGCCATTTTGGCAGTCGCAGGCGTGGCCGCGGACGCGGCTGAATTCGCGCCGCCCAGTACCGGGGCGCGGCAGCCAATGCCTGACGTTGATCAGGGTACGGCGCTAATAAACTCATAATATTAGTTACCCGACTGATCGACTATTAGCGTCGCAAAGTATTTACCAGAAACAAGTTGCGACGAAAACTGACCGCCGGAGATGGTCGAAAAAAACTCGCTGACTATTAACTAATTGTCACCAGGAGGATTCTTCACGTGGCTAAGCAAATGGTCTTTCAGGACGACGCCCGCCAGCCGCTGCTGGCCGGGGTCAGCAAGCTCGCCCGAGCGGTCCGCAGCACGCTCGGCCCCCGCGGCCGCAACGCGGTGCTCGATAAGGGTTGGGGCTCGCCCAAAGTGACCAAAGACGGCGTGACCGTCGCCGAGGATATCGAGCTGACCGACTCGTTCGAGAACCTCGGGGCCCAGCTCGTCAAGGAGGCCGCCAGCAAGACCAATGAGGTTGCGGGGGACGGCACGACGACAGCCACGGTGCTCGCCGAAGCGATCTTCCGCGAAGGGCTGAAGATGATCGCCGCGGGTTACGACCCGATGGCCCTCTCGCGCGGTATTGCCAAGGGCGTGGAAGCCGTCTGCGATGAAGTCAACAAGTTAGCGATGCCGATTGGGGAGAAGAACAAGACCGAAATCAAGCAGATCGCCACGATCGCCGGAAACAACGACCCCACGATTGGCAACGTGCTGGCCGATGCCTTCCTCAAGGTCGGCAAGGACGGCGTGATCACGATTGAAGAAGGCCGCGGCAGCGAGACAACCGTCGAAGTCGTCGAGGGTATGCAGTTCGACCGTGGGTTCCTCTCGCCGCACTTCGTCACCAACCAGGACGAAGTCAGCGTCGAGCTGGAAAACGCTTATATCCTGCTCTACGAAGAGAAGATTTCGTCGAACAAGAAGCTGATTCCGCTTTTGGAAGCGATCAGCAAGGCCAATAAGCCTCTCTTGATCGTCGCCGAAGACATCGAAGGGGACGCGCTGGCGACGCTCGTCGTCAACAAGATGCGCGGCATCCTCCAGGTATGTGCGGTCAAAGCCCCAGGGTACGGCGACCGCCGCAAGGCCATCCTGGGCGATATCGCCACGCTGACCAAGGCCCAGCCGATCTTCAAGGACCTGGGCATCGAGCTGGAGAGCGTCAAAATCACCGATCTCGGCCGGGCCAAGAAGATCAAGATCACCAGCGAAGAGACGGTGATCATCGGCGGCGCCGGCTCGCGAGAAGATATCGACGGCCGGGCCCAGCAGATTCGCGACGAAATCACGCGGACCGACAGCGAGTACGACCGCGAGAAGCTCCAGGAACGCCTGGCCAAGCTGGCCGGCGGCGTGGCCCAGATTAACTGCGGCGCGGCGACGGAGACCGAGATGAAGGAGCGGAAGTATTTGCTCGAAGATGCCCGCCAGGCGACCAAGGCAGCCCTGGAAAGCGGTATTGTCGCAGGTGGCGGCGTCGCCCTGATCCGAGCCGAGAAGGCGATCGACAAGCTGAAGCTTGAAGGGGACGAGAAGATGGGCGCCCAGATCGTCAAGAATGTCCTCGATCAGCCGCTGCGGGCGATTGCCAACAACGCCGGCGTTGATGGGGCGGTCGTCGTCAATCGCGTCCGCAACATGAAGGGCAAGACTGACGGTTACGATGCTGACCGCGACGAGTATGGCGATCTGCTCAAGTTCGGCATCATCGACCCGGCAAAGGTCGTCACCGTCGCCTTGCAGAACGGGGCCAGCGTCGCTTCGCTCCTGCTCACAACCGAAGCCTTGGTGACGGAGCTGCCCAAGGAGGAGGAAGAAGGGGGCGGCCACCACGACCATCACGACCACGGCATGGGCGGAATGGGTGGCATGGGAGGCATGGGCGGCATGGAAGGGATGATGTAGGACGAAGGACGAAGTGGTAAGGACGAAGGACGAAGATTGTCCTCGCGATCCTCTCCCCACTTTGTACTTAGTCCTTAGTACTTCGTACTTTGATTCACATTCGATACACAGCAAAAAGGAAGTTCATTATGGCCAAATTCAAAGTTCGTCCCCTGGATGATCGTGTCGTAGTCGAGCCGGTGGAAGCTGAAGAGCGGACTGCCGGCGGCATCGTGCTGCCCGACTCAGCAAAAGAGAAGCCGCAGCGGGGCAAGGTGGTGGCGGTGGGCCCGGGCAAGCTGCTGGATAGCGGCAAGCGCGGCGAGTTGTCGGTCACGGTCGGCGACGAAGTGATCTACGGCAAATACGGCGGGACCGACATCGAAGTCAACGGCGAGGATGTGAAGATCCTGCGGGAGAGCGATATCCTAGCGAAGGTGGTTGACTAAGGACGAAGGAGTAAGGACGAAGGACGAATCTGGTTCGTACTTAGTACTTCGTCCTTCGTACTTTTGAGCTGCCATTCAACAACGCATACACATAAAGGTCTTAATCTGTGCCCAAACAACTCCTGTTTGACGATCTCGCCCGGGCCAAAATGTTCCAGGGCGTCGATAAGCTGGCCCATGCCGTCGCCATTACGATGGGTCCGACTGGCAAGAACGTGATCATCGACAAGTCCTTCGGAGGCCCGACCGTCACCAAGGACGGCGTCACCGTGGCCAAGGAAGTCGAACTGGAAGACCGCTTCGAGAACATGGGCGCCAAGCTCGTGGTCGAAGTGGCCCAGAAGACCAGCGACCTGGCCGGCGACGGCACCACGACGGCCACCGTGCTTGCCCGTGCCATCTTCAAGGAAGGCCTGCGGAGCGTGGTCGCCGGCAGTAATCCCACGGCCATCCGCCGCGGGATCGAAAAGGCGGTCGAAGCGGCCGTCGGCAAACTCACCGAAATGGGCAAGCCGGTCACCAGCAAGGACGAGGTGTCCAGCGTCGGCGCCATCAGCGCCAACAACGACAAGGCGATCGGTGACCTCTTGGCCGAGGCTCTGCACCGCGTTGGCAAGGACGGTGTGATTACGGTCGAAGAAGGGAAGACAACCGACACCAAGGTCGAATACGTCGATGGCATGCAGTTCGACAAGGGCTACGTTTCACCCTACTTCATCAACCGCCCCGCCTCGATGGATTGCCTGATCGAGGACCCGCTGATCCTGATCTACGAAAAGAAGATCAGCAACCTCCGCGACCTGGTGCCGATCCTGGAGAAGGTCAGCACGTCGGGCAAGCCGCTCCTTATCATCGCCGAAGACGTTGATGCCGAGGCGCTGACGCTGCTCGTGGTCAACAAGCTCCGCGGCGTATTGAATGTCTGTGCGGTGAAAGCCCCGGGCTTCGGCGATCGCCGCAAGGCCATGCTGGGCGACATTGCCACGCTGACCGGCGGCACGCTCATCAGCGAGGAACTGGGCATTCAACTCGAAAGCCTGGGCCTGGAACATCTCGGCCGGGCCAAGAAGGTGACCGTCGATAAGAACAATACGACGATTGTCGAAGGGGCCGGCAAGCGGGCCGACATCGATAAGCGGATTCAGCAGATCAAGAACCAAATGGCTCAGACCGAAAGCGAGTACGACAAGGAGAAATTCCAGGAACGGCTCGCCAAGCTGGCTGGCGGCGTGGCGGTGATCAGCGTCGGCGCCGAGACCGAAGCCGACATGAAGCAGAAGAAGGCCCGCGTTGAGGACGCCCTGCACGCGACCCGTGCAGCCGTCGAAGAGGGCATCTTGCCCGGGGGCGGCGTGGCCTTGCTTCGCTGCAAGTCCGTGGTCGAGGCGGTCGCCGACAAGTGCAAGGGGGACGAGCGGGTGGGCGCCGAGATCGTGCTCCACGCGTTGGCCTCGCCGATGATGACGATTGTTAACAACGGCGGCAAGGACGGCAGCGTCGTGGCCGACGAGATCGGCGAGAAGGGGACGAATATCGGCTACGACGCCAACACGGGCGAATACGTCGATATGTACAAGGCGGGAATCATCGACCCGGTGAAGGTGGTCCGCACGGCCCTGTCGAACGCGGCCAGCATCGCCTCGCTCCTGCTCACAACCGAGGCCCTGGTCACCAACCTCGACAAGGACGACAAGAACAAGCGGCCCATTGAAGGGGCGGTGCGGTAGTGGATAGCCGCGACCATTGTTCGCGGTCGCGATCGATGAACAACCTGACCTCTCCCAGGCCACTTCGCCCTAGCCGAGGTGGCCTGTTTTTTGAGGCAGACCCTTATATTCCATTGGAAGAACGGGCCGATATAAGCGGACATTGCTCGTCGCAAGTCGTTTCCGCGAAACGACTTGCCGATGATCAGCGAAGGCAGGTAAAGGTCGAAACGCCTCAATATTAGAAGAGGTAGGCTGGCTAAGCGGACGGCACCGGCAATGGCATCGATGGCTTCCAAACGCGATTACTACGAAGTCCTGGGCGTGAAGCGTGACGCTTCCGACAAGGAAATCGCGGCGGCCTACCGCAAGCTGGCCGTCAAGTATCACCCCGACGCCAACCCAGGCGACGCCGAGGCCGTGCTCAACTTCAAAGAGGCAGCCGAGGCCTATGAGGTGCTCTCGGACGACGACAAGCGGGCCCGTTACGACCGCTTTGGCCATGCCGCCAGCGAGCAGTTCGGCCATCAGTTCCAAGATGTCAACGACATCTTCGAGGCCTTCGGCGACATCTTCAGCGAGATGTTCGGCGGCCAGCGGCGGGGCGGCGGCCGGCGCGTGCGGCGCGGAGCCAACCTGCGGTGCGACGTACGGATTGACCTCGAAGAGGCGGCCCGCGGCGTGACCAAAACCGTCGAGTTCGCCCGCAGCACGGCTTGCGCCACGTGCAAGGGCACCGGCAGCCGGCCCGGTTCGCAAAAGGCCCAGTGCCGCCGTTGCGGTGGGCATGGCCAGATCGTGCAGTCGGCCGGCATCCTGCGCGTGCAGACGACCTGTCCCACGTGCCAAGGCGCGGGGAGCGTCATCACCGATCCGTGCGAAGGTTGCCGCGGCCGCGGCTATGTGCAGGACCGCGTCAAGCTCGACGTGCAAATCCCCCCCGGCATCGACGACGGCATGCAAATTCGCCTGGCCGGCTATGGCGAGCCGAGCCCCGACGGCGGCCCTCCAGGCGACACGTTCTGCTTCGTCGCCGTCAAAAAGCATAAGATCTTCCAGCGCGACGGCACGCACCTGATCTTGCAAATGCCGATCACCTATAGCCAAGCCGCTCTGGGCGCGACGATCGAAGTGCCGACGCTCGCCGGCCCGCACAACCTGGTGATTCCGCCCGGTTCGGCATCGGGCGAGGTTTTCCGGCTCCGCGGCCGGGGTATGCCCGACGTCCGGGGCGGGCCGGCGGGCGACCTGCACGTGCAAACGTTCATCGAAGTGCCAAAACGGCTGACGCCAAAACAGGAACAGCTTTTGCGTGATCTAGCCGACGTGGAGCAGACCGAAGTCTCTCCGCATCGCAAGTCGTTCCTGGAACGGATTCGCGACTATTTCGCGCCAGGCGACGCGGCGAGCCAGCCGGCCATGCAGCCCGCAGAGAAGGAAAAGGACAATGACCAAACAGCAAAACGGCGCGACCGCCGAAGCTAGCGCCCAGGCCAATGACGAGGCGCTGGCCTCCGCTGCCGCTGACCTGAGAATCGCCGAACTCGAAACGCAGCTCAAAGAGGCCGGCGATCGCGCTCTGCGCGCGCAGGCCGAGCTCGAAAATTACCGCAAGCGGGCTCAGCGCGAATTGGCCGAGGAACGTCGTTATGCCGTCGTTCCCCTGGTGCGCGACCTGCTGACGGTTGTCGATAACCTTCGGCGGGCCATTGATGCAGCCAAGCAGACATCCGACGGCAAAGGCCTGCTCGAAGGGGTCCAGATGGTCGCCACCCAGCTCGACGCCGTCCTCAAGCAGCACGGCTGCCTGCCGATCGAAACCGTCGGCACGCCATTCGATCCCAACCAGCATCAGGCCATCGCCCAGGAATCAAGCGCCGAGCACCCCTCCGGCACCGTGACCCGAGCAACGCAGGTTGGCTACAAACTCCACGACCGCGTGATCCGGCCGGCCCAAGTATTTGTTTCGACCGGCGCGCCTGCATGAAAAACTGAAGTCCGATATCTGAAATCTGAAATCTGTTCCATGCCCACGTACGACTATAGCTGCGACGCCTGCGACCATTCGTTCGAAGTATTCGAAGCGATCTCGGCCCAGCCGCAGACCAAGTGTCCCAAGTGCAAGAAGAAAAAGCTTCGTCGGCTGTTCGGCGCGGGGGCGGGGCTCGTGTTCAAGGGCTCGGGATTCTACCAGACCGACTATCGCAGCGAGTCGTACAAGAAGGCCGCCTCGGCCGACAAACCGGCCAGCGAATCATCGTCGAGCAACGGCGACGGCGGCAAGAAGGGCGAGACCAAGAGCGAATCAACGAGCGAATCGAAAAGCAATTCGAGGCCCGGCCCCAAGACCGACTAGAGCTTGCGATACGGGCCGCGTTTTCCGTACACTGACTCCTCAGGGGCATCGGACGCTGCGGTCGAAGCTCAAATACCGACGCGCGGCAGGGAGGCGCTTCATGGACCGGCGTCATTTTCTGGGCGCGGCCTGCGCGCTGGCTGGTGGGGTAGTGGCTGGCGGCACGCTGCTCACCACGCGGCGGGAAAAGATCGAGTCCTTCACTTGCCTCCCCGCCACCTATTCGATCATTCCCGTCGTTGGTGACGGCAAGTGGATTTGGACCGAGCCGCCCAATGGCGAGACCGGCTACCTGGAGCCGCGGTCCTACGACCTGCGGATCGGCGTCGAGCTCAAGGGCGAGGGCAATGCAACCGCTATTGAAGCCAGTACGCCCGTGCCGGTGGAGCACCCTGAGCAGACGATCGACGACGTGCAAATCGAGGTCGAGAATTGCGAGGCGAAGCTTCAGGCACTTGGCGAAGGAGAGGCTCAGCTCGTGCTTGCAGCACCAGGCATCGTCCGCGGACAGATCGTCCGGGCTGTGGCCCATTATCGGCTGACGCTCAAGAAGCAGTACCAAGCCTACGGTCGCGACCAGTTCCACGCCGAGCAACCTGAACCGCCAGCCGAGATTCGCAAGCTTTACCTGCACGACAGCCCTGGAATCCAAACGAGCTCACCGCTAGTGCGAAAGCTTGCCGCCGAGCTGCGGGCCGAGAGCAGCCAGGTCCATCCGTGGGACCTGGCGACGAGGTTTTATAGTTGGGGCCGCGAGCACATTGAGCCCAAGCGTGGACCGTTCATCGGCGTCGTCAACGCGCTCCGCCGTCGCACGGGAGACTGCGAAGAGCTAGCCGGCGTCTTCGTGGCGCTTTGCCGCTCGGTCGGCATTCCGGCACGGCTCGTTTGGGTTCCCAACCACAACTGGGCCGAGTTTTATCTGACCGATGACGCAGGGAAAGGGCATTGGATTCCGGCCCACACGTCGTGCTATTCGTGGTTCGGCTGGACCGGCGTGCATGAGCTAGTGATTCAGAAGGGCGATCGGCTGAGCGTCCCTTACGAAGCCAAGCTCCAGCGGCTGATCGCCGATTGGGGCCAGTGGTCGGGCAACAAGCCGCAGTTTCGCTACGTTGCCGACCTGACACCAATCGCCAGCGGAGGCGGCTCAGCCGACCCTGGACCCGGCGCTCGCAGCAAGCACGAATCGGGGGAATGGAAGCTCGTGGGCGATCACCCCATGCAGCGATATATGCGGAGTGGGTGAGTGGTGAGTGGTGAGTAGGCAAGTGGTGCTAGCACGCGCTGAGTGCCCACGACTCACCACTCACCCTGGGTTTGCCGCAATTTCACCTAGGAGCAACATTCGCCTCCCGCTAAACTCCCGCCGGCCAAGGACTTTAGGCTCGTAGCGGCGAGAACCACGGATGGATTCGTCCCCGAACAGTGTGCCACGGCTTTCGGTCGCGATGATCGTCCGCAATTGCGCGGCGCAACTTTCCGCGACGATCACCTCCATTCGTTCCATCGCCGATGAGATTGTCGTCCTCGACACGGGATCGACCGACGACACGCTCGTCGCCGCCATGCAGGCGGGCGTCAATGTCCAGCGGCGGGCATGGGACGACGACTTTGCCGCTGCTCGCAACGCGTGCCTCGAGAAAGCGATCGGGGACTGGGTCCTCTGGCTCGACGCCGGAGAAACGCTCGGCGCCGACCAGGCCGCTGAGTTGCGCTCGCTGGTTAGCGGCGTCCCTGCGCCCGATCGTGCGTATCTGCTCAATATCACCCTGCCTGCCGCACCAGGTCAGCTCGGCAGCGAACAGATCGCTCGTTTGCGCCTGCATCCGCGCCGCGAAGGTGTACGATTCGCCGGCCGCGTGCGCGAACGACTCGACGAGTCGCTGGCCGCCCAGAACATCCCGATCGACGCATCGCCGATCGTCATCGAGCGCGGCAACCTGGACCACGATCCGGGAGTGAAGGCCAGCCGGGCACAGCGGAACATTCGCCTGGCCGATCTCGATTTGGCGGAACATGGGCCGTCGGCTCGATTGCACAATGTCCTCGGCGAGGCGTATCAGACGCTGGGCGACCATGTCCGCGCCGCACAGCACTTTCGCCGCTCGCTCGACCTGGCCGAGCAAAAATCTCGGGAGCATCTCGAGGCGTTCTACGGCCTGCTCACCTGTCTCGATGGCGTCGCCGCGGATGGTTCCGACCAGCTTTCACTGGCGATCCTGGCCTTGGAACATTTCCCACTCGACGCCCAATTGCTTGTGGCCCTAGGGGGTTACTTGCAGAATCTCGGCCAGTCGCAATTTGCCGTTCGCTCGTTCGATCTGGCCTTTCGGCATGGCCTGATCGAGCCCCAGGTCTGGCACCTGCCGGAGATCCGCCAAATCGCCGCCTCCAGTGCCGCGACGGTGCTCGTGCAGTCGCGCGAGGACGACCAGGCCCGCACTTTGCTCGAAGCGGCCGTGACCATCTATCCGCAGTCGCACAAACTCGCCCTTCAGCTCATTGACTTGCACGTCCGTAATCTTCGCCGCAACGAGGCCCTCGCGGTCATTGCTGGATTCGCGTCGGCTGCCGATCGCGAGCGGCTCGCCACGGCGGTCCGCGGCGCCTACCTTGCGCAGCAGGGGGATTGGCCCGCCGCCGCAGATCTCTTGCAGGCCGCCATGCTCGACGGTTGCCGCGAGCGATTCTGTCTCCGCTGGCTGGTCGCGAGCTGGCTCGCGCTCGAGCGGCCGCTCGATGCCCAGTCGGCCCTCCACATCTGGCAGGCCGCCGATCCGCAAAACGACGAGCTGGCTACGTTTGCTGAGCAGGTGGATGCTCAGCTCGACGAACAGGCCGCCGATCTGTCCGAGCCGATCCGCGTTGACGAGGCCGCACCTGGCGTGACACCCCCCGCCACGCGCCACCTGCCCAGTGGTCCTACAGTTGGCACGACCGGCCGTGGCCGGCACGACTCGGCCGATTCCTAGCCGCAAGAGCGGGCTTAGCTGAAGTTCGAATTGACACTCCCACGCTGCGCTATAGGGTTGAGTTGTACGCGGACCGGTCCCCAATGACGCGTACTCAACCGAGGCTTTCTCACCCCCGTGTTGGGCGAGCCTGGCTGTTCTGCCAGGCTCGCCTTTT
>Ga0065705_10104372_pt1 | contig 17593 bp, 21 predicted proteins | sample SwibulcommuniRL2_FD_59092 | JGI IMG/M metagenome (GOLD analysis project Ga0065705, IMG submission 59092) | Bulk soil microbial communities from switchgrass field near Rose Lake, East Lansing, Michigan, USA - RL2 Bulk Soil v2 (version 2) | ecosystem: Environmental > Terrestrial > Soil >...
CGTATCAGTTGGCCATCCACATCCAGGAAGCGATCAACGAGGCCAAGAACGCTGAGAAATATTTAACGTGAACCCTGTCCTTGTCAGCACATGGGGCCCCACTCCAAAGAAGTATCTTGGTGCCTTCCTGGACACAGCCAAGCGTCAAGGCCTGGACCCGCAAAACTTCGATGACACCGATTGGCCCGGAGCTGACTGGACGACAATTCCTTGGTATCGCAAGAGCGAAGGGCAGGCGCGATTTGTCCGCGAGAACGCCGACAAGTATGACGTGTTTCTCTTCACGGATAGCTACGACGTGGTTTTCCAGGCTGGTTGGGACGAGATCCTCGCCAAATTCCAGAAGCTCAACTCACCAATTGTGTTCGGTGCCGAAAGCTACTGCTGGCCCGACATCAACCAAGCCGGACTTTACCCGCCTACGCCCGCCCGATGTCCCTACCTCAACGCGGGCATGTGGATTGCGACCCGCGAAGCCGCCATACCGTTCACGCAAGAACTGGCCGCTATTGCCGCCAAGCGCCAGAAATGCGATCAGGGCATCGTGGTCGACATGTTCCTGGCTAAGAAACATCCCATCGCCCTGGACACGGCCTGCTCGCTACTTTTCTGTTGCAACATCAACAGCCTTGATTTCCTGAAACTGGAGGATGGCAAACGGCCAAGGACTAAGGACACATGCGAGGAGCCCTGCATGTTCCACGGGAACGGCGGGAGCAATTTGCTGTCAGTCATCCAAAAACTGCCTGCATGAAGAAACTCTGATGCAAATCATTCTCACAGAGGAAGAATATAACAAGCTTCTGCAGAAAGCTGGGCAGGTTGAAGCTCAAGTTGAATTCCGATTGGAAGAAGAGAAAAAGCGATTTTTTGAGCATTTAACAATGCGAATCACTTCAGACAAATTGAGATCTCCAGAGGACATACTTCGCATGGTAATTGATCTTTTAAAGTCGCATACATGAAAATCCTGGTCTTCGCGATCACATGGAACTGCGCTGATGTCATCAGGTATTTCCTCCGGCATTATGAAACGTTTGCCGATGAGATCAGTGTCTTCGACGCTTTCTCTAGTGATGGCACGCGCCAGATTCTGGCCGCCCATCCCAAGGTCATCTTGCGCGATTGGCACAATGATACTGGCATCGATGAGGACCGGTTCCTGGAACATTGGAGGGACTGGATCCCAAAGGCTCATGGTGGTGGATTTGATTGGGTGCTTATTCCAGATCCGGACGAGATGATTTATGGCCCGGATGTTCGGGCAACGCTTACCGGGGCGATGACTGACGGCATTGATGTCGTGCATACCGATGGCTACAACATGATGGGTGACGGTTTGCCCAAGGACGATGGCCGTCAGATTTGGCAAATCAATCCCATGGGCGTGCGGGCTCCGGTGTATTCAAAGCCGGTAGTGTTCAACCCCAAGATCGAGATCGACTGGAACCGTGGAAAACATGCTTTGGGAAAATGCAGTGGAGTGCAGAGTCCCAAGCCGCTTTTGAAACTGCTTCACTATCGTTACATGGGTTACGCCTATACTGCGGCCAAGAATGCCAAGAACTACGCCCGGTGCGGGCTTCAGAGCGGGGACAAGGGGGCAGCTTGGAGTTGCTCCCCTGGTTACAACGGCGTAAACAAGGAACACAGCCCGATGTGGGCTGAAGCAGCCAGGAAACTCGCCTTTAACGTCCTTGAGATATGAGCGAACCGCTTATCTGTTATAACTGCAAATCCGAGATGTCTTTCCCGTATTACGTCTTGAACGATCCAACACGTATAGGTCTGCTGTTTTGCTCCCGTCTCTGTCTTGTCGAATATGCGGCTCCTGAACTCAAGCAGGCCATCGCAATCAAGCAATGGATTCCCACACCCGAAGAAGAAGCGCGCATGTCTGAGTGATCTCTTATGTGGCCGTGCATGAAATACAGAGCTCATGTGGTCTGGGAAGACACTGTTATGGAAATAGCGGTGGCGTTGGCTCGGGAGTCCCTATGGTTTCGATATCCTAAAGTGTTCCGTCTCGTGAAATGAGTGATGTTTCAGCCTCATTATTCCGGTCTTATAGCCATCTCTTCATTCCGTCCCAATGCTTCCCCCGACATCGCTGCCAACCAGCTTCGGGCCAAGCAATCCTGGGATGCAGTTTTCGATCACATCTATCTGTTCGGCCCCCCGGACAAACAGCTGGCGTCGCCTCGCACCGAATTCATCCCTTGCGAAAATTGGCCTTCCATCTCGCTCTTGCTCGCAGTGGCTTCCTGGCAGCAGGACCCTGTTTGCATCCTGAACGCTGACATCGTTGTCGCCTCCCATCTCAAGGACAGCCTGAACCGCGGCTGGGGTCGGCGGGCAATGGCGCTCACCAGTAGACGTTACGAGTTCGACCCTGCCGCCCCAGACTATGACCGGGCCCAGGTGGTCGACATGGGTGCAGATTTCTTCTGCGCTTTCCCTCAGGTCTGGAAACTGGCTTACAGCAAGATTCCCAAGCAACTGAGAATCGGTCATCAGCGTTGGGATCAATGGATCTTGTGTCACCTCTGGCAGCAATATCCCCAGCGATTTTGGGACATCACTTATGCCCGGGCCATCTTCCATCCCAGACACGGCGAACGGCACATGCCCCACCACATATCGATATCCGAGTCGGAGTTCCCCCCATCATATGGGTTTCCGCCTGTGTTGACGTAGTCGCCCGACAAGAATAGCGTCGGCATCTGGCATGACTTCTGAAGTCGAAACAATTGATCGCAGCAAGCCTGGATGGTGGAAGGAATATTACCGGCGCAACAAGGCAAAGGTAAATGCCAGAAACAAGGCATGGCTTGAAAAAAACAAAGAGAAGATGCTTCCGAAGCTCAGGGCAAAATGGCGAAGGAATCAGATCAAAAATCGAGAGCGTAAAAATCTCCAGAAAGCCAGTCTTAGAAATTTAGATCCTGAAAAGTTCAGGATGCGGAACCGCGAGTCTCAAAAGCGATGTTGGCCAAAGCGTCAAGCTTACGCACGAGCATATTATCAAAAGAACAAGGAACGTCTTAAAGAGAGAGCCTTGGAAATCTACGCCAGCAATAAACTAAGGGCTTATAATTATGCGCAGAAACGAAGGGCTCTCAAACAGCAGGCAACAATAAACCTAAAATCCATTCTCGCGTGGGTTAAGAGGGTCAGAAAGCAGTCGATGGCGGTCTGTTATTATTGCCAGAAGCATTGTCTGTCTGGAGATATTCACTTCGATCATATTGTCCCATTGAGTAAGGGCGGTGCGCATTCTGTTGAAAACTTATGCGTGAGTTGTGCGACGTGCAATCTCACAAAAAAAGCCAAACCGATCCACGCATGGATACGAATAGGGCAACAGATTTTTAGCTTATGACGTTTAAAACCGCTGATGTTGTTGAGCAATTATGCTGGTCGATGAGGCTTAGCGATTATCCGAGATCACTTAATCGCGCTCGCATCAACGATTTATTTAATGGCAGCCCACCGTATAGTGCCGATGAGGTGCAGGAGAACAATATCCAGATCAACGTCAATAGCCTCGAGGGCACCAGTCTTGCCCACGATGCCCGCAGCCAGTTCGCCAATGCCTTCCAGAAACCTGGGGTGTTCTTCACGGCCCGCACCGACATGGGCACCAAACATAAGCGGCTTAAATACGGCACCATCGTCACTCGGGAAATCAACCGGTTGATGAAGAAAAGTCCTTATTATTTTGAGAACATGCGGGCCAAGTTCGCCCAGTTAGTGCTGCATGGCATTGGCCCAAATGCCTGGGAAAACAGGGAGACGTGGTGTCCAGACCCGGTGGGAATCGAAGATGTGATGATTCCTTCCAATACCCTGCTGACGATGAAGAATCTTCCATTCTTCGCCATCTACCGTTCTTACACCGCCCAGCAGCTTTATCAGATGACCCATGGTCCCAAGGTCGATTCGGCCTGGCAGATGGGTAACGTCAATGCCGTCATCAAATGGGCTGCGGAAGAGACTGCCAAACTTTCCGGCACCACTTGGCCGGAGGTTTGGAGCCCGGAAAAGATGGAGGAACGGATCAAGCAGGATAGTGGTCTATTTGCTTCTGATGCTGTGCCCACCATCGATACCTGGGATTTCTATTTTTGGAATGATTCTAAAAAAGTGTCCGGCTGGAATCGGCGTATTGTCCTGGACGCTTACGGTCAGCCTGGGGTGGGTGGCATTGTTCCGGAGAGAAAGACAGTTGGCGAAGAGAGCCAATTTCTTTATGACCCTGGCGACAGGATTTATGGGCGCAAGCTCTCTGAGATTATCTCATTCCAGTTTGCCGATCTTTCAGCCGTGGCCCCATTCCGTTATCACAGCGTCCGGTCCCTTGGTTTTCTGCTCTACGCTGTGTGCCATCTCCAGAACCGGTTGCGCTGCCAGTTCAACGAGGCAGTGTTCGAGAGTTTGATGATGTATTTGCGGGTCCGTTCCACCGATGAAATGGAGCGGGCCCTCAAGATTAACCTGATTAACCGGGGGATCATCGATGAAACCGTGCAATTCGTTCCCATGGCTGAACGCTGGCAGGTCAACCCGCAATTGGCAGAACTGGGGTTATCGCACAATCAGCAGATCATCAACCAGAACAGTTCTTCCTATGTGCAAAGCCCTGGGAAAACTTCGACCAACCCGGATATCGAAAAGACCGCATTCCAGGTCCGGGCAGAACTTAACGCCACCACTGAGCTTATCTCTTCTTCGCTTCTCCAGGCCTACAAGTATCAGGAGTTTGAGTATCAAGAGATCTTCAGGCGGTTCTGCATCAAGAATTCCCGTGACATGGATGTCCGAACATTTCGCCTTAACTGTCTCAAGAACGGGGTGCCTGAGGATCTCTTAAATCCTGATGCCTGGGACCTGGAGCCTGAGCGGGTGATGGGTTCAGGCAATAAAACCTTGGAAATGGCCATCGCCAAGCAACTCATGGAGTGGCGGCCCCTTTACGATCCCGCCAGCCAACGGGAGATTCTCAAAGTGGCCACCCTATCGGCCACCAACGACCCGGCGCTCACTGACCGGCTGGTGCCTGAGCAGGCTGATAAACTCACCGATTCCAAGCAAAAGGCCATGGTGTCGATGGGGGCACTCATGCAGGGGTTGCCGGTCAAGTTTGGGGTTACCGATAATCGAATTGAAGTGGCTGAGACCCTCATGTTCGAGATGTCTTTGGTCATCCAAAGCATCGAACAAAACGGGCAGATGGCCACCCCGGAACAGCTCAAAGGCCTCCAGATGGTGGGGCAGACCATCGGTGAACAATTGCAGGTTATCGCCCAGGACAAGAGTCAGGCTGATCGGGTGCGCAAATACGGCGCTGACCTGGGCAAATTGATGAACATGGTCAAAGCGTATGCGCAACGGCTGGCTCAACAGATGAAGGCGCAGGCCCAACAGAATGGTGGACAACAAGGGCCAGATCCTGCCGATGTCGCCAAGGCCCAGGCCATCACCATGCAGGCACAGATTAAGGCCAAGAATGCTGCTGACAGCCATTCCCAGCGCACGGCTCAGCGGCAGGTGCAGTGGGAGATGGAAGAGAAACGTAAACAGGAACAACACCAGGCCGAATTGCAACGCGAAGGGCAGATGACCCAAGCGCAGATTGCGACTGATGATGTGCTCACAGCCGCCGATATTCGCCGGAGCCGGTTCACCACCAAGGCCGATGTTCAGAACAAGAAAGAACAGGCGCAAGCCAAGCCAAAAGCCACTCCTGAATGAATCTGACCCCAAAAAAGGATTATTACGCCAAATCCATCTTGGCCAGTGCCCACCGGGACTTGGTGGTAAGCAGCGCCTTCCGGGAAGCGCTTAATGCAGCGCTTATCCAGCAATTGATGGACATCCCTTTCACTTACGACATCGACGAAGCAGTTGCTGCTTACAACCGGCTGATGGGCGCCCGGGATTTTATCACGCATTTGCTCAATCTCGCTGAAGCACCGAAAACTCCAACCAAACCACCAAACGACAACCTGGACTATAAAGCAGTCCGCTAAAACGCCATGCCATCCGCGCCAGCAGCCCCAGCCCCTACTCAAACCCCGACCGCACCAGCCAAACCTTCCGCGCCCACCCAAGCTCCAGTGGCAGCGCCGGCACCAGCCGCTAAGGTTACCAGTCCATTCGATGATTCCTTTGCCCGCCTTGACCAATTCGCGGACCCCGAAGAATCGGATAGTCCCTCAACCATCGAAGCCAAGGCCAAAGCCAAATCCCCACCCCCAGCCTCAGCCAAGCCCGTCACCAAACCCAAAGCCCCCGAACCCGCCAAGGATCCGGAAGAAGAGGGCACGGTAGAAGATCCGGAAGCAGAAGAAACTCCTGAGACAGAGGAACAGACCGAAGAACAGAAGCCTCAAGAGACCAAGAAAGAGCCGGTCAAACCGCAGCGGGAAAGCCCGTGGAAATTGGTCGATAGTTACAAGGCAAAGAACGCCCAGTTGCAGAAGGAGATTGCTGAACTGCGCACCGGCCGCACTGATGGCGAGTTGCCCAAGGAAGCAGCCGAAAAGTTCACCGCATTGGAGACGCGCAACAAGGAATTGGAAGAGGAAATCCGCCATTACAACTACACCAAGAGCCAGGATTACATCGATAATTACCAGAAACCCTTCGAACAGGCTTGGGCCCGGGCCATTGAAGACATCAAACAACTGACAGTGCCCACAGAGGATGGCGGCAATCGCGCTGCCACCAGCCGCGATTTATTGGCTTTGGCCAATATGCCTCTGGGCCAGGCCAGCACCATGGCCAAGGAATGGTTCGGAGACGCTGCCAACGACATGATGGCCCATCGCCGGCAGCTTCTGGAATTGTCTGATAAACAGACCAAAGCCCAGGAAGATGCCCGCAAGAACGGGGCGGAACGGGAACAGAAGCTTTCGGCTGAACAACAGGCCAAAGCCAAGGCGCGTTTTGAGGAGCACTTGAAGGTGTGGAATGCCGTCAATGCTGAAGCGCTCAAGAAATACGAATATCTGCGCCCGGTGGAAGGAGAAACCGAACGCAACGAGCGGCTCGAGAAAGCCACCAAGTTCGTTGATGAAACCCTCCGGGCCAATGCGCACAACGCCAAAACCCAGGAGGAAAGGGACAAGATTATCCGGCAACATGCAGCATTGCGGAATCGGGCGATTGGCTTTTCCACACTCAAGCATGAGAACACCACGTTGCGGGCCAAGGTGGCAGCGCTGGAGAAGTCGCTGGCGGAATTTCAGGGCTCCGAACCTGGCAATGGCGATCCCAAGGATCCCAGCCAAAAAGCAGTGTTTGCCGACCCCATGGAAGAAGCGATGGCCGGCCTCATGAAGTATTCGCAATCAGAGTAGCTTGACAGATTGGGTCAAATTCAATATCCCGCACATTGCCAGTCATAGTCGTGGTCATGGCAAAAAAGGCCGCCGACTTCGGGCTTGAGCCTCTGAAGGTGAGGAAAGCGTTGCCCGACTTCTGAAGCATTGCGCTTCTGAAACACCCCCCAGGACGAACTACGCACGCAAACGGCGATGCGCTTACCCCTGGAGATTTTAACCAAGTGTTTTCTGAAGCGTTATGGCCACAATTCAATGTTCCAAGTTCGCCCAGTATCTGGTCGATCAAGAGCCCGTCTACGATAAGCTGATTCTTTCCGACATTCGTCCCACCGATTCCTGGATCCTAAACGTTGCCACCGGCACGTTTGCCGCCTATTCGGGTGTCGAACATACCCTGGACCGGTTCCGCCACGTTTTCCCCAATACCACCAAGCAATGGAGCCGGACCCAATTTGCGTCCTGTGTCGGCACTCCCTGCGATAAGACCGAATATTGCATCGGCTGGGGGGCAACGCGCATCACTTACTACCTGGAAGAACAGTCCTGGGCCACACCTTTGCTGTGCTTTGACCAGGAGATGCACGTCACCAAGGCTCAGGAACATTTCCGCCAGATTATCAGCGACATCCTGCGGCCGGCGACCACGGCGATCATGAGCAATTTCCTGCGCAAACGGGCACTCCAGTTTGCCGACAAGAAGTTCATCGCCAACCGATTCATGAGCGAGTTCACGTTCACCTGGACGGTGGTGGGCGATGAAGAGATTTTCTTCGACACCTCTGCTGCTCCGACGAGCATCTTCAAGCTGGTGCCCCAAATGCTCCAGCAACGGTTTGAGCCTTTGATGCGCCGCGGATATGGTGGCAAGAATCCGTTCAAGGAAACTGCCCCCTACATCGAACTGGTGACCGATATCACCACCTGCTGGGAACTGGATAAACTGGGCGGAGTCACCGGAGTCGGTGGTGTGCCCTCAGTTTCAGGCAACTGGCGCTTCACCCAATGGGATTCGGCCAATGCCTACTGGCGTTATGGATTCAGCGGCCAAATCGGCAATTACATGGTGCGCGTGGACCCGATGGGATTGCGCTTTAACTTCGTGCGCGACCTTGGCGCAGGCGTTGGTGCCAATCGATATCGTTACCAGATCGTGTTGCCTTACAAAAACGAGACCACCTCGGGAGCTGGTGGGGCGGCAGGGTTGGGCAGTGTGGAAAATCCTGACTTTGACCGGGCCCAATTTGCTATCAGTTACATCTGGCACAAGAAAGCCTTGGAAGCGTTGGTCATGGACGCCACCCCGGTCAATCCGGAGATGCCCTTTAGCGCCCGCAATTTCGGCGGCAAATGGCAATTCGTGATGGACAACCTCGGAGCCGGCGTGGACGGCTGCGTGGTCGAGAACAAACGGCGCAACAAGGGCCAGTTCATCGCCGACTTCAAGCTGGCCATTCGCCCGCTTTACACTGAGTTCCTGAATGTGTTCCTGCATAGGCGCGAACCCTTCTGCGTGCCCGAAGTCAGCAACTGCGCTGCTGATCCTGGGTATCCGACTCAGACTTACAATAGCTGTAACGCTATTTGTCCGTAATTTGGTCAGTCTGGTTGACCATGGGGTGCCCTCCACTGCTCCTGGCGTGGACAGTGGAGGGCCAACCTCAGAACACAACGATTTATGGCCTACCGAAACGATAGCATGTATGACGATGAAGCTTCGCCTTCGGAGGCAGGCTCAGAGTCTTCTGAAAACAACGAAACCAAGAGCGACGAAACCGAGGAGCAACTGGCTTTGGTCCCCAATTCCTTCTTCAAGAAACCGCCCAAGCCCGCGATGCAGGAGATGGTCGAAGTGGTAAACGTTTACGAAAACGAATGTTCGATCAAATGCATCTACAAAGACGAAAAGGAGGAAGAGGGCATGGAAGAAGAGGAAGTGGCGCCCGAACCTGAGCCGGAAGATGAAATGATGGCGTGAGTTGCGACCCCAATACGCTCCTGGACGAAGCCAAATGTTTCGCCTGCCTCACCGAGGAGCAACGGGCGATGATCAACATTTCGTTGTTGTGCCAGATACAGGCCGGTGGTGGAGGGATGGGTGGTGACTTTAGGATTACGGATGGGTCAGAGATTCGGATCACTGATGGAAACGATTCGCGCATTATCGATTAGCCTATGGCCAACAAGAAAATCATCGACCTTCCAGCAGGGGCGGCGGTGTTGGGCACCACCCTGTTTGAGGGGTCGGCGGCCGGGCTTTTAAGTGAGCGTTTCACTGGCGACCAACTTCGCTTTTACGCTGCCGGGTTTACTGACAAGGATGATTTCGTTTACGAGACGTTTAGCGACTATGCTGCCGTGGGCGCAATTTCTGTGTTCGACAAGGGATCAGGCTGGGCCAACAACGGGGTGGGCACCAATGCTTCTATTATCAGTGCCACCGGCGCTGACGGGCGCACCCAAAACCGGCTGGCGTTAAATAACGGTTCTTATGGCCGGCGCATGCCCTGGGGGGCGTTTTGGAACCGGATAAAGATCTGCACGGTCTGGCGGATCAATAACGGGTCCACTTTTCTTAACACCAACGGGTATGTGGGTATTTGCAGTGGCACGACCAACATGGTCGATAGCGCCACCACCACGAATTTCGCCGGGGTGCGTTGGGGCGATGGCACCGGCACCTCCACCTTCACCGCTGGCACTAAAATCAGCTTCTTTGACGTTCCCACCTTCCGGGCCGCGACGCGGCGGGTGAACACGACCACTGACCGTGGCGGTTTATCCAGCGGCCACACTGTCTCCTCAGACCAGGGGTATCTCTCCACCTCCATCATCGAACTTTCCCGACCGGTCTTTGCCAATGACGTCTCGAGTGTCAATTATTCAATTGCCGAAGCCAGTGGAAACCAGACATCGGTGCAATTCTCGCATTCCAAGAACCTGGCTCTCTTCATGGCGGGTAGTGACATCACCGCGGGCAATCTTGCCAATTCCAATAGTGATACGGCTGTAAGCATCGTCGCCGGCGTGACCGCGGCTCCGTTTGCTTTCGATCAGAGCACAGGGGCTTTGGACACCATCAATTTCTACTGGCCTCAGGCTTTCAACCTGGAGATTGCCGCTTTTGCGATTCGGAAAATCCAATGACTTATGGCCTGCGATCCAAATACTCTTCTGGAACAAGCCAAGTGCTACCAATGCACTTTGAGCGGCGATCTGTATCCAGCCCTTGAAATCGTGTTGTTATGCGCCATTCGCGATGGCACCGCTCTGGCCTGTGATCCCCAGACCCTGGTCAGTCAAGCTTCCTGCATCAGGAACTGCATTCCCATTGGGATGATGAGCGCGGTAAAGCTGTCGTTACTGTGCAATATTTTGAACGGAACCTGATTCATGGCTTGTGATCCAGACACCCTTGTTGCCGATGCGCAATGTCTTCTGGAATGTGTTCCACAAGGAATGATGCAAGCGACCCAGGTGGCAGCGCTGTGCGGCATCATGCGCAATCGCAGCCCGATGGGGTTTGGCACTGTTCTGAACTGGTGGCGGGCTTCAGATCTGAATCTTGCTGATGGAGCATCTGTTGGTGATGTGGGAGCCACTTGGACAGATCGAGTGGGAGGATCTGTGGCCACCCAGACAATCGCAGCCAATCGGCCAACCTTTGTCGCCTCGGCAATAAACGGAAAACCAGTCGTTCAGTTCATCTCCAATTTCAACACTAGCGTCATTCAATTTCTTAACTTCATTCCGGTCATCGATCTTGCCAATGATTTAACCACCGTGATTGTTCTTAGGTTTAGCGGCATCGTCGGCGGAGCTTTTGAAGTGTGGTGGAGCGATGGCACCGGTGGTTCATCAGCGGGAATCAGCGTGAGTCCGAGTTATCGCGGGCGGGTGGATACAGCTTCTGGTGGGCCGACTTCGTTGCCTGTTTTTACAGGACTTGGAACCAATGCTCATGCGATATTCCATAAACGGGTTGGGACAACGCACACAATGTTTTACAATATCAGCGAGAGCCAATCGGCCGTCCTGGCAGGCACAATCATCGCCCTAAACAAGATCGGTAACAGCACCACAAGTTTCGGTGCCGAAATCATTATGCAGATAGCGGAACTGATTAATTTCAGTGGCTTGACCGATGCTGCTTACACCGACCTTTACAACACTTACCTTAAACCGCGCTACGCGCTCCCATAATGGCCTGTGATCCAGCAACTCTGATTGTCGACGCCCAATGTATTCTGGAATGTATCCCTCCAGGGATGATTCCTGGAGCCCAATTGGCTGCCTTGTGCAATATTTCGGCAGGCATCTCATCACCCCTGACCAGCCTCACTGGTGGCATCATCTTGTTGACCACCGATTCGCCGACGACTTTTGCTTATTCCATATTCTTCAAAAAGCGTGGCACCACAGGTGATGTCAACGCTGCCGTCACCACTGGAACCGAACTTGGCAATCTGCTGTGGATGGGTTGGAATGGCACAGATTACATCACCGGTGCGGCCATAGTTGTTAAGACAGACGAAAACTGGACCGGAGTCGCCAACGGAGCGCATATAGAATTTCGCACGGTGCTTCCAGGCGCCACCTTGAGCGCGTCCAAGATCACAATTGGGCCTACTGATATTGCGATCGATTTGCTGCCCCTTAACATTGGCCCAACATCTTCGTTCCAATTATCCGGCACTGCCTATTTTAATCCCTTAAGCGTTTATGCGACCGGAACCGTTTACACGATTACCGCTGTTTCAAGTGGAGTCACCTTTGGCACCACGTCGCCCATTCTGACCATTAATGCTGCCGGAAAGTATAGCCTCCGAGCCCGGGTCAAAGTGGCCTTAAACGGGGCCACCTTCGCTGCTAACCGGACACTGACGGTCAAGCTGCGTCGGACCAATAACACCCCGGCCGATGTAACCAGTGCGACCACCACATGGATTGTGCCGGTGGTCACCACGATCACCAATACCCTGGCCATCTTCGAGATCCCGGAAACATTCTACGTCACGGCCAATGCAACTGACACAATTCAGGTCTTTGCCGACATCTCGGTCGTGCCTACGGCTGGCAGCATCACCATCGACGAAGCTTGCATCACAGCCATCCGCCTGTCATTGACATGAAAGATGGTTACAAAGACATTGTTCCGGTGTATCGCCAAAACCGTATATGTCCACAGAATCATCACTGCTTCCACAGTCCAGGATTGCCTGACAATTTTTGAAATTGATTGTTATCTTAAATGCAAAGAACTGGGAGTCGCTTATGAACCAGGAAAAGCATACGAACCGAGAATTGATCCGGAACTTGTTGCTGGCAGTCCTGCTGCTGCCGTTGCCTAGTTACGGATTAACCGCCACATGGCAGGCCAGCGCGACCCCGGGAGTGTTTTACCGGCTTTACGCCAGCAAAGAGGGCCAGGCGCCAGCCATCGTTCTCATCACCTCCAACACGACTGCTTCCTTTTCGTTGACGGCCGGCGCTTACAGTCTTTGGGTGACAGCGGTGAACACCAACGAATCTGATCCAAGCAATATTTTCATGCTCCCACCATTGCCTGACCGGGTGACTGGTGTCACTGGTGGAACCAATATCGTTGTGCCTCCGCCCACTTCATTGCTGGTGGAAGCTGAAGCAGGAACCATCACCTCACCGATGGCAGTCTTTCCCGATGCCACGGCTTATGGCTTTAACTTTATCCGCACCGTTACCGCCAACTCTGGCACCGCTGTTTACTCCTTGTCAGCGGTTTCTGGTATATACGCGCTGTGGACCAGGATCAGGGTTCCAAATAATGGTGCGGATTCCTTCTTTTTCTCCATTGACGGAGGGCCGGAAGATACCTTTGGCAACGAAGCGATCTTGAGTCCCAACTGGCAATGGGCCCGTTTGCACGGCGGCAACAACTCCGCAACGGTGATTACCCTTAACTGGACCACTGGCCCCCACACCATTCGAATTCGCGGGCGCGAGCCCGGGGCCGATTTGGATGCCATTCAAATATCAACCAACCTCGTCACCGCACCAAGCCCATGAAACATGTTATAGCCTTTTTTGGACTGTTCCTAACCACCTATTTTGTCAGTGCTCTCACCCTCCAGATTAGTTGGAGCCCGATTCCGGCCAATCAAAGCAACCAGCTTTACCGGGTCTACGTTTCCACCAATAACGGCCCATTTCTGTATGCTGTTGGCACGACTGGGACGACGGTCTTTTTAAGCAATGTGGCTCCGGGCCTCTGGTGCGCCCGGGTGACTTCCTCCAATATCTGGACTGAACAAATCCCCAGCGACCCCGCCTGCGCGCTGGGGCCGGTGGTGGTGCCAGACAAGGTGACTAATGTTAACGTTTTACTTATCAATTAGAGATGCGTTATGGGGGAACCTTCGGGCGGGGACCGGGTATATCTAAAGGAATACGTCGAAAAATTGCTCGCTGGTCATGAGCGGGAATTGGTCTTGCGGATGAAAGCCATGGAACGGGCGCTGGATCTGGCCCGGGACGAAGTATCTCGACGCTTGGGGGAACTCAATCAATTGCGTGGTGAAGTGATCTCAGATCGTGAACAGTTCGTGATGAAAACCATTTACCAGACCCATTGGTCGGATTTGACTGCTTGGCGCGAAGCAGTGTCCGAGCGCATCACCAAGATTGAGACCCGCGGGGTCACCTGGATGGCGGCCATTGGCCTGTTCTCCATCATCGTGAACATCGCCCTGTCGATATACTTCAGGAAATGATGAAAATTATTCTTCTGTTATTGCTGTGCGGGATGACTGGCTGTTCCACGACCAATATTACCAAACTTGTTGGGGCACTGGCCAAGGACCCGGCGACCGTTGCCATCTCTGTGCAATCGGTTTATGGAACGGTCTACTTCCTGCGCACCGGCACAACCAATCAGACCATCGTCATGGGGCCAATTCAGGTCCGGTAATCTTAAGCGGAATAATTAAGGGCGTGATTGGCTTCAACTTTGGCCATTCGATCCTTAAGCATCTGCTTCCAGCCATCGTCCCGCCTCAAAGCCGCTTCAGCCACTTTGCGTTTGATGATGAACCCCCGCTGAATAGCGCCTTCGACTGCCACTGCCAGGGCATCGAATAAATCAGGGGACCGACCGGTTTTTGCCTTGGTCAAACTCTTGGGTTCAATGTCGATTTTGTTTGAACCCGTGAACCCCCATTCCCGGGCGATTCCTTCCAGCATCACTTCTTCGGTCAGCCCCCGGAATTGAGAGGCTTGAATGGTATGGGCGACCCCGAACCAAAGTTGGCTCACCCGTTTCCCGTAATATTCCCGACCGGTCAGCCGGATGTCTGAACTGACCAGTTGATCAGTGGGTTTCCCTCCGAATTCAATCGGGACAACATTGGGACTCCAAAGCCGGGCAAAGGCAGACATCAAGGTGCCTCTTCCGGTGGAATCGAAGAACATGTTTTCAGGGGGAATCGATCTCTGTTCGCATTGGCTCTTAACAAACAAGGCCACCTGATCTTCCGGGATATCGGGATTGGAAGAATTGATGGGAACAAGGACGACATCGATCATTGCCAGTAATTGCCCTCCATTGACTCCTTCTCCAAATTGCACCTCGATGAAGATGGTCCGGTCTCCTTCACCGATGGCACTGTAAGAGGCGTCCAGGCCACCAATCCTGGTGCGCTTATCATTGCGCCAAATCGGGTCTTCCATCGCTCCAAACTTCAAACATTGCTGGCGTGTTATCACCCTGCGCAAACCCTGGCTGCGAGGCATGCAACCCTGGTTCATCATCGAGAAGTTAACGCTGTCTTTGCCGAAGAATTTTACATCAGCATCAATTTGTTCCTGGGTGATGAGTGGGATGCCGAGCTTGCCGTCGAGATTGGGTGAATCGGTGCCAGGCAGTTGGACACAGATGCCTCCAGGGAAGCGGGTGGCCCAGGTCTTGGTTTCCGGGGTCTGGTCGATGCCACTTTCCCAACCTCCGACTTCAGCGCTGGGTTCGCAGACGATTCCAAGCGCATCGAGGGGGTCTTTGGGATTGCCCAAGACAATGGCTTTGAAATCCGGGTTCTTTCCAAGGTTGGCGATGCTATCGACGAAAATGCGGGGCATCAGCATCGCTTCATCGGCTAAAAGACGGAGGCGCTTGTTCTTCACACCGGAAAATGAATTATGAACTAGGATTCCGTTTACGGAGTAGGAGGGGTGGCCTTCAACTTCGAGATTGTGGACTTGATAATGGCCTGCACTTCTCGTGGTTCTGTTTCCACTTGTCGGTTTGAGAACCTCAACACCGTATACCCTAAAAACCGCAGGATGGATTCTTTTAGTTTGTCCAATTCTGGGTGTCTCCCATAGCGATGATGCTCGCCATCTATTTCTACGGCTAGTTTGATACTTGGCCATATGAAATCCGGCTGAACATGCGCAATGATAATGCTGTAATAGGCTTCCGGAAACATCTGATGAAAACGTATTTCGTGGCGCGATTTCATATTGCGATTTCTCATCCTCTTCCTGAGAGCCGCCAAATGCTTTTTGTTGCGCTTCAAAGAACGACTTATCTTGCGTCCTTCTTTTATCCTGTCGTGTCCAGCCAGCATTCTGGCCAGAATATCTGGTTGGTGCACTTTCCATGTCGCCGAGCAGGATCTGCTGCAGAAAAGAACACGTGGTTCCGTGGGCGGAAACTGTTTCCCACATTGCTTGCAAGCCTTCTGCCAGCTTTTCATCTGACATTGACGATTGCAGAACTTTCTCTTCCCGTGGGTTCCTCGTGGAAATTCCTTCCCGCACACACGGCAATAGAGAGGCTTGTATGGGCCTCTCCATTTGCAAATAATTGAACAATATTCCCTCCTCATCACTGATGCAGGTATGCGTTTGTCGCAATATTTGCATCGCTTCACTGGTGGATACTAACAAGTGTTGGGATGATAAGTCAATCGCATTTACCCAGCCCTGTGTTGTAAGTATTGGATGTTCAGGCGTGCAATCAAAATGACCTCCCGTGTGATGAACGCGAATTAACTGCATTGCATCTCGCATCATCGTATCAAGCACCTTCGCATCACCTGTGGCGCTTAAAACTAAATCTCCAGTTTTAATCTTTTCTATCGACTTAGGTCCATCAGGTGTGTCAACTAATGTCCCTGCCGGGAAGCAACCCAGCCCCTGATACTGTCCACCTCTCCTGCACGGCACCCCGCAAATTCCGTTCCTGAAATCGCGGCCATCGTCTGCGTCCCATTTTGAATTGGTGATGATTCTCTGGCGGCTTTCGATGAGGTTTCCTGGGATCAAATTGGGGAACCTGTTCCTGGCCATCTGATGCCATTTTTTGATCTCACCAAAGGCGCGAAGCTCCAGCATTTCCCGTTCGGTGGAAGAAACCAGAACGGTGGTGCAATCGGGCCAGACGTAAAAATCGGCCAGGACATAAATCACTGCGTCATGAGTTTTGCCGGCGCTGGCTGGAGCCATTACGGCAATGATTCTGTTCTCGAGGAAAGATTTTAACTGGAGCTCGCTCCATTTATGCCAGACATGCTCGGGCCAAACGAGGCTGACGAATTTCTTGAAGTGAAAAAATAAGCCCTCCCCGCCCAGGGTGCCATCGGGCCGTTTCAAGTGTCCACCACCCCTGATCATGGCTGCTTCAATGGAGACCGGGGTCTGCAGCGGCTGCCAGGCCAGCCCGTAAAGGGAGATAAGTTGGGCCATTGGAACGTTGACGCTAAGAGAGTTCTTGCCCAACTTCAACACTCAGATGCCGCTGCCTTTGCCTCAGAACATCTTTCGGTTCGATGATCGGGAGACGTTTCTTTATCCGGGCAATGTCCTGATCGGGACCACCAACGTCTATCAGTTCCTTTCGACGATGCCCCCGGATTTTGCGGTGGGCAAAAACGTCACGGCTGCGACGTTTCTTAAAGGCCAGGCATTGGCCCGGGGGCCGGCCGATTATGGCTATATTCTGGCGGACAATTCGGTCATCACCAATCAATGCATCGGGTTATGCTGCGAAACTGGCGGAATCGGGTTGGGCGCATCCATCCAGTTGCAGGGCCAATTCTGTCTGGATGATTGGACGGGAATTATCGGCACCAAACTGTTGGCGCCGCGGACCACATATTATTTAAGCCCGGTGCCTGGCCAATTGATTGCGGTGCCCGTGGGGCCAATCGTGCAGCGAATTGGTTATTCCATCTCGCCCAATGTGCTTGCGATTAACATGGATTTTCCCGGGA
>Ga0065705_10002176_pt1 | contig 17568 bp, 13 predicted proteins | sample SwibulcommuniRL2_FD_59092 | JGI IMG/M metagenome (GOLD analysis project Ga0065705, IMG submission 59092) | Bulk soil microbial communities from switchgrass field near Rose Lake, East Lansing, Michigan, USA - RL2 Bulk Soil v2 (version 2) | ecosystem: Environmental > Terrestrial > Soil >...
CCAGCCGATACGGCGGCAGCACCGCGTCGTCGGTCCGGCCCGTGCGGGCACTGTCGTGATGGACCGTCGGCCAGTCGGCAGCAGTGGCCGGCTGCATGAGTGACCACGTCACGAGAAATGCGGCAAGGCGCGGGACGTTCATGCTTTGACCCGAATACTCACCGCCTCAATCGCCGAGTGGCCGGACTTGCGGAACGGTCGCGGCAGAGGCTGGGCGATTCCCTTGTCGTCGATCGTGCGCGAGCGAAGCGTGTAGTCGCCCGCGGGCAGTCCCGGCAATAGCGCCGCCCAGTGCACCTTGCCCAGTCGCATGGGCCACGTCTTTGGCAGGCCGGCCGTGTCGAAGCCGAGTGTTCCCGCGGGGATTTTGTCGCCTTCTAGCTCGCCGCCCCACGACTTGGGTGGAGCGAGAATCTCGGCGTCGGTCCACGGGGCCGTGGCAAAGTATTTGTCTTCGGCCGGCCATTCTTGCTTCTCGGGCGTGATCCAAACCTGTACTTTCGACAGGCCGGAAATGCCCACCTGGGCATAGCCGGTGACGGGGATCGGCTGGCCGGCAGCAATCTCGGCCGGGAACGAAAGCGTTGCGGCGAACGATTTGAGCGGGCTATCGACGTCGTTGTTGCCGCCGATGTAGGTATCGTTGGCGTGAGCCAGATTCGTCAGCACGAGATGCGAGAGCCATTTGATCGATTTGAAGCCGTAATGCTCCGGCACGACGACGCGGACCGGGCCGCCGCGCTGGCTGTCGAGCCACTGGCCGTTGAGCTTATAGCACAGAATCACCGGCGGCAGATCGTACGGATCTTCCAGCACGCGGCCGACCGGCAGCGAGCTTTTGAACATCTGTTTTTCGTCGTCGTTGTGATAGCCGTAATAGAAAACGCGGCGAACGTCTTCGCGCGGCTTGGTGAGCCAAAAAATCTCGCGAAGCGGCACTCCTTCCCAAATGCCCATCCCCAGCGGGCAGCCAATGTTGAGACAGGTCATCACTTTGGCAAAGCGAACGGCGTGTTTTTCGCCGAGTTTCATGAGGGCGTCAAAATCTAGGGCCGTGCCATCGGCTTTGGTCAGCTCGCGGCCAATCTTGGCCGGATTTTCCAGATCGGAAGTCACTTCCAGCTTCCAGGTCTCGCGGCTTAGGCCGACTTCGCGTTTTTTCTCGTCGGAGAGCGAGTGCGGCAGCGGCTTGCCACGCGAAACGTCGCGGAACTTGGCGGGCGGAGTAAAGAACGATTCGAGCGACTCAATTGCCTTAGCCAGTTCTGAGGCGCGCTCGGCGCCGCGCACACTAATCGGCCATCCACTGGCGACGGCCGCCCCGGCTACGCCCAGTCGCACGAAGAATCGCCGCGTTAGTTGCTGATGCTCATCGAGGAACTGCTGGAGCTGGTTCATAAGCCGGCCCTCCTGGGCGTGATTGTAGCCGGAAGTCCCATCCACTTCCTCCGAACCAGCGACCGCAGCCCGCTTTCCGGGCTTCTTCGCGGCTATTCCCCAGCATGCTTGGCAAGTAGAGTAAGCGACAACCACGACGCCAACCGCTGGAGGACAACGCTCATGTCCGTCAATCGCTCGCTCTGGATGGCAGTCGTTGTGCTGGGACTTATTCCGATTGGATCGCCGACGGCCAGTGCCTCGGAGCCCGCGATCCGCATCGCCACGCCGATGCCGCCACCGGCCTGGGCGCTCTTAGAGCGCGAGCTGCTCAGAGCAAACGTCGCGGCATGCCGCGAATTTTACGACAAGTATTTCGACGAGCGCGGGTTTCTGCTCTGCGTCGAGCGGTGGGGGGGCGACGACGGGCCGGATGACGCGATCGAGAATTGCAATGATTGGCCCCTGCTATTTGCCCTGGGGGGCGACGACGACGTGCGGCGGATGTACCAGCGGGCCTGGGAGGGGCATCTGCGGCAGTACGCGCTGGCCAAGACGACCGAAGTACCGCTGGCCCGCGACGGCATGTTCTATAAGGAATTCCACACGCAGATGGATTGGATGCACATCGGCGAAGAACTGACGGTGTTCAACGTGATGGGCCTGGGGGGCCTAAATGCCGCCAACCAGCAGCGGGTCCGGCGGTTCGCGGGCCTTTATATGAATGAGGATCCGCAGGCCCCGAATTATGACCCCCAGCACAAGATCATCCGCAGCATGTTCAATGGCAGCCGCGGACCGCTCTTGAGGAAGGCGACGGCGCTCGACTGGGCCGGCGATCCGATCGAGGTGGAACATCGCTTCCGCCTCGGGCACGGCGAGCGGACCTACCAGGAAATGCTCGACCATTTCCGCGATTACACCGACATTGTCGGCGACCTGCCGCAGAACCTGCGGGCCACGACGCTGGCCTTCAACGCCTTCGCCCTGACCGGCGAAGAAAAGTACAAGCGGTGGATTCTCGAATACGTCGATGCCTGGTGCGAGCGGGCCGCTGCCAACGGCGGCATCATGCCGTCGAATATCGGGCTGGACGGAAAAATTGGCGGCGCGACCGATGGTAAGTGGTACGGCGGCACGTACGGCTGGGGATTCTCCGTCAAGGTGCCGCAGACCGGCGAGATTGCCCACCGCAATCGGACGATGTATGGCTTTGCCGGCCTGCAAAACGCGTACATGCTGACCGGCGACGATCGCTACCTGGCAACGTGGCGCAAGCAAATGGACGCGATCAACGCCCAGCGGCGAATGATCGAGGGCCGGTGGATGTATCCGCGGATGCACGGCGATCAGGGGTGGTATGACTGGCAGCCGGAGCCGTACACCGAGAACTCGCTGGAACTCTATGCGCTATCATTGCGCCCGGACGACCGCCGCCGCGCGCCATCTAGCGGCTGGCTCGACTTCACAAGCGGCAATCGCCCCGACTATCCCGAAAAGGCACTCCAGCGCGACCTGTCGCGGATTCGCCAGCGGACCGCCGGCATGAGACAAGATCCGACCACGCCCGACACGCGGCTGGCCGACGATCCGATGAAATTCAATCCGTGCAGCGTCGAGTCACTCCTGGAATTGACGCTTGGCGGCGTGCATCCGGGCGTGGGCGGAAACTTGCTGATCGCACAGCTTCGATATTTCGATTCCCAGAGACGGCGGGCGGGGCTGCCGGACGATGTTGCCGCACTCGTCGAGAGGCTCACAGCCGACGAGACGACGGTGACGTTCGTGAACGTCAACCAGATCGAGCCGCAGACGGTCGTCGTCCAAGGAGGGGCTTATGGCGAGCACGAGATTGTGGCTGTGCAGTTGGGCGGTCAATACATGGCGATTGGCAAACTGTCCGTTGCCGTGACGCTCGAACCCGGAGCGGGGGCGAAACTCACACTGCGGATGCGGCGATATGCCAACTCGCCAACGCTGGCGTTTCCCTGGCATTGACGATGATGGGAAAGCCCCAATCGTTCAATTGACGGCCTGGGGAACCCATTGAGTCGCAACGCGACGATATAGCGAATGCGAGATCGGGTGGTCGGTGGAGTTCTTTAGTTTCGCGACGATTTCGACCAGCTCGCTCCGCCCCGATGGTGACGCAGCATCGCAAAACGCAAACACGTCCCGCGTCGGCAGGGCTGCCAGGTAGTCGCCGCGAACGAATTGCCTGAAACCACTGGCCCACAGATCGTCCAAGAGCAGCATGCTGGCCTCAAAGTTGCCGTCCAAAAAGACGCCAAAGATGTCTTGATGCGATTGAACGCGGAGAGGCCTCGTAGCTGCCAGATTCGTGAGGTTGGCAATTCCGATCTCGTGCAGTTGCGCTTCGGTTACCCCTTCGTCCCGCAGGTGGCGATTTTGCACATACTGGAATTGATTCTGCTCATCGACGACGTAGGCGACCAATAGTCCATTCCCCAGCGGTTTTAGAACGGGCGAATCGTCGGCCGACAACTTGATCCGCGCGTCATCAAGCGATTGCCCAGTCAAATCGGCCTTCACGTACGCGATGGCTCGCGACGTAAACGACGGCGCGCTCTTTTTCGACCACGGCCACATGTCGGTCATCTCGCGTTGGCGGAACTTAGTTATTTACTCGGCTGGCAGAAGCAGGACGATGTGATCTTGATGTCGGCGGACTGCCAGACCTCGGCGAAGCGGGCCGCTTGCGGCTCCGCTTCGGCCTGCTTGCCTTGGTCGCGCAGACTTTTGGCCAGGCCAAAGAGCGACCAGCCGTCGTTGGGCAGCCGCGCCAAGCTCTCGCGATAGACCTTCTCCGCCTCGGCGGGGCGGCCGACGACCAGCAAGTTTGCCCCGAGCGCGTGGCGGATCGGGTGAATCCAATCCGGCGGTTCGGAATAGCGCAGGGCGTCTTCGCATTTAACCGCTTCGCGCAGCTCAGCAACCCCTTTGTCGATCGCGCCTTCGCGGACGAGAATTTCGCCGGCCAGCAGGTGCTCGGCGACATCCAGTACGGCAAATCCCTTGTTGTTGCCCACGACGGCTTCCTCCTTGACGAGTTTGCGGGCAGCGAGAAATGTAGTTTGCTCCTCGCGGGCCTTGGCAGCGTCGCCTTGGGCCGCATACGCAATGCCCCGAGCGCAGTGCCGCAAGCTGCGCGAGATCGGTAGATAGTCCGGCGGCTCGGGCGACGCCAACACTTCCTGCCACCGGCCGAACCTGACGAGCACCTCCAGCGGCATCGCTGCGAAGCCATCGGCAATGAGAGCGTTTTCTTTGATCCAGTCCTGCGGTATGCCCTTCGCCATTTCGTTGATCGAGGTAATCGCCAGCTTGCTCTGGCCGCTCATGATGGCTGCATAGGCCCGCATATGCTGGTTATGGGCCATGTAGATCCGGTAGAAATCCTGCTTGGGCGACTGCTCGCGGTACTGGCGGTCAGATTCGATCGCTTTGGTGTTCGCTTCGATAGCCTGCGCCCAGTGGCCAAGTCGAACATCGATGTGCGACGGCATGTGGACCATGTGCCCCAGGCCGGGCTGCAAATCGCGCAGTCGATCGGCTGGAATGACCGCCTTCTCGGGATGCGGCGACGCTTCGACCGCGTGGATATAGAGGTGCAGGCCGAGCGGGTGGTTGGGATTCTGAGTCAGCACCGCTTCGAGCGTCGAGACGACTTCGTCGGTCCCTGGCTGCGGATCGCCGGTCGGCAACCACAGGTCCCAAGGCCGCAGATCCATCATCGACTCGGCAAAGAGAGCTCCGACGTCGGCGTCGGTCGGATTGACTCTCCAGACTTTCCGCATGGCGGCGGCGTAGGCCTCGTCGAGCGGCTTGCGGTCGTCCGGCTGCGGGTTTGCATAGCGATGGCTGAGCGCATCAATCAGTTGGCGTTCTAGTTCATCCGCACTGGCAGCCGCACGAGCCTTGGCCAGGGCCTCCCAAGCCGCCTTGGCCCGCGGGGGAGGAACGACCGGATTGTTAATATGCGGACCGCTAGCAATCGAGACTCCCCACCAGGCCATCGCACAGTCGGGGTCGAGGCGGGCGGCCTGCTCGAAGGCACGGATCGCTTCGTCGTGGTTGAAGGCGAAGAGGAAGGCGAGCCCCTGATTGAACCAGGCTTGAGCCTCGGACGATTTCGTACTGACCTTTCGAGCATGCGAGCCAAGTCCCCCGAATCGGCGTGGTGCAACGGCCGCCGGTTCGTCGGCGGTGGCTGGCACAGGGACGAGCGTGCTTACGACAATGGAAATAAAGAGAACGACGCAGCTACCCAACTGCCTTTTCATTCCACAAGGCTCCTACCGAGGTCGCGATTAACGTGTTGGCTGCTACTGCCAGCATTGGTTACCGACGCTGGCAGCGTCGGGCACTAACTCAAAAGTGAGAGCGAATATTACGCGAGCGCAGCGAGGCCGACCAGAAAAGCGAATCGATTTGGGCCGGGCGGAACCACGGTTGCACGTTTGTAATCTGACTCTGCAAGAAACCGCGAAATCGGTAGTCCGCCGGCGCATAAGTCTTTTTCCATCAATACCTTATATCGATGGAATCGGCGTGTTTTCGCACGGTCCGGTCCCCAGACAACGAATGTCGACTGGACAAGACGCGGGGATGGGGTAGGGTTTTGGGCACGTCACGGCAAAGTTAACCCACAGCACCTATTGCACTCAGATTGTGCAATTTAACAGGTCCGCTTGACAGCGAATCTTGTGTTGCTAGGTTAACGGCCTAACCTGCGTGTCCCATAGAGTCTTCGCAATCGGCAAAGCTTACCAACAGGGGCTGCCGACGCGAATGCTGCCGGTGCTCGCAGGGTCGTAAGTCGCATCCACTTTGCTCGGCCGTCGAGCGGATGGATGAGGCGTGGTTGACGGCATCTTGAGTGGTTTCAACTTACGGTACCTGTAAGTAACTGGAGGATTCTAGGATGAACCGCATTGTTGTTCTCGGTGTTGCTCTGTTTTTCGCCCTGGTCGGGATTGCCCTGGTCGGCGGTGAGCAAAAGGCCCAGGCCGGCCTGTTCTTCCGCAATAGCGGATATAGCTGCGACTGCAACGGCTGCAATGGCTGCCACGGCTGCCATGGTCGTCGTCACGGTTGCTGCAACGGCGGCGACTGCTGCCACGGGCGTGATCGTTGCCATGGGCGCGATCGTTGCCATCACAGCCGTTGCCACGGCTGCCACGGCGGCGGCTGCTGCTGCGGTGGTGAAGTGGTCGTTGCGAAGGGCGCGGTGCAGGCTCCCGTTCAGGCTCCTGTGAAGGGTGCCGTTCAGGCCCCTGCGAAGTAACCTAAAAATCGCCTGTGATCTACTGCCGCCTCCCCTGTTGGTGGCGGTAGTCAAGGGTTGAGAAAGCGAAGGATCGGTCCGTACTTGCGGACCGATCTTTCTTTTTGCGCGGACCATTTGGACGGGTCGTTCCGGCGGCCCCTTCTTGCACTCCACACCCCCTTCTGCCCGATACTGTTCATTCAGGAAGCACGCTCGTGCGGACGGATGCCGCAATTCACAATGCTCCCGCGCCCCCTGGCATCCGCCTCATGGCAACTCGTCAGTCCGCCGACACCCTCCCCTTGCCTGGCAGTCCGCGACCGGCTCGTCCGTCGGAACTGACTCGCAGCGTCCTCTCGCTTTTCCTCGTTATCCACTTCCTCTGCGTCTTCACCGTCCTGGGCTCGACCTATCTGCGCTCGACGCTCCAGAGGCGGCTCGTGTCGATTTTTGGAGCGTACACCGAGTTGCTCGCCTTCGACCCGGGACAGTTCACGCCCTATTTCTACACGCATGGCCTCCAAAGCGACAACGACGCGGTCTTCTCGCTCGAACTCTATCCCGCAGGCGACGTGCCAGTCGCCCAGCGGCAACTGCTCAAAACCGTTGCCCTGCCCGACCCCGCAGCCAGCGGACTGAGTGAGCGACAGCGGACGATCCGGCTCGCGCGGCAATTGGCCTTCTTCGCCGATCCCGAGCAGGACCGCGACGACCTGGCCGCCGAAATCGCTCGCGGCGTGGCCGGCCGAGTGATGCGCGAGAACGGCGCCCAGGCCGCGGTGCTCCGTTGCAAACGCCGCCTCAGTCAGCCGCTCGACCTATCGACTCTCTACCCCGAATTCCCGCCCAACGATCCGACAGCGCCCGCCTACGACGAACTGGTCTATGAGGCTGACGTTTATTTCGACGAAGAGGGCCAGGTTCAAGCCATCCGCCGCCAGGCCGCTGCAGAGGTGGCGCCACGGCGCACTTCGGGAGCCAAGACCCAGGGATCGGGCGCCAGGAGCCAGGAACCAGGAGCCAAGCGCCCGGAACCAGGAGCCAAGAGCCCGGAACCAGGAACTAAGAGTCGGGGGGGCGAGGCTCCTGCCGATCCGAAACCCAATGGCGAGCGAGGGGTGTCAGCCCCCTGAGGATCGACTTCACGACAATTATGCCCTCGAAATCGAGTTCCTACTTCTCCGACCTGATCGAATCCGCTGGCGACGGATGGAATCGCTTTTGGTTTACTCCCAGCGATCCGTTGCCGTGCGCAGTTCTCCGCATTGGCGTCGGAGTGCTCGTCGCCCTTCATCTCGCCCTTCTTACAAGCCAACTCGACCGCTGGTACGCCACTGGCGGCGTGCTTTCGCCTGCAACCACGCGCACGCTGATCCTCGGCGACAGCTCGCAGTCGTCCTATCACCTGTCGTATTTCGATTTCCTCGGGCCCACCGAGGCGCGGATTGCCCACTTCCTGGCGATTGCTGCCGCAATCGCCTTTGCTGCCGGCGTATTCTCGCGCGTCACCGGTCCGCTGACGCTCGTCGCCCTGCTCAGCTATTTCCACCGCCTGCCGCTGCTCGCGGCGCATGTCGAGCCGCTCCTCATTTTCCTCATTGCCTATTTGTCGATCGGCCCCGCCGACACCTGCTTGTCGCTGCGGAGTTGGCTCGCCAGCCGGCAAGATCCGTCGCCGCTACATTCTTCCGCCGCGCCGTCTTACTGGGCCACGATCTCGGTGCGGCTCATCCAGGTTCACTTCGCGGCCTTCGTCCTGATGATGGGACTGGCGAAACTCAACGGCGATTCCTGGTGGCAAGGGGAAGCGATTTGGTTCCTGCTGGCGCAAACGCACTCTCGTCCGCTCGACCTGACATTCTTGCGCAAGGCAATGGGCAGTCCCTACTTCGACTACGTCATCAACTTCTGGACGCACGCGGTGGTCTATGTCGAGCTGGCCTTCCCCGTGCTCGTCTGGCCGCGGCATACCCGGCCGCTGGCGCTCCTTGCCGCCGCGGTCGTGTGGCTTTCGCTCCCGCTGGCAACGGGCCTTCTGCTCTTCAGCCTGACGCTGGTCGTCGCCAGTTTGGCGTACGTGCCGGCTGAGGCGTATCCCGCCCGTCGTTGACGATCGTTTGCAGTCACCGGTCATTGGTCATTGGTCATTTGTTGATACGAGCGGATGCCCAGCTCGCGTTGACAATCTCTATCACCTGCATGACGATGCAATTGCCAATGACAAGTGACCACCAACAATTGACCGCATGCCTCGCCGCAATCTAATCGTCCTGCTGCTCGCCGCGCTTGTTTCGCTGGCCTGCTATGCCCGCGCCTCGCGCAACCGCTACTCCGACACCTTCTCGCAGGCGATGAACATCGTCACCCGCGACTACGTCGATGAGGTCGAGCCCCGCGTGCTGTTTGAAGGAGCGATGGACGGCATGATGAACCAGCTCGATATGTATTCCGGTTACACGCCGCCCCAGGACTACCTTCGGTTCAAGGAGCAGATCGACGGCGAGTTCCCTGGCATCGGCGTGATGGTCGAGGTGGATAGGAAGACCAATCAGCTCAGGGTCCTCGTGCCAACGCCCGGCTCGCCCGCCGCCAAGGCCGGCCTCCGGCCCGGTGACATTATCGAGGCGGTCGATGACCATTCGACGCTCGATGTGCCGATCACCGACATCGTGAAGCGGATCAAAGGGCCCGCCGGCACTACGGTCAAGCTGACGCTTCGCCGCAAAGGGAAGCCCGAGCCGTTCGACGTCACCCTCCCGCGGGCCAAAATCGCCATCGAGTCGGTGCTGGGCGATGTCCGTCGGGCCGACGGCACCTGGATCTTCCACCTGCTCGATGATCCGCGGATCGGCTACATCCGCATTAACGCTTTTGCCGAGCGTACTGCAGACGACTTTCGACGGGCCCTCGAAGAGGCCAGGCCGGGCGCCGACATCGACGGTCTAATCCTCGACCTGCGGGGCAACGAGGGGGGCCTGCTCAAGGCGGCCGTCGATCTGTGCGATATGCTGCTCGACGAGGGGCTGATCGTCAGCACCCGCGGTCGGGGCGGCCGCGAGAAATCGTCCTATTCTGCTGATCCAGGCGCCGACGTACCCGCCGACTTTCCGGTCGTCGTGCTGGTCGATCGCTATTCGGCCAGTGCCAGCGAAATCTTTGCCGCCGCGCTTCAGGACCATCACCGGGCCGCAATCGTCGGCGAGCGGACTTGGGGCAAAGGAACCGTCCAGAACATCGAGGAGCTGGAAGGGGGCAAAAGCGCCCTGCGGATCACTATCGCCACCTACTGGCGGCCCAGCGGTAAGGACATTCACAAGCGCCGCAATGCGAAGGACACCGACGATTGGGGCGTCCGGCCCGATCCCGGCTTGGATGTCGTCCTGGCCAAGGAGCTGTGGGAGAAATCGGCTCGCTCCCGCCGGCAGCGAGATGTCACGCCGCTCGCAGAACTGGAAGCGAAGCGTCCACAGGGCAAACGGACGACCGATGAGCGGCCAGCCAGCCCTCCTGTTGAATCCACGCCCAAGCCAGACGAGCCGCCGGTGCCCGTCCCCGACGCATCGGAAGACGAGCCGGTTGATCTGTTCTATGTCGATCCGCAGCTCCAGAAGGCAATCGAAGTGCTCCATCAGCGGATCGAGCAACCGGCAGCCAAGCAGCTCTGAGCAATCCCGGCTCACCAGCCTTGCTTGTAATTTAAGACGTGGCCGCGTCGGACGTGGTGCCTGCTAACTGCCCGCAGCCGGCGGCGATGTCTAGGCCGCGGCGCTGGCGAAGCGTGACAGGCAAGCCGCGCTCGCGAAGGATCGCTTGAAAGCGCGCGGCGGCTTGGGAAAGCGTGGACTGGCCGTGGTAGCCGGCGGTGCGGTTGAGCGGAATCAGGTTGATGTGGGCGGGTAGGCCTGCGACAAGGCTGGCCAGGGCCTCGGCCTGCTCGGGGGCATCGTTTTGTCCGTCGATGAGCGTCCACTCGAAGAAGATCCGCCGGTCGAGCGTGCGGGTGTAGTAGCGGCAGGCCTCGATCAATTCATCGAGCGGCCAGGTGGTCGCGGCTGGCACCAGCAGCTCGCGCTCGGCCTGCGTCGCGGCATGCAGTGAGACCGCCAGCGAGCAGGGCCGTCCTTCGTCAGTCAGACGTACAATTCCCGGGATCACGCCCACGGTGCTGAGCGTGATCCGCTTGTCGGCGATTGCCAGGCCGCTCGCATCGCGCAGGATGTCGATCGCCCGCATTGCCGCATCGTAATTCAGCAGCGGCTCGCCCATGCCCATCAGCACGATGTTCCGCAGCCGCTCGGGCGGGCCGCTGGCTTGTAGGACGGAATTGCATTCCGTCCCAGACGGATTGAAAATCCGTCCCACTTCTGCCACCAGTGACCGCTGCACAAGCATGGCCTGCGCGACGATCTCGCCCGGCGTCAGATTCCGGTCGAATCCCCGCTGGCCAGTAGCACAAAAGACGCAGCCCAGGGCACAGCCGGCCTGCGTGCTCAAGCAGGCGGTCGTCCGGTCGCGGTAGCGCATCCGAACCGTTTCAATTTCCCGCCCGTCATCCAGGCGCAGCAGCCACTTCCTTGTCAGCCCGTCGGCTGAATTGGCCACGGCTGCGGCACGAGGCAATTGAAGCCGTGCTTCGCCCGCGAGCCACGACCGCATGCGAGGAGGCAAGTCCGTCATGTCCTCGATGGAAGTCGCTGTGTCGCGATACACATAGCGCCACAGTCGGGCCGCGCTGGCCGCGGAGAATCCCCAGCCGCGAATAACTTCGATCAGCTCGCTGCGCGTCAGGTCGAAGACGTCGATGCTCGAGCTTGTCGCTACAGCAGACGTGGATCGTGGCATCCTCGCGGTCCTATCACCGCACATTGATATTCCACTCGGGCGGTGGATTTACGTCGACGACCGTACCGTCCTCAAGCGTGACCTTGATCGACTTAACCTGGACCGGCCCCGCCCCCACACCGGCAGCGACCACGCTTGCAGTCCCGCGCGCCTTCGGCCCCATGATCTCGAACTCGATCGTTTCGCTCGAGGAGTTTAGCTCCCCGGTATTCAGGCGACGGAACAGGTCCGTGGCCGCCAAGTCTGTTTCGACCGGCTCGCCGAGCTTCTCCATCACACCTTTGTCCGCGACGACCTTGTCCACGACAGCCGAATAGACCTCGGAGAGAACCCGCTGGGTCCACCAGTCGTTCACGTTGGGATTGACGGCGACGGCGGGCACCGGCCCCGTGACCTGCTCGATTGCGTCGCGGCCCGCGTAAGTGCCCAAAAATACCACACCGGCGCACAGACCGAAAACGGCGATCGTTGCCAAAAACGCCCCAATGACAAGCGCCGCCACCGCGGTGGGGCTCAAGGCCCGGCTGGGTTGGGACGGTGTTGGCTGTTGCTCGGCGGGCGGGTTACTCATGTCAACACTAACCAATCTACTTTAGTGCATTTCGCAGTCTCTCATGCGCCCTACCAATCTCATGCACTTTAGGACTCACTGCATATCGGCATATTGAGGTACGGCGACCTTCACCTTGAGAACCGTACCATTTTCCAGAGTGACTTTGATCTCGTCGATTTGCATTGGTCTGGTCGATGCGGTCACGCTCACAGTGGCCCGCGCCTTGGGCCCGATCAGGTCGTACTCGATCGTTTCATCTTGGGCCAGTCTCGTACGGCTCGTCACTCGCCGGTAAAGCTCCGGCTCGGCCAAATCGGTTTCGATCGGTTCCCCGAGTCGCTTAACTACCTCCTTGTCGGCAATGACGGCGTCGAGCGAGGCCTTGTAAATGTCGCCCAGGACGCGCTGAGTCATCCAGGCATTGGAGTTGAACCGAAAGGGCACGCCACGCGGCATCAGGTTGGCCTGCTCGAGCGCATCCTGCACGCGCGGCAGGAACAGGTAAGTCAATCCGGCTATGCCGGCCGCACAGACGATCGTGGCTGCAAACGCCCCGACGACGATTGCGGCCACGGTTCTGGGGCGGAGCGCCCGGCTGGCCTGCGGCTGAGTCTGCGGGGGCGAAACTGGCTGGTTGGCGTTCATGGAACCGGTTTCCGCTCACCCTTTGGTGCATTTCGCTGGCGCTTATGCACCGCTCATTACTCACCACGCACCTACTCACTCCTCGCTTACACAAACTTTGGCACTTCCGGCTCCTTCACTTCCTTGAGCAGCCGCTGGATCACGTCCTCGGCAGACATTCCCTCGGCCTGGGCCTGGAAGTTGGTGCTGAGGCGGTGGCGGAGGACGGGAACGGCGATCTTTTTGATGTCGTCGATCGCCACGCTGAAGCGGCCTTCCATCGCGGCTAGGGCCTTGCCGCCGTTGATCAGAAATTGCCCGGCGCGCGGCCCGGCTCCCCAATCGACCAGGTCCTTGACGAACTGTGGGGCGGTCGCGTCCTTGGGGCGCGTGGCCCGAACGAGGCGGGCGACGTACTTGATGATGTATTCGCTAACCGCGACCGAGTGAACGAGTTTCTGCAAGTTGACGATCGCCCGCGACGAGAGAATCTTGCGGACTTCGACCTTTTCGGTGCGTGTCGTTTGAGTGAGGATCTTCTCCTCCTCGTCCGCCGACGGATAGCCGACTTTGATATTGAACATGAACCGGTCGAGCTGCGCTTCCGGCAGCGGATAGGTCCCTTCCTGCTCGATCGGGTTCTGCGTGGCGATCGTGAAAAACGGGTCGGGCAGCTCGAACGTCTGCCTCCCGACGGTTACTTCGCGCTCCTGCATCGCCTGAAGCAGGGCGGCCTGTGTCTTGGGGGGCGTGCGGTTGATTTCGTCGGCCAGCAGGATATTGGTGAAAACCGGTCCTTCGACGAAGCGGAAGTTGCGCTTGCCCGCGTCGTCTTCGTCGAGGACGTTCGTACCGGTGATGTCGCTGGGCATCAGATCGGGCGTGAACTGGATCCGCTTGAAGCTCACGTCGAGAATGCGGGCCAGCGTGCTGACCATTAGCGTCTTGGCGAGGCCGGGAACCCCTTCGAGCAAGCAGTGGCCGCGGGTGAAGATGGCCGCGAAGAGCTGCTCGATGACGTCGTTCTGACCGACGATCACTTTTTGCAGCTCCTGCTGCATGAGCAGGCGGTGCTGGGCGAACTCCTGGAGGATGTCGCCCAGGGACTTGGGTTTGGCCGGAGCGGAAGCGGTGGACATGCCGGGAAGGGTTCAGGGTTCGGGGGTCAGTAGTCGGGGGGGCAAGGCTCGTGAGGACGAGGCTCCTACCGAGCCGGGGTTCAGGTTCGGTCACCTGCACTAACCACCTGGCGGAGCTAGACCTATGATAACAGTACACGCCAGTGGGGCTCAGTCGGGAGGCCATGAGAATGTTGCGCTCGATCGCAATTGCTGTCGGCTCGCTGGTTCTGATTACATCGATCGTGCCTGCTCTGCGGGCGGAAGTCACGGCCGCCGCCGTCGATGATTCGATCAAGCGGGGCGTGGAGTATCTCCTGAGCCGGCAGGACCGGGCCAGCGGCTCGTGGGCAGAATACAAGGGCGAGCCGGGCGGATTGACGGCACTAATAACGCTTTCGCTCCTCAATAGCGGCGTGCCTAAAGACAATGAGCAGATCAAGACGGCCCTAGAGTATTTAGAGAAAATGCCCGACCCGCAGCAGACCTACTCCACGTCGCTGCAGATTATGGTGTTTTGCCAGGCCAACCCGAAGCAGTTCGAGCTCAAGATCGCCCGCCTGGCCGCCTGGCTCGAAGGACACCAAATCAAGGAAGCCGGCAACGATACCAAAGGAGGCTGGTCCTACCGCTCGACCAGCGCCCGGGCCGACAACTCGAATACGCAGTTCGCCATGCTCGCGTTGCACGAGGCCGAGCGGGCCGGCGTCAAAGTCAGCGATCAGACCTGGCAATTGGCACTCAACTACTGGACTCAGCCCGGCATGCAGCATCCCAATGGCGGCTTTGGCTATGAACGTGGCCATCCGCCCAGCGGCAGCATGACCTGTGCAGCGATCGCCTCGCTGATCATCGCCTACGACCGGCTCAGCCATGGCGAGGCGCGCATCGAAAACGACCGCATTCAATGCTGCGGCAACCAGGACTCCCGCGAGCCGCTCGATAATGCCCTCAAATGGATGGCGAACCACTTTTCGGTCGATCGGAACCCAAGTGCCGGGATCGGCCCGCTCCGCGCCGGCGGTTCGCCGAACTGGCTGCTCTATTATCTGTACGGCCTGGAGCGTGTCGGCCGGATGTCGGGTCAGCGGTTCATTGGCGATCACGACTGGTATCGCGAAGGGTGCGAAAAGCTCCTCAAGCACCAGAAGGAATTGCTCAACGGAAGTTGGGTCGGCGACGGCATTATCGAGAACGATCCGCTGGTGGCCACGCCGCTGGCCCTGCTCTTCCTCTCGAAGGGCCGCCGGCCTGTCGTGATTGGCAAGCTCAAGCATCAGCCGGACAACATCGGCGGCTCGCTCGACTGGAACCACCACGCCCGGGCGATTCAGAATCTGACGATGCGGATCGAGAAGGACTGGCGGCGCGATCTATCGTGGCAAACGATCGACCTGAACCTGAAGCGGCCTGAGCTGGACGCCGCCGGCAAAGAGACCGGCCAGACCGTCGGCATCAGCGCCGCGGAGCTGCTCGAAGCGCCGGTCCTTTTTCTCAGCGGCGAAAACGACCTGGTCCTGACGCCCGAGCAGAAGAAGTCGCTCAAGACCTACGTCGAAAGCGGCGGTTTCATTTTCGCCGAGGCCTGTAGCGGCAACGGCTGTAATGGAGCAGCATTCGACAGCGATTTCCGGGCCCTGATGAAGGAATTGTTTCCCGACAGCGAGCTGCGCAAGCTGCCGCCCGACCACGCGGTATGGTACGCCCAAGAGAAAGTCGATCCCAATCACCTACCCAAGGACCCGGAGTTCTGGCTGTGGGGTCTGGACGCCTGCTGCCGGACGAGCGTGATCTATTGTCCGCGGAGCCTGTCGTGCTATTGGGAGCTGGCCCCGGCCTACCGGGAAAGCTCGCAGCCCGACGCGATTCGCAAACAGATCGACTGCGTCACGGCGATCGGCGTCAACGTCGTGTCGTATGCCACGGCCCGCGAGTTGAAGAGCAAACTCGACCGGCCGCAGGTCGCCGTGAGCAATCCGGGTGGCAAAACGCCGCGTGGGGCGCTGGTCGTCGCTAAGCTGGCCCATGGAGGCGGCGACGACGACGCGCCCAGCGCCCTCAACAACCTGCTGGCCGTGATGGAGCAGCAACTGGCGATGCGGGTCGATTATGAGCGGCGAAAGGTGGCCCTGACGGACGAGAAGCTCTTCACGTTTCCGCTGCTCTTTGCCCACGGGCGGCGAGCGTTCAGCTTTTCGCCCGCCGAGCGGAAGGCGCTCAAGGACTATCTCGACCGGGGCGGCTTCCTGTTGGCCGACTCGATCTGCGCCAGCAAGGAATTCGCCGACTCGGTGCGGGCGGAGCTGAAGAAAATCTATCCCGACGCGAGTTTCACCCGGATTCCGCCGAGCCACGAGATGTTTACCGAGGAGCTGGGGGGCTTCCGGCTCCAGACGGTGACGCTCCGCGATCCGCAGATTCGCGACGACAAAGATCCTCTGATCGCCAAGCCCACACAGACGACGCCACTCCTAGAGGGCCTGGAGGTCAACGGGCGGATTGCCGTGGTGCTCTCGCCCTATGACTTGAGCTGCGCGCTGGAAAAAGGCGTGTCTTTGGAATGCAAGGGCTACATCACGGCCGACGCGGCCCGAATTGGGGCGAATGTGCTGCTCTACGCGCTCCAGCAGTAAGGACTCTGGACCGCGGATGACGCCAATCACGCGGCTCGGTAACTGGTCATGTCTGGGCGGCGACAGCCTCATTTTTGTCCGCTTGTTCCGCACGATCCGTGGCCACGATTTCCGGTTTGTCGTCCTGCTCAACCCACGAGAGCAAGAGCGGCAAGACGATCAGGTTGCCGAGCATGCCGCCGAGCATGGCCAGGCACATCAGCGCTCCGAAATAGATCGTCGGAACGAACTCGCTGGTAATGAGCACGCCAAAGCCAACGATGAGGGCCACGGTGGTGAAGATCATGGCCGTGCCGACGCTTTGCTGACAAACGAGCAGGGCCTCGTGCACGGTTTTGCCTTCGCGGCGGGACTGGCGGAACGAAGAGAAATAGTGGATCGAGCTGTCGATCGACATGCCCATCGAGACGGCCGCGATCATGGCCGCCCCCATGTTCATTTTGAGGCCTATCCAGCCTAAAAGCCCCATCACCACGTAGATCGGCACGGCATTGGGGATGAGCGCGATCAGGGCGTATTTCCACGAGCGATAGGCGATCGATATCAGTGCGACGATCGCGATGGTCGAGACCGCGAATGTCGTCCATTGGTCGCGCAGCACGCTCTCGATCAGGTTGGTGAGCAGCACGAAAAAGCCGGTCACCTCGGCGCCGGCTGATTGCTCGCTTCTGGGAAACTCTTCGGTCGCCAGGCGCGTGACGTCCTGGATCAGACGTTGCTTTTCAGCGGCGGGTTGGCGCTCCCGCGAGCGGAGCATGATCCGCAGGCGGCCCTGGCCGTGCTCGTCGAGGTCGGTCGAGCGAAGGGCCGCGACAAATGTCGGCATAAGCCGTGCGAGCACATTCGCCCGCATTTCGGGTTGCGGTGTCAGTCGGGCGACCAGCGGATCCGCTTCGACGGCATCCAGCGCATCGACGAGGCTGATGACCTTCGTCAATCCGGGCAGATCAGCCTTGGTCGTGGCATCATGTGTGGTCAGGCCGCGCAATTGTTCCTCGAGTTTGCGGACGCGAGAGAGATAGTCGGTGTCGAGCGTTTGCGGGGCGGGGATGACCACATCCCACACGCCAGCGCCGCCGAGTTGCGTTTCGACGAATTCGTATGCAGTCACGACGGAGCTGCCGCGCCGGA
>Ga0065705_10104373_pt1 | contig 17566 bp, 11 predicted proteins | sample SwibulcommuniRL2_FD_59092 | JGI IMG/M metagenome (GOLD analysis project Ga0065705, IMG submission 59092) | Bulk soil microbial communities from switchgrass field near Rose Lake, East Lansing, Michigan, USA - RL2 Bulk Soil v2 (version 2) | ecosystem: Environmental > Terrestrial > Soil >...
CCCGGGCCGATCGAGGCGCGGCGGATCGTAATCAGCTCGCCAGCCGTAGTCGCCCCCTTCGAGCACGTGAACGAGCCGTGAGCCGGCCGAGGCCTTCTCGGTCTGAAAAAAGTTCCCTAGAGCATCTAGCGCCGGGGCGCCGGTGGGGATGGCAAATCCGCGAGCGAATTCCTGAACATTGGAGCCATCGGGTCGAAAACGAAGAATCGCTCCGCTTCCTAGAACCGTCGCCCTCGAGCCGTCCCAGCTTATGGCCAAGTTGGCAGTGCCGCCAATGGCGAGATAGATGGCGCCATCCAGGTCTTGCGCGAAGCCGCCGGTTTGATCGGCTGGTTTGTCACTCAGGCCACGAATCAGCGTCTGCTCGATCCATTTCCGCTCAGGCGTGACACTGGTCGGGGGGCCCTTATTCGCGTCTGCCGCGGCCTGCGCTGCCTCAGCAAGCTTTGCATCGAATGTGCGCCGGCGGGTGACTTGCCCCTTTTGCAAAACGTAGAACCAGCCGTCATCCAGGAGGAGGCTTGCTGGCGCCGCCAGGTCGTTCAGCACGACTTCAGACGATTCAAATTTGCCGTCTGCATCACCGTCGCACAGTGCCACCAATTGCTCCGGCGACTTGTCGGTCTTGGCCTGCAGGACGAACAGCGTCGCACGCTCACCAAACGCGATCGCCAGCGGCTGGCCAATCGCGGCGCCCTCCGCCACGATTTCGAGCTTCATGCCTCGCGGCGTGCTGATCCCCTTGAGGCGGGGATCGATTTCGCCCTGGTCGAACATTTCGATCCAGGACGAGGGGGGCGCTTGGGCGGCTAATGGGTTCGCGAAACAGGCTACGAACAATCCGGCCAGCACGAACAGCCGTCGATGGGTCGTCATCATTGGTCAAGAGGTTGGAAGTTCAGTGAGACGGATGCAATGGAATCCGCAGCCATTGATTGTCACTCATCTGCGCGTTCTGCGAAATCCGCAGTCCATTGTTCCTTCGCTTGCAGCGCTTCGTAGAATACCCCCATGCCCGGATCTGTCGATAAATCCCCCGCCGAGCTGCTCGCCGCGCCGGCGCAGTTTCTGAAGGGGGTCGGTCCGCAACGGGCGGAACTTCTGGCGAAGCTGGATCTCTATTACGCCCGCGATTTCCTGTTTTTCTTTCCGCGGGCCTATCAGGACCTCTCCGAGTTGCGCGAGATCGACCAGCTCGAGGAAGGACGGCCGGCCAGTGTCGTGGGCGTGATCGAGGAGGTTGATCTGCGAAACACCGGGCCCGGCAAGTCGCTCTTGGGAATGCTGCTGCGGCAGGGGACAAAATACCTCCGCTGCCTCTGGTTCAACCAGCCTTGGATGCGGCAGAAGCTTACCGACGGCCGCCGGCTGATGGTTTCGGGCGAGCCGAAGATGGAGGGGATGCGGTGGGAGATGATCCATCCACGGGTCGAGTTCCTGGCCGATGACGAAGATGTCCCCAGTGGGCGGATTCTGCCTGTTTATCCGCTCACCGAGGGGATTAACCAGAACCAGATGCGGCGGATCGTCGGCGGCGTGGTCGAAACGCATGCGAGCCTGGTGGATGACGTCTTTCCCGAGCAATTCCTCGCGGCCCACGGTCTAGCGCCCATCGCCGAGGCGCTGCCGCAGATTCACGAGCCAAGCGACCATCCGAGCCTCGAGCGGGCCCAGCGGAGATTTATCTACCAGGAGCTGCTCGTCCTGCAACTGGCCTTGGCGATTCGCAAGTTTCGCCTGGAGCATCAGCGGGCAGCACCCCCCGTGCCCGTGAATGCCAAGATCGACGCCCGGATCACGCGGCTCTTTCCATTCGACCTGACGGCTGCCCAGCGGCAGGCGATTGACGAGATTTGCCGCGATATGGCCCGGCCGCACCCGATGAACCGCTTGCTGCAAGGAGACGTCGGTAGCGGCAAAACCGTAGTCGCGATGTACGCCATGCTGCTTGCCGTGGCACACGGCTACCAGGCGGCCCTCATGGCTCCGACCGAAATCCTCGCTCGCCAACATGTGCAGACGCTAGGACGGGCCCTGGCCGCGAGCAAAGTGCGGATTGGTCTGCTTACGGGCTCGCTCAGCACGGCAGAGCGCCAGGAGTTGCTCGCCAAGATTGCGGCCGGCGAGCTCGATATCGTCATCGGAACACAGGCAGTGACCCACGCCGTTGCCAAATCGGGGGTCGAGTTCGCCAAGCTGGGCCTGGTCGTCATCGACGAACAACACCGCTTTGGCGTACGGCAACGAGCGGCGCTGAAAAAGGCGGGCGTCGATCCGCACTACCTGGTGATGACCGCCACGCCGATTCCGCGCACGGTCGGCATGACGCTATTCGGTGATCTCGATGTATCGACGATCCGCGATCCGCCGCCCGGCCGCCAGAAAGTGAACACGTACCTGGCCAGTGATCTAGAGCGGCAAAAGTGGTGGCAATTCTTCCGCAAGCAACTCGACGCGGGCCGCCAGGGCTATGTGATCGCGCCGCTGGTCGAGGAAAGCGAAGCGGTCGATGCGGCCAACGTGCAGGAGACGTACGACGCCCTCTCGCGCGGCGAACTTGCTGGCTACCAGCTCGGGTTGTTGCACGGCCGGATGACGCCGACCGAGAAGGACTCGGTCATGCAGGCATTTCACGCGGGCCGGACGAACGTGCTCGTTTCGACGAGCGTCGTGGAAGTAGGGGTCGATGTGCCAAATGCCACGCTCATGACCGTCGAAGGGGGGGAGCGGTTTGGCCTGGCGCAGCTTCACCAGCTTCGCGGCCGCATCAGCCGCGGCAGCCACCCGGGCTATCTATGCGTCTTTGCCAATCCGCAGTCGGATGAATCGCAACAGCGGCTCAATGCCTTAACCACGAGCAGCGACGGATTCGAACTGGCCGAGATCGATTTCCGGTTGCGTGGGCCGGGCGATCTTTTCGGCACGAAGCAGCACGGCATGCCGCCGCTGCGGATTGCAGATCTCGTGCGCGACGTTGTCGTTGTCGAGGAGGCACGGCGCGATGCACAGGGCCTGATCTCGGCGGACCCGGACCTGGCGAACCCTGATTTCGCCCGTCTGCGACGGATGGTGCTCAACCGCTACGGCGAGGCGCTGGATTTGGGGGACGTCGGATAGCACAGATTGCAAATCCGTCTCACGGCACCGCCAACCTCTGCTTGAGGAAGTATGCCTCCACTGCCCGCAGATAATCGGCATTGTCCTTTTTCGCAAAGCCGTGCCCTTCGTTGTCGGCGAAGACGGTCCACACTGGCCGTCCGTGACCGCGCACCTTGGCCGCGATTTGCTCGGCCTCGCCAAAGGGGACGCGTGGGTCGTTGCGGCCGTGGGCTACAAGCAGGGCCGAGACGATTTTATCGGCATGATTGGCGGGGCTAATCTGGTCGAAGATCGCCCGCATCTTTTCATCACGCTCGTCGCCATATTCGGCCCGACGCAGATCGGCCCGGTAGGCCGAAGTGTTTGCGAGGAATGTGTTGAAATTGCAGATGCCGACGTTGTCGATCCCCGCTCTTATCCGATCGCCGAACTTGACGAGTGACGCCAGCACCATAAAACCACCGTACGATCCGCCGCTGACCGCGACGCGCGAGGCGTCGAGCTCCGGCTGCTCCTTGATCCAGTCGAGCATGGCTCCGATGTCCTTTACCGAGTTGTCGCGCAGCTCGGCGTTGTCGAGCTTGAGGTACGTCTTGCCGTAACCGCTCGAGCCGCGAACGTTGGGCACCAGGACCGCCACGCCCAATTCGTTGAGATAAAACTGCGTCGTGCCAGAAAAGTAGGGCTGCGCCTGGCTCTCTGGCCCGCCGTGGATCTGGATGAGCACCGGGGCCTTCGTCTCGGCCGATGCCGAGCGCGGTTTAAAGAACCAGGCGGGAATCAGCCGGCCGTCAAAAGTCTTGGCTTCGATCGGCACGGCGGTGATGAACGAAGCGGGATTCAGGCCGCCGACTTCGCTGTAGGTCCAGCGAGCAAGTCGCTGGGAGTCAATTTCGAGCGAATAGGCATCGGCCGGGGCGTCCGGACGAGCCAGCGTAAAGCCGAGCTGCTTGCCGTCGGGCGAGAATTCCAGCGAAGAGACAATGCCACGAGGAATTTCCAGCTCGCGATATGCCTGATCGTGATCTGGATTCACGATAAACAGGCGACTGGCGCCGGATGCGTTGACGGTGAAGGCAACGAGACCAGTCTTGTCGTTCACGTCGAGGTCAATTACATCCCACGGAATGTCGCTGGTGTACCACCGGAACTGCTTGGTTTCCAAATCAAGGCGGGCGAGTTGCCGAAACTCGCCGCGGGCATCGGTCGCGATCCAGACCGATTTGCCATCCTGCGCAAAGGCCAGTGTGCCGATCGCCGCCTTTTCATTCGTTGGCAGCGGCAGGTCGGTTCGCTGGTTCGTTTTAAGGTCGAGAATCGCCGGATAGCCCTCATTCGCGGAGACATATCGCACAAGTAGCAGCTTCTGGCAGTCCGGGGACCAGTCCGCGGCATCCCAAAACTCGCCACTCACTTCCATCAGCATTTTCATGCTGCCCGGCTGGCGCGGATCGGCCACGTACAAGTCGGTGTCGCGGCCGTTTCGCTGATTGCTGGCAATGACGACCTGCGCCCCGTCGTCAGCAGCGGCGTCGATCCGATTGCGGCTTTTGCCATCCGTAAGCAGCTTCGTCTGAAATCCGGCCCGGTCGAGGAAATAGATCTGGTCGTTTTCGTTGCCGCCGACACTCATCGTGAGCAGCATCGCCTCGTCAGTCGCTTTGGGGATGAACTGCCCATCGACGGGCTCACTCTCGAACGTGATCTGCTCGCGGCGGCCGCCGGGCTCATAAACGCGATGGAGCTGAAGCGAGTTGGCAAATCGCGTGCGAACAAGCATTCCGCGGCCTGCCGGATCCCAGCCGGCGAATCCCGCGGCTCGTGTGTTCTGGTATTGCGCAAGCCGCGGGGCAAATTCCGGGGGGATTATTGGAACTCCTTCCGTCACGATCGCCGGCGGCTTGAGCGGGTTTGCGGCGGCGGCAGCCAGCGGCGAAGCGAGGAGCGCCCAAAGTGCCAAAAGCCGGAAGCTAACTGCTTCTCGTGAAGGGGAGCTTGACCCTCGTTTGGTAATCCTCCGGAGGCAGGTTTGCTTCCGGCTAATGAATAGAGCCAGCGCCATCACAAAATCTCCAGCAAAGGTGGTCGATCGCGGAATTGCAGCACCCGCTCGCAGAGGCCGGCCATGGCAAAGACCTGCGGCATCGTGAGGGCGATGAATTGGAGCCCAATCGGCAAGCCGCTGGCGGCCCGGCCGCAAGGAATGGTCAGCGACGGCAGGCCGAGATAGCTCCAGGGGGCATTAAAGGCGGGGTCGCCCGTCGTTTCCAGGCCCGGCGCGGGCGTCGTCGTGGCCGGCATGACGAGGCAGCCCAAAAGATCCTGATTCGCGCCGAGCAGCGCCGCCAGTTCGCTGCGTACCCGTTCGCGCTCGATCAGCGCCTGAGCGTAATCGACAGCCGCCACCTGGTGGCCTTCGTCGAGCAAGGCTGAGATTTGGGGGCCGTATTCGTTCCGCCGCGAAGGAAACGTCTCGCGATGGTAGGCCGCCGCTTCGGCCGCCATCACGCGCCGATGCCACGCGAGAATGTCGCGGAACGAATCAGGCAGCGCAAGGGGCCGCACCCAGACTGAGCTCTTGAGGCGGTCAATGGCGCGGCCGGTGATCTCACGGACTTCCGGAGTCGCCCGTTCAAGGAGCGGCCCTTCGAGCACAAACAGCGTCTTATTCGCCCCGTAGCAATCGAGCCAAAACACCAGGTCGTGGCGGGCCCACTTCATTGTGAAGAGGCTGTCGATGCTGCCGTGGGCGCCGATGGCCAGCGGCTGCCAGACCGCGTAGAGATCGGCCACGGTTCGGGCTATCGGACCGACGTGATCGAGGTGCAGCGTGAGCGGCGCAATTCCGTCCAGACTGATGTCGCCGTGACCCGGTTTCAGGCCAGCCACGCCGCAAAACGCGGCGGGGCGGATAATCGAGCCACCGGTCTGCGTGCCCAAGGCGGCATGGCACATTTCCAAAGCCACCGCGGCCGCGCTGCCGCTCGACGAGCCGCCTGGCGTATGCGCCAGGTTCCACGGATTCTTGGTAATGGGCGGATCAAATCCGGCCCATTCGGTTGTCACGGTCTTGCCCAGAATGATTGCGCCCGCCTTTCGCAGCCGGGCGACCACCGGCGCGTCTTGTTTCGCGATATGCCCGGTCCGCAGGGGCGAGCCGCACCGCGTCGGCCACCCTTCGACGTCGATGATGTCCTTGATGCCGATCGGAATGCCGTGCAGCGGCCCGAGCCACTCGCCGCTGACGGCCAATTCACCCAGGCGGCGGGCCTCGCGGCGCGCGCCGTCGGCATCAACGAGCACCCAAGCGTGGACGTCGGCCTCGAACTGTTCGATCCGAGCCAGGCAGTGAGCAACCAGGTCGGCCAGCCGCAATTCTCCAGAGCGGAGGAGTTGAGCCGACTTGGCGATGGTGGGGAGTTCGGGCATCATCTTGCGTAGAGTAGCTGAGGCGACTTGCCGGCGCAATAGCCGGGAGCAAACTTGCTCCCGGTGCGCTTAATTACGCGATGGCACAACCGACCGGGACCAGTTTGGTCCCGGCTATTGGAGAGCGTTATGGTCGATCCTCGCAACACGCGCTTTCGCCCCGAGTTGGTCGATCCGTCGGCTTGGATCGCCCCCAATGCCACGGTGCTGGGCGATGTGAACATCGGCGCGGAATCGACCGTGTGGTATCAGGCGGTCATTCGCGGCGATACGGATGCGATTCGAATAGGCCGTGAGACGAACATCCAGGACGGCTGCGTACTGCACGCCGATCCGGGCGTTCCCTGCACGATCGGCGATCGCGTGACGGTGGGGCATGCGGCGATCGTGCACGGAGCGACCATAGAAGACGATTGCCTGATCGGCATGAAAGCGGTCATCATGAACCGGGCCAGGATTGGCAAAGGCAGCCTGGTGGCCGTCGGGTCAATCGTCACCGAGGGAACCGATATCCCGCCGGGCAGCCTCGTGATGGGCCAGCCGGCGAAGGTGAAGCGGCAGGTCACCGAGCAAGACTTCGCGCTCATTCGCCACGCGGCGGAGCATTATGTAGAGGCGGGGAGGGTGTATCGGGCCGCTGGTATCCGAGGCGGATCAAGAGAGGGAGAGGGGGCGAGTGGGTGAGGGGGAGAATTAAGTTAACGCAAACGTCTCCCACTCTCCCCCTCGCCCCCTCTCCCCCTCTTGCTCGCCCCGCACGCCACTGCGCACGTCGAGCAACCGCCGCTGGCGCAACCGTGCTCGGCATCGTCAGTTCCGCAGCCGGGACCGCAGCCGGCGGTGAGCGTGTCGGTGAACTTGCGGAAGTGGACCTGGGTTTCATAGACTTCGGCCAGCTCGCTCGTGATTTCGTCGAGCTCGGGAATTGTCTCGCCCAGAAAGTAAAACAGGAGCGATTGGCCGTCGAACAGGTGTTCCACGTCGACGAGTACGGCTGGAACACGCCGCTCGGCCAACCGCTGCTCGCAGGCCCGAAAGGCTTCCTCGCGATTCCGCTCGAGCCGTACTAGCAGCAGGTCGTCCTCAACGGTCACGCGCCGCAGGAGCGACCCCTCGGCAGGTAGCTGGCCAGCTTCGGCGTCGAACCGCTCGTCCAGGGCCGCCAGCACTTCGCCCAATTCCAAACCGCGCTGGGTGCGACAGATGACGCGCGTGCCGCGGGCATAGCGCTGGGCATCGACGGCGGCAAACCGGCCGACGCTTCCCAAGACGCCGTGGCGGACCCAATGCTGGCCTAACATGAAGGTCGGTCGAGAGTTAGAATCTGAGACTTCTGCAAATCGCAAGGAACTTCCTGCATCTTGATCGATCCTGCCCGTCCTGCCAAGCTCACACTCCATGCGCCTGCCTCTCACCACTCTTCTCACTGCCGATTGGTCCGACCTGGCCGGCCGGGTCCTCGACAGGCATGCCGTCACGGCAGACGAGGCACTGGCAATTCTCCGATCGCCGGACGAGGAGCTGCTCGACATCCTGGCCGCGGCTTATCGAATCCGCCGCCGCTGGTTTGGCAACACGGTGCAGCTTTACTTCCTGATGAACGCCAAAAGCGGCCTTTGCCCCGAAGACTGCCACTATTGCTCGCAGTCGAAAGTTTCCGAGGCCGACATCCCGCGCTACAACCTCCTCAGCCGCGAGAAATTGCTCGACGGTGCCCGCGTCGCGGCCGAGCGCGGCAGCAAGACGTACTGCATCGTCATTTCGGCGCGGGGGCCAAGTGAACGCGAAATTCAGGCAGTCGAGACGATCGTTCCGCAAATCAAACAGCGGTATGACCTGGAGGTTTGTGCATGCCTGGGCCTCCTGACGCCGGATCAGGCTCAGCGGCTCGCGGCGTGTGGCGTCAATAAGGTCAATCACAACCTCAACACCAGCCCCGAGTTTTACGAGCAGATTTGCACGACGCACACCTACCAGGATCGTGTGGCTACGTTGCGAGCTGTGCGCAAGGCGGGCCTGGAGCTTTGCTCGGGGGGAATCATCGGGATGGGGGAACGCGACGAAGACGTCGTGCGAATGGCCATGGAGCTGCGCGAGCTGGAGGTCGAGTCGATCCCGCTCAACTTTCTGATCGACATTGCGGGAACACCGCTTGCCAACTCCAGCCGTCTGACGCCCCGGTATTGTCTGAAGGCATTGGCCATGTTTCGATTCGTGAATCCAGCGAGCGAGCTGCGGATTGCTGGCGGCCGCGAGTTGCATCTCGGTTCACTGCAACCACTGGGACTCTATGCCGCCAACTCGGTCTTCATCGGCGATTACCTGACGACGAAGGGCCAGGCGCCCGAGGCTGATTATAAGATGATCGAGGAAATGGGCTTCGTCGTCACCCGGCACGAGTCGGTGCCGGCCGGGCACAGCTAATTCTGTTGCCTATCGCCCCGCGCTAGGTACGTCCTTTCGCGGAGCGAAAGGCGACGATGCGTCCTATACGATGACGTCAAGCTCTCCGCTGGTTGTTCCGCTGGCGGAGTGCTCGACGTTTCCCGGCTGGGCATCGCCAGCGCCCTGTTGCTTCGTAAAGGACCACTTCCACGGTTGCCGGCCGTCGGGGTCGCGGTCCTGCGCCTCGGAGTCTTCCTCCATCTGGCCGATCCCGGCTGCTGCTTCGGCCCGCTGAGCCGATTCGGCTTGGCGCTGGCGATCGCCGGCCTCGCGAAGCGCGTTGTCGGCTTCGGCCGCCGTCTGTGGCAAGGGGGTCGCCGCCAGTGATCCGATCAGTCCAAGCGGTCCGATGCTCATAGTCGTGTTTTCAACCTAGTGGACGGGTAACAATCCGCCTTCCAATTCTTGGACGGAGTACAACTCCGTCCTACCTCCGCCACAACTTCGGCAGCGAAATCAGCGGCGGCGTCTCATCGCGTGCCGCCTGGCGGGTCGCCAACTCCGGGAACAGCTCCGCGAGCCGCTCATCGAGATTGGGGAGCGGGTATCGCTCGACGCGCGGCCGGTCGAGCGTGCCAGTCACCTCAATCAGCATTAGCTGCCGGCTCGTTTCGCGCACCAGCGGGCGGAAGATCGGCAGTTGATACTCGTCGCGGCCGAACTGCGGATAGAACTTGAGATCTACGTCGCGCTCGCCTGTCATGCGCCCTTTTCCTTTGAGGCAGATCGCATCGCCGTTGAAATCGATGCGGTCCAGCGCCAGGTCGTCTCCCTCGATGCGAAAATCGATATTGCTGGTGGTGAACGCCGTCCGGTCGGGCCGCTGCACGCTCAGGAGCTTGAGCATCGCGATCATCACGGGCAGTTCATAAATGTCGGCGTCGCGAAGGCGGATTTGCCCAGTCCCGCGCCAGGTATGCGCCCCTTCGAGCGTGCCTCCCATGTTCACCAAGCCAAAGACCTTGCCCGACAGGCCGCGTTGCCGCGGGGCGAGCTCGCGGACCACCGTGGCCAGGTCGGCATTCTCCAAAGACATCTGGAGGCCGAATTCTCCAACCGGCGTAAGCCGCAGTTCGCCGTTGGCAGTGAGTTGACCTAGCATGGCGCTGGCCGTGATGGGCCGAGGGACGCGGTCGTGCACATCGCGCTCGGCGGCCACGCCAAACACTACCCGTTCGCCGTCGAGCACGAGTGGGCCGTTGACCTGGGTGAATTGAATCCCGCGGACGACCGCCGAGTCGATCGTCAATTCGCCACGGCTGAATGCGCCGCTCGGTCCGCTGCCGCCGACTAATCTCACGCCGCCGGAGACATGCTCGACGGGAGTCGGCGTCGCCAGGCGGCCGTTGGCTACGTCGAATTCCAGATCCCAATCGATCCCCGGTGGCTGCTCGGCGTGACCGGGCACGGTCACCGCCAACGCCCCGCGCACATTCATCGGCCCCTCGATGGCAAGCCGGCTGAGCCCCTGGCCAACGGCCGGTGGGAGGGCGGCGATCAGGTCACCGTCGGATTCGAGCCGATCGACTGACAGCCGTTTGAGATCCAGTCGGCAGCCGCCGTCGCCGAGCACCTGGGCCTTGCCATCGGCTTCGATCGTGGTGCGGCCATGCGCGGCTGCGAGGCCAGTCAAATCGATCAGCCCATCCTGGTAGTGAATCGAACCCGTCAAGTTGTCCATCCGGTAGCGGAACCAGGTCGGCTCGATCGACAGGACCCGCCCTTCGACGTTTTGCTCTGCCGGCCATTTGTCCCCTTGGACATCGACGCCGAATCGCCCGGTCGTCGCGCTAAACTTCATTCCGACCTTGAGATGGTCGATGTTGCCGCGCGGCCGCAGGTTCGACCAAAGCCGCTGGGCGCCGGGGCTGAGCGCTTGCCGCAGTTCGTCGGCCAGCGGCACATCGGTCGCCTTGAACTCGAGCCGGAGTTGATTTCCGTCCGGGGCGGCCGCGATCCACGAACCTTCGCCGATGATGTAGGCACTGTCATTGCGGCCCGTCAGGTGGCGAAACTGCCAATCGTTGCCAGTCAGTTGAAGCGAGCCGTTCACTTTGTCGATGGGATACGAGAAGCGATCGTGCTGAATCGAGCAGTCGTGCAGCGTGATCGACAACTTTCTCTCGAGTGGTTGCCGGCCGGCGTCGCGCCATAGGCTCCCTTGGACCGAGGCCAATCCGCGCGGATGAAAGGCCCGCACGATCCGCTGGTATTTGGGCTCCAAGGCGGCCATGAGCTTTTCATCCACCGGTACCGGGCCTTCCGATTGAACCTCGACCCAACCAGTGAACGCCGGCCCGGGATGATCGACCTCGGCTCGACAATGGATGACCTGGCTGCCCGTGAGCATTCGCAGCCGGGCACTGACGTGATCGTGTTTCAACTCGATGGACCCCGTGCCGCCGACCAGGCGATACGGAAAGCGGACGTACTGGATGGCCAGATCGTGACACTGGATGACGATGTCGGGCTGCCACGATTGGCCGTCGAACGTCAAATGAGCAGTCAGATCGACACGTCCCAGCGGAGAGAAATCGGCATAAACCTTCTGAACTTGCGGCGGGAGCGACTCGATGGGCAGCCGCTGCACTTCGAGTTGGCGGGCGACGACATCCAGCGTCAGCGGGCTGCCGGCCGAATAGCCGAATATCTCGGCGTCGATCTCCAGCTTCGTCGAGCCGCAGCGGGCCGACAGGTCTTGAATCACGATCCCGTGATTGTCGGCGCGGATCGTCGCTTCCACGTCGGAAAGCGGCTCCGGCAGGCGGGCGTCGTCAATGCGGCCCTCGGAGATCCTGCCGCTGATGACGAATTCGATCGGCGGTAGGCGGCTTTCACCGCTAGCGACCTGCGAGGCATGTGCGTGTTCTACATCAGATATAACGGACACTTGGCCAGTTGCACCAGTTCCTGACGGCGCTATCGACCTGGCGTTCCGCTTCACGTGGAATCCCAGGTACGTCCGCCCGCGCACCGTTGAAAGGGGCGCTAGGAGCGTGGCGATTTCGTGTGGCAACGCCGTTCGCAACCGAGGATTAAATTCCAGACCTTCCACTGCGCCACGGACTTCCCATGCAGCCGAGTGCGGATCGAGCAGGCCGTCGATCTCGACGCGTTCCAGATGATCGCCGGCCAGCGAGCCCTGCACGCGGAGCAGGGCAGGGGAGGGCGAAGCCTCTGCGGAGGCGTTCTCCGGCTTGACGACCAATTCGATGTTCCGCAGGGCCAGCGGAGTTGCCTCTGCTTGGGTCGGATCGACGATTTCAAGGGCGCCGTCGCTGATCGTCGCTGTGGGCGCCGGTCCGCCGCCCCCCATACCGGGCAGCGGCAACAGGCGAGCGAGATTCCAGCACCCGTCGGGCTGCCGCTGGGCCCGCAGCTTGAGCCGCTGAAAGTGCATTCTGGTAATTCGCGGCGGCTTGGTAACAAAGTCAGGCAGCCGCGTGTCGCACTCGGCGAACACTTCGTCAATGTGTACCAGGACGGGCGAATCGGCGGACTCGCCGTCGTGAATCTCCAGGCCCCTTAGCTCCACGCCCCTTCCGGCCAAGCGGCGCGCGGAATAGAGCGAGACCGTCATGCCGCGGTAGTGCTCACGGAGTTGCTGTTCGACCCGCAGCCGGATTTCCTCGTTCAGCCGATCGACGCAGTAATACTTCGCCGCCACCAAGACCGCCCCACCGAGCACTGCTAAGAGGGCAACCGCCTTCAACGTGCCGCACAGCCGGGCGAATGGGCCGGGGCGAGCGTCGGGTTGTGGCTGTGGATTCATCGTGGGAGCACTGCCGGTCAATCAATCAGACGGAGAGACAGAGTGAAGGAGAGATCGAGAGAATCGCAGTTCACGGGACCTTCCCTCCATCCCTCGGTCCCTCGGTCTCGCCGTCACTCCGCCTGCGTCGCGAAAACGTCCACTCACCGATCACGCCTGCCGCCACGACAATCAGCACCAGCATCGCCGGCTGCCGATAGCGAATCGAGCTGACGAAAATCACGTGGAGGCACGTGAAGTAGATCGCCGGCAACACGCATAGGGCGTAGGGCCAATCGCGGCGGACATAGCGCCAAGCGCCGACCGCCGCCAGCACGAGAACCGGCGTGTAGGTCAGTGCCAGAATCAACCGCGTCAGACCGCCGCCAAATTCGGCTGCATTGGGGAGCGGGCTCCACATTCGCCGCAATTTGATCCAGACCAGCTCAATGACGCGGCCGGGGTTGTCGCGAGCCCACGCAAGCGCGGCATCCTTCATCCGCCGGTCCAGCCGATCCTCGAACGTCCCGCGGAGTTCGGATTCCTGAGCATCGGCGGCACGCTGCTCGGCGACGAAGTGTGGGACGAATCGCATGTCGCTGGCCCCGGTCGCTGTTGGGGAGAGGCCGTCGTAGAGGCTCGCACCGACTTGCAGTGTCGTCGGAACAAATCGACGTGCGATCAGGTAGTTGCGCGCCCACCAGGGAATCATCGTCATCGCCAAGGTTGCCAGCAGGACGGTGCCGATGAGCGCCTGTTTGCGCAGGTTGGGGCCAATTGCCAGGCCTAGGAGCAGGGCAAACGGGGCAAAGAGCAGCCAACTCGGCCGCATGAGCGTCGCCAAGCCGCCGAGAATGCCGGCGATTGCGGCCCACATCTTGACATTAGTTGTTGCCTCGTCGGCAGCTTTCCATGCCCTCGTCCATGCCACGAGCTGCCACACCATGAGCGGGCAAAACGGCCCTTCGCTTAAGACGAATGTGCTCAGTGCGATCGCCTCTGGATAGAAAGCCGCGATGCCCGCCGCGACGAGCGCCGTCCGCCGGTCAAAGAGTTGCCTGGCAAGCGCCGCGACACCTGCGACGGCAATTGTCCCCAGCACGGCGGACATCGCCCGGCCGCACATTACAGAGGGCTCACTATCGAGCAAAAACAGACCAGCCAGGAGCAGCGGATAGCCCGGCGTCCGGAAGATTGCGTAGCGCTCTGGGCCGAACTCGTAGGGCTGGCCCTGCGCGATTCGCCGGCCAAGCTCCCAGTAGCTTTCGCTATCAGGAAAGGCAAACATCTTTCCCGCCGGCAGCCGTTGTTGCCACCAGATTCCCGCGAGCAGGCGAACCGCCAGCGCCAGGGACAAAATGGCCCACAGCCAGCGTCGATAGGATGAGCCGGAAGGCATTGCAAATGGGGGGCAATGATCCACGGAGTCGAAGTGGGGCGACCACCGACGGGCAAAATGGCGGTGGATGGTACGGGTTAGGCAAACTGGGGGTCAAGATGAACGTCCGGCCGCTTAGCACGCCGAAAACCCGCGAAAGTCCGCACCGAATTGATTTACTTTGCTAGCAAGGCTGTGTATATTCCGCTACCTCGCTGCCCTCAGGTTTCTCCTCTCCCGGAGTCTCGTCCTCATGTCTCAGTCCGCCGCTCCTCCAAACGGACTTGCCCCGAATGCCTATCGCCTGCTCTGGGGCGGCTTCATGGCCATCCTCGCAGCGGGCGTCGGATTCTCGATTCGCGGCGGATTTTTGGATAACTGGAGCCAAGAATTCGGCTTCACGCAAAAGGAACTCGGCGACATCAGCGGCATGGGTTTCACAGGATTCTGCTTCGGCATCATCATTGGCGGCGTGATTTGCGACAAAATCGGCTATGGCAAGTTGGTCGTGGCTGCCTTCCTGCTGCATATTCTTTCGGCCATTGTTACATTTGCCGCCATGCCCACCATGAGCAAGGACACAGTGAATCAACTCCTCACTTGGGGTTCGTTCATCTTTGCCTTCGCTAACGGCACGCTGGAAGCCGTCGCGAACCCGCTTGTTGCGACACTCTTCTTTCGCAACCGCACGCACTACCTCAATATCTTGCACGCCAGTTGGCCGGCGGGACTGGTGCTAGGCAGCGCATCGGGATGGGTACTCGACGACCTGATGCCGGCGAGATTCGACATTAACGTGCACTGGAAGTACCAATTTGCGCTGTTCCTCATTCCCACGCTGCTCTACGGAATCATGTTTCTCGGTCAGCACTTTCCCAAGTCCGAGGCGTCGCAAAAGGGCCTGAGCCTCGGCGACATGTTCAAGGACGTGGGTATTCTCGGTGGTGCGGTCGTGTGTTTTCTGATCGCCCAGTTTTTCATCAGCATCCTCACACCGTGGTTGAACAACGCTTTGCCCGAACAAGCTCAAACGGCTTCGATCATCAGCCAAGGGATCGGCTACGGGATCGGCGGGCTATTGTGGCTGGCGATTGGTTTCCTCACCAACTTTTCAGTCGGCTCGCCACTATTGTTCATCTTATTCGTGGCGCACGCCCTGGTCGGCGCGGTTGAACTCGGTACCGATAACTGGATTCAGAATATCACGGGCAACATCCTCACGTCCGAGCAAGGGAAGTGGCTGTTCGTCTTCACGTCACTAACGATGTTTGCCCTCCGTTTCTGCTCGGAGTTTATCGAAAAGAAGATCGGCCTCTCGCCAGTTGGCATCCTGTTCACGTGCGCAGTCTTGGCCTGTCTGGGTCTCGTCCTCACCAGCAAGATCCAGACTTTTGGGTTCGCCCTTATCGCGTTGTCGGTCTATGGCGTCGGCAAGACATTCTTCTGGCCGACGATGCTGGCCGTCGCGTCGGACCGTTTCCCGCGCACCGGCGCGATTGCCATTTCCATCATGGGAGGCATTGGGATGATGTCCGCCGGCTTGATAGGCGCGCCTGGATTGGGCTACTTTAAGGATCGTTACTCCGGAGAAGAGTTGCAAAAGGTCGATGCCAGCGTGTTCGCCGCGTATAAGGCCGAAAATCCGTCAAAGTTTCTACCCCTCATTTTCCCCGCAGCTACCGGGCTGGACGGCAAGAAACTGGGCGACGTGCAAAAGAAGCTCGAAGAGGCCCGCAAAGAACTCGCCAAAGCGCGGAACTACGACCCCAAGGCGGCGCTCGATAGGCTAACGCCCGCCGAATTGCAAGTTCTGAACGCGAGCATTACGGGCGATCGCCGCACGCTGATCGCCGATGCGTTCATTCCAGGCACCTTGGCGGTGATTTATCTGGGCCTGCTGATCTACTTTGCATCCATTGGCGGATACAAGCCGGTGCATATCGATGGTTCGGGAACCGAACTGGGAACGGCGGAATCATAGGCGCGGCAGTGCGCGCATTGGGAGGGCCACGCTCCTGCGGAGCCGTGTGGATAAGATCGTCTAGGGCCGCGTTAGCCGCACGACGTTGTCCGCTCGTTCCCCCCGGATGCCCCCTGGGAACATCCGCGGTGGGGTTGCCGCATCCCGCGCAAGTGCCAGCAGAGCATCCCACTCGTCCAGTCCCATTTCCTGTTCCGGCCAGCCTTGCCAGCGCCAGGCCGCGCGCAGTAGGGAACGGGCCATATAGTCGGATAACTGCACGAGCGCTGTGATGGGAATATCTACACCCCCCATCGTGCGCCGTACATGCGTGTGCAACAAGTCCGACGCCAGCCCGCTGATCTCGTCGTCCGCTTCGCCCGCCAGTCGGCTCAAGCGGGCGATCGCCTCGCGAACTTGCGGGTTGAATTCGCGTTCCAAAAGCGGAAACAGCTCGTGACGAATTCGATTGCGCGTGAAATCGCTGCTGGCGTTCGACGAATCCTGCCGAAAGGGCTGATTCAACTGTCGCAAGTAATTCAACACTTCCGCCCGCGACACAGCGAGCAGCGGCCGAATCAGCGTGGCGGCAGCCGTCAGTTGCCGCGCGCGGGGGATTCCGGCCAGTCCTGCCAGGCCGGTACCGCGCAGGATGTTCATAAGCACCGTTTCCACCTGGTCATCGGCCGTATGAGCGGTCACGACAAAGCGAGTGCCGCAACGGCTGGCAGCCTGCGCAAGAAACTCGTATCTCAGCGACCGCAACGAAGCTTCTGACGCTCCCTTCTCTCCATCTCCCCCTCTCCTTGTCTCCCCCTCTCCCCCTCGCGCTCCAACCATCACCTCCAATCGCAGATTCTCGCCCAATTGCTCGACAAACGCCTGGTCCGCGTCCGACTCCGCTCCCCGCAGCCGGTGGTTGTAATGGCCCAGGACGATCCGCCCTTCGCCGGGTCCGCGAATTTCAAGCAGTCCCCGCGCCAGGGCTATGCTATCCGCCCCGCCTGAAACGGCAACGAGCACGGTGACGCCGTTCCATTTCTCAGGGGGCCACGCAGCGGTGAGCTTGTCGACAAGCATGGATGGACGGAATGTCGCGGTCATGGTTGAACTCTGCACGAAGTCTGCTAGGATGGGTCCATCACCAGTTGGGGTAATGTCGCCCCATACTGGAATTAGGGTACACAATCACAGCGTTTGGCAGTTGGTTTGTGGCGGTTGCCTCCTCGGCCTCCGCCAACGTGGTAGTGCGTTGCAAACACCGCTGGGCAGGCCCGGTCCTGATGGGACCGGGCCCGCTTGCCGGAAGACGAAATTTGCCCTGCTCGTTATGCCGAAGGGAATGGGATCGATGCAATTCATCCTCCTGATCCTGCGGTTGCTGTTTGGCTGGATCGCCCCGTCGTGGAACGAGAGCGTCCCGCTGGCCGTCCGTCGCGACGGCCGCCTGGTGAATCGCCTCGAACCGCAGGGAATTGAGCCCGCCGAAGGCGAGCGAGCGCCT
>Ga0065705_10104374_pt1 | contig 17558 bp, 7 predicted proteins | sample SwibulcommuniRL2_FD_59092 | JGI IMG/M metagenome (GOLD analysis project Ga0065705, IMG submission 59092) | Bulk soil microbial communities from switchgrass field near Rose Lake, East Lansing, Michigan, USA - RL2 Bulk Soil v2 (version 2) | ecosystem: Environmental > Terrestrial > Soil >...
CGGCGGACGAGCGGATCGCCGTCGGCAGCCAAACGCAATAGCGGGTCCACTGCCGCGCGCACTTGCAGTCGCCCAACAGCCGCCGCCGCGGACGCCCGTACCGCCAGTTCTCGGTCGTCAAGCAATGAACGGACAGCCTCGCCGGCATCGGACTGACCGCCAACAACTCCGACAAGCTTTACAAGCCCATCGATCGCCGCAACCCGAACTTCGCCGTTTGGGGAGCCGAGCTTGCTCGTGAGCAGCTTCCCTGCGCCAGGCAGCTTCCGATCCCCAAGCCGCCGCAATAGCTCCGCCAGCACCGGTCCGTCTTCGATCGAGCCAGCCAGATCGGGCAGAGTCGCTGAATCGAGCATCGCGTGGTCACGTTCCAAAAGGTCCAGCGACGTTAGGCGGTTTGCCAGTGCGTGGTCGCGCTTGGTAATGACGCCTGCGAGCACATCGCGACGCTTCTCGGCTGGCTCCTTCGCGAGCGACTTGAGAATTGCGGCCACGGCCGGCTCGGCCCGCTCCTCGGCCAACCAGGTGGTAAGCGTCTCAAGTCGGACAGGAATGTCCTCTCGCTGCATCCGCTGGAGAATTGTCAGTCGAACCGACCGATCGACGTCGTGGAGCGCGCCGTCGAGTGCTCGCTCGATCTCGGAGGTTCGCTCCCACGCAACCGAATTGGCAGGGCGCGGCGGCGGCCGATATCCCCAGTACTTCCACGGCCCCGGCTTTTTGTGAACGCGCGAGAGCGCGTCGGCATATTCGGTCCGCCGGGCTGCATCGCCATCCGCGCGGCGGGCGATCAGCCCGTCAACTACTTCGGGAATCGCCCTGTCCGAAACGACTGCCAGTGCCACAGCTCGAATCGGCTCTGCGCTAGGTAGGTCAAGCAACTTCAGTACGCCCGCCCAGTTCTCCGATCGCGTCAGTGTTTGCATGGCGGCGTGAAGCAGGACCTGATCGGGTTTAGCGCCTAGCATCCCAGCCAGCCATTGCGGGGACTCGGGCCACCGCAAGCGACCTAGCGCCACGACAATCTCGAGCACGACGCGCGCGTCTTGTCCGCTGGCCAGCGCCGCCAGCTGAGCAGCCGTCGAGCGGTCGCCTTCGCCCGCGTCGAGACGATGATTAACAAGCACCGGATCGGTCAGGTCGGCGATGGCACGCACGGCCTGGATCCGGACTCTTGGGTCCGCGTCGGATTGGACGAGATCCAGCAGCCTGTCGCGGGCCTGCGGACTCCCATCACGGGCCAGAATCCACACCGCGTGCATGCGGCCATGCACTCCCAGGTGCTCCTTCTCTCCGAGCGCACGCTCTACACGTGCGAAGCCCTCGACACCGCGCGCGATCAGAGCCTCCTGGGCTTCGGCCCGTTCGTGGTAGCTCCGTGAATCGAGCTGCGCGACGACATCGGCGTGCCTCTCTGCCCGCGACGGATCGGGCGGCTGGCCGTTGCCGGTGTAGCTGATTCGGTAAATTCGACCACGGCCGCGCTTTGGCCGTTGACCGTCTGCCCAGTCGGCCACGACGAGCGACCCATCACGGAGCACGACGACGTCTGTGGGCTTGAAGCCATACGGGTCGTTTTCGGCCCCGGCGGCGAACTGCAATTCCGCCAGCGGGGCAAATCCGGCACCCACTCGCCGAGGATGCGAGCGGACGACAGCCCGGCCCCATTCACAGAACAGCAGGCTGCCGCGATATTCCTCCGGGAATTGATGCTCCAGGTAGGCGACTCCGCCGGCTGACGAGCCCAGGCCCAGATCGGCCAGCGGCGCGAGGGCCTCCGCCGGCCGTTCGTAGTACAAGTACGGATAGCCGTGATCCGCGCCCCAAAAGCTGTAGCAAAGTCGGAGCTTGTAATCGCCGCCGTCGTTCTCGTTATCTCGGACAAAGACGTTCAGCTCGTCGTCCAGAGCCACGTCATAGATGTTTCGCAGGCCTCGTGCAAAGAGGTGCAGGTCGCGGCCGTCGGGCCGGCAGCGGAGAATCGCGCCCCCCTCATGTACGAACCGATCCCCTTCCGGCCGCACCACATCGCACCCATGATCGCCCAGGGCCAGATACAGCCAGCCGTCGTGTCCCATCACGATCCCGTTCGCGCAGTGCAGTCGCACGTCGTTCTCTTCGGGGGGCAGCCCCAGTCCTTTCAGCAAGTCCCGCCGCTCGTCCGCTTTGCCATCGCCGTCGGTGTCCTTGAGTGCAGTCAAATACGGCGAATGCATGGCATACACCGTGCCCGCGTGAAACGTGAGCCCCTGAATCGAATTGAAGCCGTCGGCATAGACCGTGGCTTTATCGGCGTAGCCGTCCGCATCGGTGTCCTCGACGAGGCGAATCTCGTCGCGCCGGATGATTTCGGTTCCCAGCCCCGTCATGTAGTCGATCGCGACAAAGACCGATGCAGGCTTGTCCTTGGGACCGAGCGCGATGGCGGACGGATACTCAATCAGCGGATCGCAGGCGAAGAGCGTCGCTCTGAAGCCTTCCGGCACGACGAGTGGAGGAAATCGTCTTTCCGTCGCCGGGCCGGTCTGCGGCGCGTCAGCAGCTTGGGTCGGCGCCCACCCGGCAAGCCCGCCGGTCACAACGATGAGCAACACGCGTCTAATTGCGGATTGCGGATTTGCATTTGTGGATTGAAGGGACATTGGGACGAAGCTCGTGTGGAGTCGATGCGCGCCAGCCATTGTCACTTGAACTTCTTCAGCATTTGCTCGGCCACGAAGTCCATTCCCTTCTGATTGAAGTGGTTCCCGTCGTACGTTAGGACGCCGCTCGGCTGGTTGTCCGGGTTGTTTTTCTTCCAATACTCGACAAATGCCTTCCGCAAATCATTGAGCGGCACTTTTTTCGCTATTGCCACCTCGCGTTCAACCTGGGCGAATTCCTCCAACCTCTCGTCGTCGCGGTTCGTACCGTCGTGCTTCTCACCAACGCTCGTGAGCGAGCACTGGATCGCCTGGATGCCGGCCCCTTGCAGCTTGTCAATCAACTCCTCAAGACTCGTCTTGAACGTCTCCTTGGGAATACGCCGGGCATCGTTGCAGCCGATCTGGATGACGACGATCGTCGGCTTTTTGGCAATTACGTCTTTCTCGACGCGATTCAACAGGTCCGGAACCGTATGGCCGCCCGTGGCGACCCAATCGACTTTGACCTGGTGATCAGCGTGCGTCTTCTCCAGCGTTTCGCGGACGATTCGCACGTAACCTTTGGTGACATGCTCCTTGGGCGCCTCCTGGCCGGCTAGCGCCGTGAGCGAATCGCCGAAGAAGATGATCGAGTCCCCTTTCTTAAGCATCACCGTGGCCTGTGCTGGATCATCCTCACCGGCCGGCAGGGCGGCCGACCAGACTGCCGCAGCAATCGCCATCACACCCGTCACCGCTTTGAATCGTGCGCTCTTCGCTTGCTGAATCGTAAACACGCGAACCTCCCAGTCGCCGACGGCAGCATTGATTGAAGCAATTCTCCGCAGGGACCTCGATGCTGCTCGTTAGCCGGCAATTGTGTTGTTCCTTAAGGTAGCGTGGCGATGCGGCCAACCGCAACTTTTGTCCGGGGGGCAGCAGAAGCCCCAATTCCATTGACCCACTTTTGGCGAGTGCCTATACCAACGAAAGCTTTTCAGCTTTGAGCCGCGCCGGCACGCTCTCTTCACCGCTCATTACTCTTCCGAAGGTACGCTGGCGTACCTTGCTCACTGGCGATTATGCGCAAGGCTCAGTTCGTTGGAATTTCGCCCAAAGCTCGTTCCTACGCCAAACGGCGACTTCTTCGGCTGGAAAACCTCGAGTCGCGCACCGTCTTTAATGCGGCGATTGCTGCCGAAATCTTTCGGCCGGACATAGTCCATCCCGTTTTCGCCCCTGATACGCCGGCCGAGATCATGGCCGCCTACGAAGATCTCCAGGATCAAGGCGCACGAATCGACGCCTTCAGCTTCAGTGACTCGAACCGCTGGTCGCGCACCGCGACCGATATCGGGCTGGCGCAAGGCGATGCGACGACGATTACTTGGAGCATTGCACCGGATGGTTCCCCCATTTCCGGTTTCAACGGCGAGCCTGCCGCTCCCAACAACCTGCGCAGCTACCTCGCGGGAATCTATGGAACCAATGCTTCCAGTACTCGCGCCGAAGATCAGCCCTGGTTTAGCGTGTTCCAACAGGTTTTCGATCGGTGGAGCGCCCTTTCGGGCGTGACCTATGTGTATGAGCCCGCCGATGACGGAGCGTCCTTTGGCTCTTCAGCCAACGGCATCCGGGGCGTGCGCGGGGATGTGCGCATCGGCGGTCACTGGATCGACGGCACCAACAACATCCTGGCCTACAATTTCTATCCCACCGTCGGCGACATGATCCTCGACACCGGCGATTCTTTTTTCGCCAGCACGGGCAGCAACTCGCTCCGGCTGCGGAACACGGTCGCCCATGAGGCTGGGCACGGTTTGGGACTAGGGCACGTCACGCCGACCAACGGCACCAAGCTGATGGAGCCTTCGATCAGTCTGGGCTTCGATGGTCCGCAGGCCGACGACATTTTGGCCGTGAATCGGGGCTATGGCGATCGACTGGAAAAAGGAGGCAGCAACGATACGGCGACGTCAGCTACCAATTTGGGAGCGCTCGCCGGCGCGTTTTCGGTCGATACGGTCAGCATCGACGACGATTCCGACGTCGATTGGTTCCGATTCACAGTAGGCGGCCCTGGGCAGCTATCGATCACGCTCAGTCCGACCGGCTCCACCTACAGTTCGAATTCCACGACCTTCAATTCGCTAGCGCAAAGCAACCTGGGCCTGGCTGTCTATGACGGGAGTGGCTCGACGGTCATCGCCAGCGCCAACCTCAATCCAGCCGGCCTGGGCGAGACGTTAACTGGCATTGCGCTGCCCGGCACCGGAACCTATTTCGTCCGGATCAGCGGCTCGGCCAATGCAGCCCAGATGTATCGCCTTTCGGGAAGCGTGAGCACCGTGACTTCTCTTGCTCCCGAGATACAGGTACTCGACGGCACGACAGACATCGCCGACAACACCGGCAACGTGAACCTGGGCTCGACGACCGTCGGCGGCACGCTGTCGCGGACATTCACAGTTCGCAACCAGGGTGGAGCGGACCTGGTCATCGGTTCGACAATACTGCTTCCCGCCGGCTACACGCTAGCTCAGCCCTGGAGCGGCGCCACCATTGCCCCCAGTGGAGTGGCGACATTTACGCTGGCGGTCAACACCGCAGCAGCAGGGACCTTCGCTGGTTCGGTTTCATTGACCACCAACGACAGCGACGAGAATCCGTTCAATTTTTCCATTACAACGACCGTCACGACGGTTCCCACCCCACCGCCAACTTCGGGCCTGCCATTTGCCGACGATTTCAATCGTACCAGCAGCACGGTGCTCGGACCGGCCTGGACAGAGCATGTCGGCGATCTTGCCGTCTCTGCCGGCGGTCTGCGATCGAACACATCGACGGTCTCGCTTGCAACGGTCAACGGCGTCAATCAGGCCAATGTGGTCCTGGCGGCCGATATGAATCTCGGGACGGGGACCGCGGTTCGTTCGATGGGCCTCGTGGCCCGCTACAGCGGGACCGGCGACGGCAATTGGTATCTTGCCAATTTGCGCATGACTGGCGGAAGATACCGCGTCGAAGTCTGGAAACAAGTCGGTGGAGTGCAATCATTGCTCTCCTGGTCCTATGTCAGCTCGGGCTTGGGCAATTTGCGATTCGAGGTAGTTGGTTCATCGCTGAAGGCCTTTTGGAATGGGACCCTCGTTGCCGCCGCCGCGGACGCGCAGCTTAGCTCCGGAGGCATTGGAGTGCGGAGCAACTTCGTTTCCGGTGTCCGACTCGATAACTTTTCGGCAAGCGCTCCGATCGGAAGCTTGCAGACTGTAACCGCCGACGCCCCAGGCGGAAATTCCAGTTACCGACCGAACGATCCGCCGCATCGCTCGCCGGAAATGGCAATGTTGTATTGGCAGGTCGATCAGGCGGCAGAGAGTCGCGGCCGCTTGCTGGCCATGATTGCCGCGGAATTGGACCACTGGGACTTGCTCTGATCGCTAGCCAAGCCCTTTCCAAACTCTCGGATGCCCCGACGTGCTGGCTCCAACGGCCAGTTCATCGCCAGACGTCCTCGCCTTCGTTCAGGATGGCGACAAGCCGACCGATGAATGCCGTCTGTGCCGCGTTTAACTTCTGGCGTCCCTCATCGGCTGAATACCAGGCACAGCGATCGATTTCAGGAAACCGTCTCCAGCCAGCACGAGTCCTTACAACCAATGTGTTGCTCCTGATCCGGTCCGCTTCATTGACTTGTGGGAATTCCTGCGCGGCCGCGACCGTTGAAATGCTGCCGAGATAAATCTAGTCGCTCCAGCGTGGCTTAGGCGACAGTCACTCGCCTTGTCAGATGCTGACCACGGGGGACTTTAGCTCCGCCCAGCGCCGCTCAAGCGACGCCGCCGGTATCACGCTTGTATCTTCGGCGATCTGGCGGAGGGCGAACTCGGCAAACGCGTCAGGCGACAGGGGTCTGGCGAAATAATAACCCTGGCCGAAATCGCAACCGAGTTCGCGAAGAATGATGACTTCTGACTCGCGCTCCACGCCTTCGGCGACGATCGCCAATCCCAGATTATTGGTGAGAATGGCCAGGGCATGCACCAGGGCCGCCGTCTGCTTGCTGGTCTCGATATCGATGAGCAGCGAACGGTCGATTTTCAGCACGTCAGCAGGGAATTCGTGCAGCGACGCAAACGACGAACAGCCGGTGCCGAAGTCATCGATCGCCAGCAAAAAGCCCAGTGCCTTGATGGCGTTCATCGTGGCGATGGCCGCCGGTACGTCGCTCGCAAACGTATCCTCGGTGATTTCGAGCTGAATGCGGCTGGTCGGCAGGCCGGCATACTCGGCCGCGTCATGGACTTGCACGGCCAGATCGCTTTGAGCGAACTGCTTGCGCGAGAGGTTGATGCTGATCGTGGGCGGCGCGGCCGGTCCCAGCCGTTCGACCCACTCCGCCATCTGCCGCGTAGCTTCCTTCAGCACCCACCGCCCGATATGCAGGATCAGGTCGGATTCCTCGGCGATGGGAATGAACTCGGCGGGCGAGATGAATCCTTGTGCCGGATGGTGCCAGCGGAGCAGTGCCTCGACGCTCTTCAGTTGGCCGCTCTCAAGCGAGACGATCGGCTGATACGCAAGCGAGAACTGCTCGCCTTCAATCGCGCGGCGCAGCTCGTTCTCGAGCAAGTGGCGCCTTTGGACGCGCTTCCGCATTTCCTCGTCGAACACCGCATAGCGAGCCTTGCCGGCGCGTTTCGCCTCGTACATCGCCGTGTCGGAGTCGCGGATCAGGTCTTCGGCTCGCTCGTAGTCGCCCCGCGCCACGACGATCCCGATGCTGGCCGTCGAGAACACTTCATGCTGGCCCAGACGGTACGGCCGCGCCAGCGCCGCCAGCAGTCGATCGGCAACCGCCAGTGCGTCGTCGGCCTTGCGGATCGGCTCGAGCATCACGACGAACTCGTCGCCGCCCATCCGCGCTGCGGATGTTCCCGACTCCGGTCGGCTTAAGGGGTCGCTGCACCGCAGCTCGCTGGTCAGACGGGAGGCAATTTCACACAGCAGGGCATCGCCGACATCGTGCCCCAGGCCATCATTGATGAGTTTGAAACGGTCGATGTCCAGAAACATGAGGGCAAACAGCCCGCGCGAGCGGCAGGCACGGGCCAGGGCCTGCTGCACCCGGTCGAGCAGTAGCGTCCGGTTGGGCAAGCCGGTCAACTTGTCGTACATGGCGGCGCGGGCCAGTTCCTTCTCGGCTTGCTTGCGATCGGTTAGATCGCGGATGGTGGCGGTGAAGCAGGCCGCTCCGCGGAGCTGATTCGCAACGACCGCGATTTCGACGGGAAATTCCTCCCCACTGGCGCGCAGGGCCGGCATTTCGACGCGCTTCCCCAGGATGGGCCCTTCCCCCGTTTCCAGAAGGTGCGCCAGTCCACGGCGGTACGGCTCGCGCAGGCGCTCCGGCACAATCAATCCGGCAATGTTCTTGCCGATCGCCTGGGACGCTTTGAATCCGAACGTGGCCTCGGCTGCCGCGTTGAAGGCGACGATCTTGCCGCGGGAGTCGATCGTGATGATCGAGTCGAGGGCTGTTTCCTGAATTGCAGTAGCCAGCTCACGCGACTCGCGCAATTCGATTGCCGCTTGGAGCTGCTTGAGCGACGATTGTTTCAGGCCTTCCGCGCGGCGGACGGAGTTCTGGACAGCAAGGTTAAATGCGCTCGCCACCCGGCGCATCTCGGCGCTGCCGCCCTCGTCCAACCGCTGGTTCAGGTCTCCCTCGGCCACGCGCTCTAGCGCCAGCACGACACAATCGAGAATCCCCAGGCACTGTGCGACCAATCGCCAGGCCAGGGCCAGACCCAGCGCCAGGAAGGCAAGAGTCGCGCCGGCCACAATCGTGCTGCGCCAGATCGCCGCAGAGGAAAACGCGTCCAGCGCCATCCAGCCCACTGCACCAATTCCGATCAGTAGGGTTGCGCCGAGCAAGATCAATTGACCGTGGATGCTCAAGCGGCGCGCTTCGCCCTTACGGGTCGCGCTTTCTGGTTTTTGAACGTTCATCAAGCCGCTTTCCGCTACCGGAGCGCGCGAGGAGCCTCGCGCTTCCGACCGCGGACAGCGCGCCCGCCACTACAAAAGCCTAGTTCGTTACCCGCAGAATTGCTGGGGCCAGATGTGCACAGTTTGCCGAGTTTTCGGACAAAACACCGCCACATTCCGCACAACCCGCATGAGCGGTGGACGAGGGATTCGTCAGCGGCCCAAGGGCCTCCATGGCGGCGGTAATCACGGCCCCTGAATGAAGTCCAGGTCGTCCGAAAACTCGGAAGCATGGAGGTCGGTGATCTTGTCCTTACTCGCGTTCGGGTCACCATCGCCGTCCAAATTGGCGAAGAACCAATCGATTCCAGCGCTGCCGGTCAGCATGTCGGCGGCGTTATCATCGAAGACGGTCACGGCGCCACTGCCGGGAACCGCATTCAGCGTGACAGCTCCGTTGAGACCCCCGCCAAGCCTCAGGTGCGCGGCTCGCTCTTGAGAGCTTAGGTCAGTCCGCGACCATTCGTCCAGAATGGCGCAGAGCGATTCTGCCGCATCGTCCCAGGCCGTGAAGCCCGCGATGAGGATATCGTCATCAGCATTGCCGACCAGCCGGTCCGCTCCACGGCCGCCGATTAGCAGGTCGCGCCCGCTGCCGCCGACCAAAAGGTCGTCGCCATCGCCGCCAAGCAGAATGTCGGCACCAGCCCCACCCTTGAGCCAGTCGTTGCCCGGGCCGCCGTCGAGACAAGAATGCCTGTCGATGCTGCCGGCCAGTTCCAGATCGTCGTCTCCCGCCTGGCCAAAGATGGCAATGGACGTAAACGTGGAAGCGGCAAATGTGCCGACGCTTTGGTCGTTGACGAGCACCTGCACGTCACCGGTGTTCCCCACCGGCACGACGCGAATCTTGTCATTGCCGGCGGTGCCGCCGATGACTAGCGCCGTGTCATCACAGCAGCCATCGCCGATCAGGATCGACTGAATCACAATCGTGTGAACGGCTTCGGCGCTGACCCCGCCGTCCTTGTCGGTCGCCGTGACTTTCAACTGATACGTGCCCGGCGCGGCCCAGTCATGCGTCGCGAGAACGCCGGCGCCGTTGCCGGCAGACTGCGGGATGGTCTGGACAGGTGTGCCGTCGCCCCAGTTGATGAGGTACGTGACTCCGGCAGCCTGATCGACGGACGACGGTTCACTGGCCGTGACGGTGAAATCGCGCGGCTGGCCAGGTACGCCGGCCGTCGGCCCAGATACACTCGCAGTCGGGGCCACATTATTCACGGTGAGTGCCATCGCCGGCGAAGTAACCACGTGGCCAGCGTCGTCATCGACTTTCACCTTGACGGCGAACGCTTGAAGTCCGTCGTTGATGCCGAGCGCGTTGAGCTGCGCCCACGTCAGTGTCGGCTGCACGCCCGTGGCGTCGCCGAAGGCGCCATCGCCGTTGACGTCCCACGTGTACGTGAGCGGATCGGCGTCCGCGTCGGTGGAGGCCGAGGCGTCGAGCGCGACGCCCTGGCCTTCGCTAATGGTGTAAGGCCCGCCGGCAGATGCGGTTGGTGCGCGGTTGCCCGAGAACTCGGAAGTGTTGCCGTCCGGATCGGTCGCCGTCGCGGAAATCACTTCGCCCACCGCGCTTGCTCCGGGCACGAGCACATTGAAGTAGTGCACGTCGCCATTGGCATCGGTCGTGACCGTGGCAGCGCCCAAATACCGCTGCCCTTCGCCGAAACCGCTCGGGTCCGCAGCGGCATTGGCGTAAAAGTCGAGCGTGTAGGTGGTGTTCGGCTTAGAGTGGAAGCGGCCAAAGATTTGAGTGTTCACCCCTGGCGTGGACGAGATGATCACCGGAAAGTTCTGTAAGCCGTTCGGTCCAGAGTCGGCGTCGAGGGCGTCGTTGAGCGTGAAGCCGTCACTTCCCAGGTCGATGCCCAGGCCGCCGTTGGAGTGGATGGAATTCGCCTGGATTCGATTGTTAATCGATGCTGGCGAGCTAAGCAGACTGACTCCATGAAACCGGTTAAAGGCGATCGTGTTCGCCAGGGCGGGCGAGCCGCCGATCTGATTCCCCTGGGGTCCGGGGTAAAAGAACACCCCGGTGTTGTTCGGCAGCGCTGCCGTCCCCGTGACATCGGTGCCGATGCGGTTGCCGGCGATGCGATTGTTGTTCGTCCCGGTGGCGGCCAAAATGACGCCCGCTCCCTCGTGCTGCGAGCCACCCGAAATCAAGTTGCCCTCGGCGTCATCATTCACGCCATCGCCATCGGTCCCAACCAGGTTGTCGTGCGCTCCGCCGTTGAGGACAACGCCGCCCCCGACGTTGCCGAGTGCCGCGGTGCCGGCCGCATTGGTGCCGACGTAGTTGCCCTGCACCCTATTGCCGAATGCTCCGGCCAGAAGCATGACAATTCCATGAGCGGCATTTAGAGCTCCTGACCCGCCGTTGGCCGCCACAACGTTGCGTGCGGCGGCGGTCGTGCCGCCGATAGTGTTGTTCGCAGAGTTCCGCATCATGATGCCGGCATCGCCGTTACCGAGTGCAGCCATGCCGGTCACGTCCGTGCCGATGTAGTTGCCGGCGATCACATTGTTGCCGTTCGTAAGCAGGTGGATGCCGAATGTGGCGAAGCGGTTGATGACCAGCCCGCGCACCGTGCTGTTGCCGCCGGTGATCGTAAGCCCAGCAGCCGAGGGCGATGACCCCGCGCCCGCGCCGTTGAGCTCGATGATGGGAGAGCCCGCGAAACCCGGTTGTGTCCAGCCGTCGATGGTCACCGCGTCGGTGATCGTCGGCAGAGGCGATAGCGGCGCAATGGTCTGCACCCCTCCACCGCCGATGTTGAAAGCAATAGCGTCAGCGCCGAGTGAGGCATTGGCATCGAGGATCGCCTGTCGCAGCGAATCGGCCCCGCTGTCATTGGTGTTGAAGACGGTGAACGTTGCCAGGGCGAGGCGGGACTCGAGTTGTTCGAGCTGGGGAGCCCTCGTGCGGCGCGAGGACTGGCGTGGGCTGGACTTGCGATGCTTGGGCGTGAAGGGGGTCCACATGGCGAGGTGCCTTTCTTGAGGAATGGCTGGAGCAGATTTGTCCGACCGGAAGACTATGCGCGGCTGCCGGGAACCTGAAAGCAAATCGAAAGAAACGGCAGCTTGTCGGCAGAATGCCGCTAGGGCGATTGCCCGATGGCCCTGAGCCACTCTTGATAGGCGGGCGTCGTCTTCCAACGCTGGTAGGCGGCCCCTGGCCCGACGTAGTCCACGTCGGCGCCGAGGTCATGGCCCCCCTCGCCAGCACTCTTTCCAACACTGTCAGAGTGCAGTTGGAAGACGGCCGGGACAACCTGGTCGAGGGCGGTATCAGCTTTTATTGCGACATCGCCCCCCTGGAAGACAACTCGGCCTTGCAAAGAATCGGTCTCGGCACGCCCCCAGAGCTGTTGCCAATCGGCAAGGGTCGTGCGCGCGCGTGTCGGCTGAAGCGTCTCTGCCTGGTGCGACTCCCCAACCGCGCCTAGCCCGAGAAGGCTGATGCCCCGCGAATACACGTTTCGCTGGCCCCGCCATGCGACCAACCGAGGTAATAGCGCCTCAGCCTGATCGGCAGGCAGGGCTTTGACTTCCGGCACGTACCTGGGGAAATCTTGAAAGAAACCAAAGAAGTAGCCGGAGTTGAAGACGTTCTCAGTGACTTTCACGTCGTAAGGAGGCGGTCGATCTCCTTCGCCTAAAGCGGCTGTCGGTGATAGCTCCAGAATGAAATGAAGGGCAGGCGTGGTGAACGTGCTGCGGTTCAACTCGACGGAGACTTTTTCCGCCCGTTGGCGAAAGTGACAGCTTGGACCTGGTCCCCCTGCCAGGATATTGTTGTCCCAAACCATGCGCCCGGTCTCCGGACAAATCCAATCCACGCTGCCGCAGCCGGAACCGAGGACAAACTGGCAGTTCCAAATCAAACATTCCGAGGACTCGTTGGCCCAGAGCGCCACCGTGCCCGGTGCAGTGCTGACGACCAGGCGGCAATTCGCGATGTAGAGGGGGGCCTTTCGGCAAACCACCGCCCACTCCGCCCGTTTCTCCTTCTCACCGGTTGGTCCTACGCGTCGAATTTCCAGCCCCTGAAGCACTAGTGGAGCATCGGTCTGGAGGCGAACGTAATCGTCCCATCCCGCGCCCAGCGATGTGGGTGTGAATTCGATCACCGGCTGGATTCCCGGCGCCGCCCGAATCGTAAGGGCCTTCGCGGATACGAAAATGGATTCGTTGATGATCGGCCCGTTGCCACGGACCTCGATGATGTCGCCGCTTTTGGCCGCGGAAACTGCCTCCGCGAGCGTCCCAAGCCTTTGCTCGTTCCGGTCGCCACTGGGGAGAATCACATAGGGAAGTGGTGGAGTCTCAGCATGCGTGGCGATTGCCGGATTGGTCGCTGGCGCAGGAGGTTCCCGCCGGACACGAGCGATTTCTCGCCCGCCGCGCCTTAGTGTGAAATGATCGGTCAGGAGCTTGAGACCCGTCTTACCGCCCGACAGTTCGAGCTCGTAATTGCCCGCCTTCAGCGTCACTTCGTGGCCAGATTTGCGATCGACGATTTTGACGAAGCTCCCGTTTTGTTTGACGATGACCTCGACGGCAGGATCGTCGGTCTCGATGACGAGCAGCCCTTGATTCGTTGCAAATCGATAGACCGTCGGGCCAAACCATAGCGCCAGGGGGAAGACGAGCAGCAACATCACGGCAGCGGCAAGATACACCCACTGGCGGCTCAAGGTTGCAGGCACACTCCGTGTGCCGTCAGTAGGCGACGGCACACCGACCCGCTGCGTGGGTGCACCGGTGCCTACTATTTCAATTGCCAGCAGCTCCTTCACGACCGCGCTCGCGGATTGCGGGCGCTGCCCCGGCTCTTTCGCCAGCAAGCGCATCGTCAAGTCAGAAAGGGCTTGCGGCACGTCGGGACTGATCTCACGTGGAGGTGGCGGCTGATCGAGCGCAAGCGACCTTAGCACCGCGATTGTCGTGGGTCCGCGGAACGGCAGCCGGCCCGCAAGCAAGCGATACAGGACGCAGCCCAAGCTGAACAGGTCGCTGAGAGGATCGACTTTCTGGCCGGCGGCTTGCTCGGGGGCCATGTACTGAGGCGTGCCGGCAATGCTGCCGGTCTGAGTGAGGTGAGCATCGTCCTGGTCGGGCCGGGCCAGTCCAAAGTCGAGAATCTTCACGCGGCCGCTTCGTTCCAGCCAGACATTGGCGGGCTTGATATCGCGGTGCGTGAGACCCTGGGCGTGGGCAGCGGCGAGGCCAGTGGCGATTTCGCGGGTGATGCGAAGGGATTCAGCGATTGGCAACGGCACCGCAGGGCTAACGCCCTCCGCTCGCCTGAGAGCGTCTTCCAGCGTCTCCCCTTTCAGAAGCTGCATTGCCAAGAATGGCACACCGCGGTCCTCACCGACCTGGTGGATCGTGACGATATGATCGTGCTCGAGGGCCGCCATCGCCTGAGCTTCGCGCACGAATCGCTGCCGGTCGGCGGGCCGGGCCGCCAGGTCCGGCTTCATCACTTTCAGTGCGACGCGCCGATGGAGCTGAGGGTCTTCGGCAGCAAAGACGATCCCCATTCCGCCTACGCCCAACACTTTCAGCACGAGATAGGGACCGAGCCGGCCGATCTCGTCCGGGCCAAGTGGTGGGGCCAGGACTTCAAGCGGCTCAATAGCCGCGGGAGCCGGGTTGTCGCTGCCTGCCGCGGAGGTCGCATCCGGCAACGGCGCTATGCCGCTCAGTTTTTGGATCAGGGCCGCGACCTGCTCGTCTTCGGAGGCAGCAGCCGCTCGTGCTTGGGCACGCCACGCGCCGACCAGCGTATCCTCGGCCTTGAGGCTTGCGATCGTGTCCAAACAAGGCGGGCATTGTGCCAGATGGTCTTGCAGGCGGTCAGTCTGGTCCGCGGGCAAACGGCCGAGCAGGAACTCGTGCAGCTCGTCGCGTTTGGGACAAAAAAGCCGCTCGGCCATGGCTGGCGCCTCGTTGCCAGATTCCGCTTAGAAAGCCGGCTGGCACGCGGACGATTATCCACGGCGCCGCATGCATCCGCCACCATTTTCCAATGGGACGGACCGCGGTCACTTGCGGGGGGAATTTGCGCCGCCAGCCGATTCGCCTGCAAAGGATATGCGCCCGCCCGCCCAAATCTGAAAGGAGATCAGCCGCCGGCGCGGTCAATCCAGCAGGCCGTCGAGTTCTTCGCGCAAGCGCCTTAGCACCCGGGACTTAGCGCCATAGACTACATCGACGCTAACTCCCAGTTCTGCCGCGACTTCCACCGCTGGCCGGCCGGAAACGACGAATTCGCGGCAAGCCTGCCAGGTGGTTGCCTCAAACTCGGCCTGCATCACCTGCAACGCCTGCTTGACCAGATGCTGGCGATATTCGGCTTCTTCGAAGGCGTCGTGGCGGTCCGGATCAGCCACATCCGAGAGTCCCGCGGAATCGACGGGTAGCGACAGGCGGCGGCAACGCTCGCGCCACTTGTTGAGCGTGATCGTCCGCAGCCAGCCGCGAAAACTCCGCTCTGGATCGTAGGCGAATTCCGGGAGCTTTTGCACCAAAACCAGAAGGACCTCCTGTACCAGGTCGGCCGTTTCGTCCGCTGCCAGACCCGTACGGCGGGCCCAATAGTACAAGAGCGGAGTATAGAGATGGACGAACCGCTTCCATGCCTCCTGATCGCCCGTTTGCCGCAGCCGTTCAAGCAAGCTGATGGAGGTTGAATTCATGACAGAAGCGGCTGGAAGGCACGGGTCATTTTGCAGTTCGCGGCTTTGGCCTGCAACTTTTCACCGTAATGGAACATTTCGGCAGCCGGCTACCGACGCTGACGAGCAGCCCGGGCGATTGGGTTGCTGCCAAGGCGGTACGGCGTTTCAAGTGTGAAATACAGCTGCCGCTTCGTGGCCGATTGAAGCGGCACGGGCCAGTTCGAGCGTAGGCATTTTCTCGCGTCGGCGGCATCGTCTCGTTATCCTGTCGGCATGTCCGATGTCACGCGCATCCTGTCACAGATCGAATCGGGCGATCCGTCGGCAGCCGAGCAGCTCCTGCCGCTGGTCTATGACGAGCTGCGGAAGCTGGCCGCGGCTAAGCTCGCTCACGAGAAGCCAGGGCAAACGCTCCAAGCGACGGCTCTGGTGCATGAGGCGTATCTGCGGCTAGTGCGAAGCCAGGAGCCAGGAGCCAGCGGCCAGGAGCCAGAAGGCGCACACTTGGCCCCTGGTTCCCGGCCCCTGGCCCCTGCCTTCAACTCCCGCGGCCATTTCTTTGCCGCGGCAGCCGAGGCGATGCGCCGCATCCTGATTCAAGGCGCTCGCCGTCGCAATGCTCAAAAGCGGGGTGGTCAATGGGAACGAATCGAATTGGATCCGTCCCTCCTGCCAGCAGACCAGCGAAATGAGAAGTTGCTGGCTCTCGACGACGCCCTCGTGCGGCTGGAGAGGGAACATCCCGATAAGGCCCAGCTGCTAAAGCTGCGGTTCTTTGCGGGCATGACCAACCAGGAGGCGGCAGCCGTGCTGGGCATTTCCTCCACAACTGCCGACCGCCACTGGGCTTACGCGCGGGCCTGGCTTCAGAGGGAAATGGCGTCCGGGAGCTCGGAACAAGGCGGTCCGCCGCGAAAAGGCTGATTTCTTAAAAATAAGTGGGGTAAATCGGACGGCAATTGCACACGTTAACGTGCGGCCGACTGCCTTTCGCGTTGCACGCGGGCATCGGCCCTCGAGGTGACCATGAACCTCCTTACCGAAGAAGAGATTTTCGCTGCGGCATTGCAAAAGGCCCCAGAGGAGCGGGCGGCCTTCCTCGACCGTGCTTGCCAGGGGGATCTGCAATTGAGGGCTGCGGTCGAGGCGCTCCTTAAAGCGCACGATCACCCCGACAGCTTTCTCGAGCATCCGTTGGGGGAGGCCACGATCGATCAACCACTGACGGAGAATCCGGGATCGGTCATCGGCCTCTACAAGCTGCTTCAGCAAATCGGCGAAGGTGGCTTTGGCATCGTTTATATGGCGGAGCAGGTCGAGCCGGTCCGGCGCCGCGTGGCCCTCAAGGTCATCAAGCCGGGCATGGACACGCGGCAGGTAATCGCCCGCTTCGAAGCCGAGCGGCAGGCGCTGGCGGTGATGGACCACCCGAATATCGCCAAGGTGCTGGATGCGGGGACAACGGAGTCGGGCCGGCCTTACTTCGTGATGGAACTAGTCCGCGGCGCGCCCATCACGCAGTACTGCGACGAGAACAATCTGCCGGTCCGCGAGCGATTGGAACTCTTTGCTACGGTCTGCCAGGCGATCCAGCACGCGCACACCAAGGGGATCATCCATCGCGACATCAAGCCGACGAACGTCCTGGTGACTCGCCAGGAAGGCCAGGCGGTCGTGAAGGTGATCGACTTTGGCGTGGCCAAGGCAATGGGACAGCAGCTTACGGACAAGACGCTGTTCACCGACTTTGCCCAGATGATCGGCACGCCGCTCTATATGAGCCCCGAGCAGGCGGAGCTATCCAGCACCGATATCGACACGCGGAGCGACATCTATTCGCTTGGCGTACTCCTCTATGAGCTGCTCACGGGCTCGACGCCCGTCACGAAAGAACAACTGAAACAGGCGGCCTTTGACGAAATCCGCCGCATCATCCGGGAGGAAGAGCCGCCTAAGCCCAGCACGCGGATCAGCACCGCCGAAGCCGCCCCGAGCATTGCCGCCCAGCGGCACACCGAGCCGGCCAAGCTCGCCAGGCTCGTCCGCGGCGAGTTGGATTGGATCGTCATGAAGGCCCTGGAGAAGGACCGCGCACGGAGGTACGAGACCGCCAACGGGTTCGCCGCCGACGTGCAACGCTATCTGAACGACGAGGCGGTGCAAGCTTGTCCGCCGTCGCCCGCCT
>Ga0065705_10003552_pt1 | contig 17536 bp, 13 predicted proteins | sample SwibulcommuniRL2_FD_59092 | JGI IMG/M metagenome (GOLD analysis project Ga0065705, IMG submission 59092) | Bulk soil microbial communities from switchgrass field near Rose Lake, East Lansing, Michigan, USA - RL2 Bulk Soil v2 (version 2) | ecosystem: Environmental > Terrestrial > Soil >...
TCAAACAATGCGACGACGACAGTATGCAGATCCGGTCTGGTCCGATCCGTCATTCGGGCGTGCACATGCATCGCGAGATAACCGACGACGAGGCTGATTGCCAGGATGAGCCACATTGCCAGCTGGTTGCGATCGACGAAAAACCCGAAGGGCAGAGCCCGCGGATCAGGAACGCTCCATTTCCACAGAACCGTCTTCGGTGCCGTTGCGCGTTGGGCCAAGGAGATCACCGCGCATGCCAATCCTACCCATGCGAGCAGACGGGCGGCGCGGCGCGTTCCGCCGCGTGAAAACGCTTCGCGCGCGGTCCAGAACGTCAGTGCGGCGGTGAGCGCAATGCCGAAGCTCACTCGTGTGGCAGCGGGATGGATCGAAAGCGGGCTCCAGCTGACGAACGATTGGAGGGCGTAGGCATCCTGCAGGGCCGGCGTTGCGGGAGATATCACGCGCACAAGTGCCGAAGGCAGCGGGACCATCTGAAGGCCGATGACTGCGAGTGCTGCGATCAGCATCAGATCGATCCACCGGGTCAGTGGATCCGCACCGACACGAGCGCCGGATGCCAGGAATAGGGCGGCTGCGCCGATGAGCGCCGGCAGTATGGGCCACGTGTACCGTTCGCCGATGGACGCCAGCGTGAATACGGCCAGCAGCATCAGGCCGACCGGGAGCAGCGACCGCCAGCCGAGATCAGCTCGCGGCTGGTGCTTCGGCGTAATAGCTTTTGTACTGGTGGCCGTAGTACCGCGAGTAGTAGTAGCGGTTACGGTCGAAGTCAACTCGATTGAGGATAGCGGCAATGGACCGCGGATGGCCGGCCTGCAGGGTTTCGATGGCACGTTCAGCGAGGCGCCACCGCGTCATCTCGGCGCCGATCACAAACGACACGCCGTGCACGAGTGGGGCGAGCACTACGGCGTCGGTGACGGCGAGGACCGGTGGCGAATCGATGATGATCCAGTCGAAGGGGCCGGTCATCAACTGATGCACGAAGGCCCGCATTCGGTCTGATCCGAGCAGCTCCGACGGGTTCGACGGGGTATGGCCGGCGGAAATCACCAGAAGGTTCGGGTCGCCGCAGCGCTGAACGACCTCGCGCATCTTGGCCTTGCCACCGAGCAGTTCCGCAAGTCCCCGGTCGTTCGGCAATCGCATCGCCTTGTGCAGGCTCGGACGCCGCATATCGGCGTCGATGAGCAGCACCCGCGCGCCGCCAATCGCCAGCGCGAGCGCGATGTTGGCTGCGGTGGTGGTCTTTCCTTCGAGCGGCTGCGTGCTGGTGACCGCGATGACTCGCGTCGCGTCGGTGCCGCTGCTGGCGACCAGCGCCGTTCGCAGCGCCCGAAACGCTTCACCGAAATCATGTGGAACGGGACCGGAGAGCAGCGGGTGCCGCTCGCCGTGCACCTTCGGAACCAGGCCGAGGAAGTCCAGATGAAGGCGCCACGTCACGTCCTCGGGTGTCTTGACCGTGTCATCGAGATAGTCGATCGCAAACGCCGCCGCGATACCGATTCCCAGCCCGAACACCAGCGCCATGATCCACGCACGGCGGGTGTTCGGTGTGAACGGCGAGCCGGGCGTTTCGGCCCGATCGAGCAGCCGGACGTTGTTCGCACGGCTATTGCTCACCACTCGCATCTCTTTCTCGCGCTGCAGCAGCGATTCGTACACCTGCCGGTTGCTTTCGGCCTCGCGCTGAAGCACTGAGTAGTCGATGCTCTTGCGATTCAGATCCGTCGCCTGCGCCTTCTGAGTTTCGAGGTCCCTGCCAAGCTGCTTCTCTTCCGCAACAGACGCCTGATAGTCGGCCTTGATCGCGGCGACGTTGCGGTCGACTTCGACGTCGAGCTGACGCTGCGCATCGGCAATCTGATCGTTCACGCGCTGGACGTCTGGATGCTTTTGGCCATACCGATCTTCGAGTCGCAGCCTTTCGCGCTGGAGCTCGGTGACGCGCGTCTTCAACTGCTGGACGAACGGATTGGAGGCGATCGTGCTGAGGCTTTCGCGGTCGCTTGCGGCGACAACCTGGTTGTAGAGCGCTTCCTTCTGAATGCGCGTCATCCGCGCCCGTGACGCGGCGTCGTTCACCTGATTCAGACGCGACACGATGATGTTCTGCCGGTCCTCCAGCGAGAGCGCGTTCTTGTTCTCGCGGTACTCGGCGAGCATCCGCTCACTGTTCTGCACGACGTTCTGCTGCTTGGCGACTTCTTCGGTCAGCCATTCCAGCGTCTTGTCGGTGTTCTGCAGTCGGAACTCGAGGTTCTGGTTGACGTACTCCTCGGCGAGTACGTTTACGGCACGAGCGGCAAACTGCTGGTCGGCGGAGACGAAATAGACGTCCACCAGCCGGCTGCCGCGGACAGGGGCGACCTGAACGCGGCCGAGGAATGCGTCCGCCTGCTGATTCTCACTGAGCGGTGCGCCCGCACGACGGGCCGGCACCGTTGTCTCGCCGCGGAACAGCCCGACGATCTTCGCCTTGATATCAGTGACCGCCTGCGTCAGGGCCGGCTGCTTCGCGCCGCTTCCGTTGAACTCGGGTACCGTTTGAAGCTGCAGCCGCTTGACAGCGCGCAAGGCGAGGTCGCGCCCCTGCAGAATCTTGTACTGCGTCTGGTAATACGGCTCTGGATCGGTGTAGACGAGCGACGGTTCCTTGAAGTCTGTCTGCGCCGTCGTGTGCTCCTCGTCGATTTGGATGCGGGCCTGCGCGCGGTAGAGCGGTACCGTCGTGTACGTCTGGTACATCATGCCCGTGATGACGAGCACGGCGACCCCGATCGCCGGTTTCCAGTGCTTGATGATGATTGCGAGGCGATCGAACAGGTGGACGTTCGGGTCCGCGCTGAACAACCCGGCGGTCTTCCGGCCCTGCGCGTGCGACGAGGGAACGGGAGGCGGAGACCCCGCTGCGGGACCCGTCGATGTCAAACCGCGAGGAGCAAACATTCTAATTTCCGGTGGACGTAACGCGCGGCGTCTGCGTAGTGGTTGTACGCGTGACGTCACTGCCCGTCGCGAGCGTGTTGACGTGCGGAAGGGTTGGCGACAACGCCATGCTGAGCACCGCCACGACCGCAGTGGCCGCCGCCGCAACGCGCACGACCGTTCGTAGCAGACGGCCTTTCGACGTCGTCACGACCTCGCTGGCGGCAACGACCGAGCCGTCCTGACCGAGCAGTTCCACGATGTAATCGCTTGGCGCNAGATCTATAAACGAAAACTGCCCGAGTTCATCNGCGGTTGCCTGCTGCAGCGCTTCTCCCGTNCGGATATCGCGCAGGACCACGCGCGCGTGGGGAATCACCGCATTCAGCGAGTTTTGCGCCAGGCCGACGAGCGCGTTGTCCCTGCCGCCGAAGGCCGCGATCGCGCCGGGCGTGAAATCGAGACGATTGTCGTTGACGACCAGCGGATCGTGCGGCGTCGATACGAGGGGAGTCGAAGAAGACGCTTCACTGGCAGATCCCCGTCGACTCGAAGGGCCAGCCGCCGTTGTGTAACGGGCCGCATCGGCCGTCCGGGCCTCGAGCATTGCCCCGGGGTTGTACCGCCAGATCGATTGGGCGCGAACCGGTCGGAGCTCCGGCCAGCTCACAAACCACACCATCGTCAGGACGATGATGGCCTGAATGCCCAAGTGAGTTCGCTTCATAGATGTCGTAGCAAGTATCGGCCTCTGGCGACCATTTCTACAGAGGCGGGTGTAACTCGAGATGACAGGAGAGCGAATTATGGAACATTTTTCGGCCAACGGATGAGTTTCGTTGTTTCCGATTACTCCCATCAGTTCAACGAGTTAAACGCCTGCTATCGAATCTGCAGTACTGCGACGGTCTCAATGTGTGCAGTATGCGGAAACATGTCGACCGGCTGAAGCGAGATAACACGGTAGCCGTATCGGCAGATTGGGCGCAGTTCGCGGGCGAGCGCCTCTGGATTGCACGACACGTAGACCGCCCGACGAGGCTTGAGACGGCCAAAGACCGCGCGCAGGACGGAAGGCGAGCACCCTTCGCGTGGCGGATCGAGAACCACAGCGTCGGCCGTGCGGAGTGAAGGCAGTGCCGCCTCGACCCGTCGGGAAAGAAGACGGCACCGGCCGCGTGCGGCGTGATTCAACCTGAGTGCTGCCTCGCCATCAGCGACGGCAGCGCGATTCTCCTCGATGGCGAGCACCTCGTGTCCGGCCGCCGCAAGTGGAATAGCGAACAGGCCGCTGCCGGCATAGAGGTCGAGCACATGCCCTTCCGAAGACATGGCGGCAAGGACGAGACGAACGAGAAGGTCTGCGGCCTCAACGTTCGTTTGGAAAAACGCGGTGGGCGACATCAGCAGAGAGGCGCCCGCGACCTCCTCGCGCATCCGCGCCGCGCCCGAAAGGTGCCGTGTCGTCTGTCCAAAGACAAACGCGTCATTCCGGTCATGGACATTCACATGCATCGAAGTCGGCTGCGTACGCTCCAGCAACTGACGTGTGGCGACGCGAACGCGACGGTCACGGTCGTGAGAGACGACAAGCGTCGCCATGAGTTCAGTGGTGCGGCGCCCAACCCGAATCGCAAGACTGCGCAGTGTTCCGCGCTCGTCTCCAGCGGCGCGCAGGCCGGCCGCCGCAAACGTATCGCGTGCGCAGAACGCGAATGCATTTCCCCGCTCGTCATGAACTGGACATTCCACGACCGGAATGACGCGCCGCGATCCGCGAACGTAGTGCCCCATTGTCAACATCGAGCCGTGATTGCCGAACACGAAATGTACTTTGTTGCGGTATCCCCACGGCTGGTCGAGCGGTGTAGCGGGAAGCGTCGGGAGCACGTGTGGCGCGTCGGGCACATGCTCGCGGACAAGTCGATCGACCAGTTCCGTCTTGAAGCGAAGTTGTGCGGGATACGCGATGTGCTGCCAGGCGCAACCGCCGCAAGGCCCGACGCCCGGTTTGGCATCGATGCCGAAGTGGCTGCAGCGGGGCGCGATTCTATGTGGCGATGCGCGGAGAATCCCGACGAGCGACGCTACCGCCCGGCCGCGCCCCCGGTCGACGACCCGAATGGAAACGCGCTCGCCGGGGATGGTGAATGGAACGGCCAGCCGGCGTCCACTGCGGGTTGCGACGCCGTCACCGTTGGGCGCGAGCGCGTCGATGTCGACGATCATTTCTTCCGAGTCACCGTACTCCGACTCGGGAGCGATCGCTCAACTCACGTTCAGAAGTTCGACGTCGAAAACGAGCGTGGCATTAGGCGGAATCACGCCTCCCGCACCCTGTGCTCCATAGCCGAGTGCCGGAGGGATCGTGAGCGTTCGCGCCCCACCGACCTTCATTCCTGAGACACCCTGGTCCCAGCCGGGAATCACTTCTCCAGCGCCAAGGCGGAAGGTGAACGGCTCATTGCGATCACGCGAGCTGTCGAACTTCCGGCCTTTGTGATCGGACCGTCCTTCGTCGTACAGCCAGCCTGTGTAGTGCACCTGGACGCGCCGTCCCGGCGTGGCCTCGGCGCCGGTGCCGGTCTTCACATCCTGCTTCATCAGCTGGGTGATATTGGATTGCCCCATGTTGTCTCCACCGCATGCGGCAAGCACGCTGATGAGCAGAGCAGTCGCCACACGTTTCATGGACTGATTATAGGTGGCACTTCCATTGCTCCCTTGCGCGTCCGTGCACGGTTTTCGCGTCGTCGTTGCTGGAACAGGGCTGGCGGGTCTCTCGGCCGCTTACGAACTTGTTCGCGCAGGGGCCGCGGTTACGTTGCTGGACGCACGGTCCTATCCCGGCGGCCGTGTGCGAACAATCCGTGCATTTGCTGCAGAACAACATGGGGAACTGGGCGGCGAATTCATCGACGGCGACCAAAAGGAAATCATTGATCTCTGCCGCCGATTCGACCTGCGGCTCGTGCGGGTCTTGCGCACGGGATTTACGCACAGATTCCGCGATGCGAGCGGCACGTATCATGTCAGCCGCACGGCCCCATGGGAAGCACTGCACGACTCCCTGTCGCCGCTCTTGCGCCGTTACAAACTCGCCCGAGGCGACTCGTCCTCCGATGTTGTCCGCGAACTGGCGACGATCTCGCTCAGTCATTGGATGCAGCAATCGAACGCGCCTCCAGAGGTGCATACGATGGCCAATGCCCTTCGGGCGTTCTTTCTCGCGGATCCAAGTGAGATCTCGGTTCTCCCCGTCATCGAGCAGATTGCGAAGGGCGGCGCGCCTTCGCAGGCGGATCTGTTTCGCGTCGAGGGTGGAAACGATCGCCTCGTCGACGCGCTGCTGCGCGCCGTGGGAGGCCGCGTTTTACTTGGACACTCAATCCAGGCGGTTGCCAATGCGTTGGATCGCGTTGTCATCAGCGTTACAGACCCCTCGGGGGTGACGCAGCAGATTGATGCCGACTACGTCGTGCTGACGCTGCCTGCGTCGACCCTGCGTCACGTCGAGATTCAACCGTCGTTACCCGAGGATCAACGCCACGCAATCGAGCGTCTTGCCTACGGCCGCGCGACCAAGGTGTTGCTGCAAAGTTCGAAGAAATTGTTCGACGACCGTCACGCCCGCGCGTTCGCAACCGACGACTGCCTCGGTGCGTTTTGGGACGCGAGCGAAGAACAAGGCGATACCGCATCGATCGTCTCGTTTCTGGCTGGTGGATCCGCGAGCGCCTGCCTGCGCGACAGGGCAGCTGGTGGTGGTCAGGCTGTTCTTTCCGACCTGTGCTGGCTCGGCATCGATCGGTCGCCCGTCACCGCCGTGCACGTCGGCGATTGGACGGCGGATCCGTGGGCACACGGTGGGTATGCCTTCCTCGATCCTGGATTCGATTCCGCGTGGCGATCGCTGCTGAAGCGCCGGGCCGGACGTATCGTCTTCGCCGGCGAGCACACGAGCGAACGCTGGCAGGGATACATGAACGGCGCCGTCGAGTCCGGACAGCGCGCGGCGCGTGAGCTTATCGCACTTCCGTAGAGGCGCCTCCGTTCTCCGCTTCAGTACACAATAGGGACGGAGGTGCTTGTGGCTGTTCGCCGCGGCGTTGCCGTCGTTGTCGCCATCATCGCGTTCGGCGTGATCGTCTCCTTTACGGGCATCGGGCTCGTTTATCTACTGGTCTCACGCGGTCCATCCATCCAGGACGATTCGACGCTGGTGCTTCGTCCCGGCGGTGAGCTGCAGGAGACGGTGCCNACCGANGTCGTCGGTCAGTTCATCGCGCGCGACACCANGACGATACGCGGTNTTGTCGAGAGTCTCCGGCTGGCAAAGCGCGACCCGCGCATTACCGGCGTCCTGCTGATGCCCTCGTCAATCGACTCGCCGTACTGGGGAAAGGTACAGGAGCTGCGTGACGCTGTGCTCGACTTCCGTAAGTCGGGGAAAGTCGTCGTCGGTTTCCTCGAATATGGCGGGGATCGCGAGTACTACCTGGCAAGCGCGGCGGATCGCGTCTTCCTGCTGCCCACCAGCTCGCTCGACATCACAGGCATCGCCTCGTATGAGGTGTTCCTCCGCGGTGCCTTCGACAAGATCGGGGCGTATCCCGATTTTCTGCAGATTGGCGCCTACAAAACCGCGGTCAACCAGTTGACGCAAAAAACCTTCACGCCCGAGCACCGTGAGATGGCCGAGTCGCTCAACGACGACATGTATCAGCAACTGGTGCGCGGCATAGCGTCGGCTCGAAAGAAAACGGAAGCAGAGACGCGGCAGCTTCTCGATCAGGGGCCATTCTCCCCGGAGGATGCCGTTCGATACGGTCTGGTCGACGGACTTGCGTACGAAGACCAGCTCGACGATCGCGTACCCCAGCTCCGTCAAGGCGGCGAGATGCGACGGATCGACGGCAGCGATTACCAGCGCGTCACGCCGCGCTCGCTGGGAGTACGAACGATGTCGCGCATCGCCGTGCTCTACGCGTCGGGCGTCATCGCGTCCGGAAAGAGCGGCTACAACCCGGGAGCAGGCATGGTTGTCGGCTCCGACACCTTTGTCGAGCAGCTGCGCCGTGTTCGAGACGACGACTCCATAAAGGCGATCGTGCTGCGCGTGGACAGCCCGGGCGGATCGGGTTCGGCGTCCGACGTGATATGGCGCGAGCTCACCATCACACGTGATCAGAAACCGACGCGTCCGCTCGTCGTTTCGATGTCCGATCTCGCGGCCTCGGGCGGTTACTACATCGCCGCAGCCGGACAAGTCATCGTCGCGCAGCCAGGGACGCTGACCGGCTCTATCGGAGTGTTCGGCGGCAAGGTCGTCATCGACGGCACGCTCTCGAAAATCGGCGTCAGCACGGCCACGATCAAGTCGGGCAAGAACTCGGACCTGGCCTCGCCATTCAGCCGCTTCTCTCCAGACCAGCGCATGAAGATGGACGAGTACATGGCCGGCTTCTACAAAACGTTCATCACGAAGGTCGCGGAAGGTCGGCACACGACCCCTGACCGTATCGACGCGGTCGGCCAGGGTCGAGTGTGGACTGGCGCACAGGCGAAGGAGCGCGGGCTGGTGGACGCACTCGGGGGCCTCGACACCGCCGTGGCGATTGCCAAGCAGCGCGCGCATATTCCGGCTGACGAGGAAGTGGAGCTGGTGATGTATTCGGGGCGGCGAAGCTTGTACGAGGCGCTGGCCGAGCTGAGTCGCTCTTCGTCTGCGTTTACGCCCTGGGGTGTGTTGCTGAACGGCGTCGAGCGTCAGGCGATGGCGTCACTCGTCGCGCCGGTTGCGACATTCCGGCGCGGCGAGCCGCTGGCATTGATGCCGTTCGCCTTCGTGCGGTAATAGAGGCGCGACTAGACTGCTCCTATGATTCGTCGAGCGACGTCGGCGTTCACCTGAATCTTCATCGCCTGTTTGGCTTTCGCCATGTAGGCCTCGAAGAACTGTGCGCGGCGTTCGTTCAACAACTGCGTCCGGAAAGACTCCTTGGCGGTCCTGAACGCGTCGGGCGTCACCTCCTGATGTTCGGCAACACGGACGATCACGGTTGCGCTGGACGTTGCAACCGGGTCGCTGACACCCCCGGTCGGCAGCGTGAACGCCGCCGTGTCAATCTCCGGACTTACGCCGACGTCTGGAATTGGCGAGCCGCGGGTAATCAGCTGCGTATCCTTTGCCTCGAGGCCCTGCGCCTTGGCTGCGGCGGCGAAGTCCTTCGAGGCGCGGAGAGCGGCCGCAATCTCGCCGGCCTTCTGCTTGGCCAATTCCGCTGCACGGACCTTGATCACGTCCTCGCGCACGCGATCCTTTACTTCGTCCAGGTTCGGGACGTACGGGTCGCGCCTGCCGCTTACCGTGATGTACATCGGACCGCGCGGAGACTGCAGCCCGCGGCTTACTTCGCCGTCCTTCATCTGAAATGCCTGGTTGGTGACCTCAGGCGTCGGGCCGATGCCCGGGACGGGTTCGTCCCGCGCGAAAAAGGCGGTTTCGCTGACAGCCAGGCCGCTTTCCTTGCCGACGGTATCGAGGTCTGACGGCTTTTTGATACGCGTATCGAGATCGCGCGTGCGGTCGGCAATCTGCTGGTCGACGCGCTGGGTGGTCAGGGTCCCCTGAATTTGCGTCCGCACTTCATCCAACGTACGCGTCGCCGCCGCCTTCTTGTCCACCACCTTGATGATGTGGAAGCCGAACTGGGACTTCACCAGATCGCTGATTTGCCCCGGCTGCATCGAGAAGGCCGCCTGCTCGAATTCCGGCACCATGCGCCCTTTTGGGAAGTAGTCGAGGTCGCCGCCGTTGACCTTCGAGCCGTCGTCTTCGGAGTACTTCTTCGCCAACGCGGCGAAGTCCGCACCAGGGGCTTTCACCTGCTTCAGAATGTCCTCAGCCTGCTTGCGTACGGCGGCTTCGTCCTTCCCCTCCGTCTTTAGCAGAATGTGGCTCGCGCGCACCTGGTCCGGCGCCTGGAATTGCTGAATATTCGAGTTGTAGTAGGTCTCGATCTCCTGGGGCGTCACGTTCACGCGGGCGCGCAACTGATCGCGATCGACGAGCAGGTAACGAATCTTCCGCTGCTCGCCTTTGCGGTATTCCGTCTTGTGCGCCTCATAATACGACGCGACATCCGGGTCATTGACGGTCACCTTGTCGCGGAATTTGTCCGCCGTGAGCGCAACCACCTGCAACTTCACCTTTTCGTTGCGGTTGCGATATTCGCGCTCGAGCTCCGCATCTGAAACGGCGATCCAATCGGTCACCGCGGAGCGCAACTTGTCGATCGTCAAATTGCGCCGCAGGCTCTGCTCGAAGTCCCCCTTCGTGATCGGCGGGTACTGCGACGCCAGCAACTGCTCGTAGCGCTGCTCGCCGATGAAGCGGCCATTTTCCTGGAGTGCGGGGATCGAGAAGATCTGCTGCGCAAGCTCTTCGTCGCTGACTCGGATGCCCTGGCGCGCGGCTTCCGCGAACGCCGCCTGTTCGTCAACCATCTGCTGCAGGATCTGCTGGTCGATGCCGAGTTGCCGGAGCAGCTGCTCGTTGATGTTGCCGCCGTACTGCTGTTGGTACGCCTGGATTTGATTCTGGTACCGACGCTGGAAATCGAGGCCGCGGATGTCTGTGCCGTTGACCGTTGCGACTACATCCGAGGCGGACGCGCCAACCGACGTCCCCGTCGTGTCAAGAAAACTCGGGATGTAGAAGGCGATGAATGTCAGCACCACCAGACCCAGGCTCCATTTCAGCCAGTTCTTATGGCGACGCATCCGGTCGAGCATCGTCATGGTTTAATTCCTCAGTAGGGCGTTGAAGCCTCTCATCGTACGCCATTACAAGCCGGAGCCGCAACGGTTTCATGGTATATTTGGCTAGTTTAGAAGGACTTAGCGCCCCCGCTCCCTTCCAGCGGTGACACCTATCTCCGCCAAGTCTGCCCTTCCCGATTCCGCCGGGCGCCGTACTCGTCGTGCCGATCTGGCTGCTCGGCTGAAAGGACGTGTCCGTTCGCTGCGCGCGCAGCTCGAGCGGCGCGAGACATTGCTTGAGGCGATTCGTGAAGCGAATGCGACCGTCGACCCCAGGAAAGTGGCGGGATGGCTTGTGCACCGGGCGCGAACATGGATTCCCTGTCCGTGTTGGGCTGTCNTNGCGCGCGACATGAAGGGCGACCTCACGGCGATCGCGGATGAAGGGCTGACGGCCGATATGATGCCGTCGCTCTGGATCGCGGCGCAGTGGGTGATGCGGCATGGCTCCGAGCTGCTATCCGGCGATCTCGCCAGAGACAGCGGCAAGGCGGCAGCGACCGGGAGCGCCATCGCATTTCCGCTCGTTTGCCGCAACCGTCCGATTGGTGTGCTGGTAGGTATCGATCCGCTGCCGTCCGCGGCCTTGCCTGCGCTGAGCGCATCGCTTTCGCTGGCCATTCGCTCGATCCTGGAGGCGCCAGCGATTGCGCTCGATAACGCGTTGTCACTTCAACGACTGGAGGCGGAGTCTGTCACCGACGATCTGACAGGCCTGCACAACTCTCGATTCTTGAACGTGGTGCTTCGTCGCGAAGCGAAGCGCGCCTCGCGCAGCGGCCGGCCGCTTTCGCTGCTGTTTCTCGACCTCGATGGATTCAAACAGGTCAACGATACCTACGGACATCTCGCGGGCAGCAAGGCGCTTGTCGAAGCGTCGGGAATCATCCGCGGAAGTGCGCGGGAGACCGACATCGCTGCACGTTTTGGCGGAGACGAGTTCTCTGTGGTTTTGCCCGACACGGGCTGCGAAGGCGCCGTGTCGGTCGCCGAACGCATCCGGGATCGGATTGGCGCCTGCGTCTTTCTGGCCTCGGACGGGTTATCCGTCCATCTCACCGCGTCTATTGGAGTTGCGACCCTGCCGGACGTCGCTGCATCGGCCGATGAATTAATACGAGCCGCCGACGTGGCTATGTACCGGGTCAAGGATGCGGGGAAGAATGGGATTCACATTGCGCAGGAGGCTCCGGCCTTCTAAGGAGTTTTCGACTTGGCTCTCGGCTCGTTCTTCTCCCTCTTCTCCAGCGATCTCGCGATCGATCTCGGCACCGCCAATACGTGCGTCTATGCGCGTGGCAAGGGCATTGTCGTCAACGAGCCTTCGATCGTCGCGATCAACAAGGTCAACGGCCGCGTTGAAGCGGTCGGCAAAGACGCGAAAGAGATGCTCGGCCGCACGCCGGGCAACATCGTCGCGATTAAACCGATGAAGGATGGCGTCATCGCGGACTTCGAAGTCACCGAGAAGATGCTGACCTATTTCATCAAGAAGGCGCACAACCGGAATGTCTGGGTGCGTCCGCGGATCGTCATCGGCGTCCCATCGGAAATCACTCAAGTCGAAAAGCGCGCGGTGAAGGACAGTGCGTACCGCGCCAAAGCAAGTGAGGTTCATCTGGTCGAGGAAGCGATGGCCGCCGCGATCGGTGCCGGGATGCCGATCACCGAACCATCGGGCAACATGATCGTGGACATCGGCGGCGGCACGACCGACATTGCCGTGATCTCTCTTGCAGGGATTGTTTACAGCAAGGCGGTACGCGTCGCGGGCAACGAGATGGATGAAGCGATCATCCAATACATCAAGAAGACCTACAACCTCCTCATCGGCGAGCGCACTGCAGAACAGATCAAGATGGAGATCGGCTCCGCCTTCCCTCTCGAAGAAAAAATGACGATGGAGATCAAAGGGCGGCACTTGATCGAGGGCGTGCCGAAGACGATCACCATCACGGACGAAGAGATTCGTGAGGCGCTTGCGGAAACGGTGAACGTGATCGTGGATGCCGTGCGCGTCGCGCTCGAGCGCACGCCGCCCGAACTATCAGCCGACATCGTCGATCGAGGCATCGTGCTCACCGGCGGTGGATCGATGCTGAAGAATCTCGACAAGCGGTTGCGCGAGGAAACTGGCCTGCCGCTGGCGATGGCGGAGGATCCGCTGTCGTCGGTCGTGCTCGGGGCGGGAAAGATGCTGTCAGACTTCAATCTTTTGAGGAAAATCTCGATTGATTAGGCGGCGCTGTTGATATGGCCGTTATCGATATCCGCCGCCGTACGGGTTATCTCTTCCTCGCCGTGGTCGTGGGTCACGTCATTCTGATCTCCATGCAGGTAACCACCAGGCGCGGCGTGCCGATGCTGCAGGAGGTGATTTTCGGAGTCTTCTCCGAAGTGCAGCGCGGCGCAAATGGGATCGCCACCGGTGTTCGCACCTCCTGGCAGAACTACTTTGCGCTGCAGCAGGTACAGGAAGAAAACGAACGCCTGAAACAGCAGCTCAGCACTCTGCAGATCCGGCTTCAGCGGGAGCGCAGCCTTGCGCAACAATCGGAATCGCTTCAGAAACTGCTGGAGCTGAAGACCGGCAGCGAGCTCTCGACAACCGCGGCCAATGTCATCGCGGGCGGTGCCAGCCCCGAGTTCCGGACGATCACGATAGATAAAGGGACCGGAGAGGGCGTTCGCGCCGACATGGCTGTCATTTCACCAGCCGGTATTGTTGGCCGTGTAATCCAACCCAGCCGCCGGGCAGCCAAGATTCAGTTGCTCATCGATCGAAATGCCGCCGCGGGGGCTCTGGTGGAGCGCACACGCGCCCAGGGGGTCGTCGTCGGCACCGGCGTCGACCAATTGCGCATGGATTACGTTTCAGGCTCGGCGGAGGTAAAGCCGGGCGATACTGTCGTAACATCAGGGATCGACGGTATTTACCCTAAGGGCTTTGTAATTGGCCAGATACAGTCCGTACGGAGAGGAGCGGGACAATATAGCTCGATTGTGATTCAACCAGCTGTCGATTTCTCCGCCCTTGAAGCGGTGCTGATCGTCCTCACGCCACCTTCTCCGGCTGAACCAGCCGGACGGGGCAAGGATCAGGATCACTAGGTGAAGGCAGCGGGCGTTCTAACAGCCATAGCTCTGGCGCTGGCGTTGCAGACGAGCCTTGCACGGTTTCTCATCGGTGGAACGGCGGCGCTCGATCTGGTGCTTGTGGTCGTGGTGTACGTAGCGCTGACGAGCGGACCGGTAACGGGGATGCTCGCGGGAAGCGCCGCCGGTCTCGTGCAGGATGCCCTTTCGAGCGGTACCTTAGGCATCGGCGGTCTTGCGAAGGCTATCGTCGGGTTTGGCGCTGGGGTCATCGGGCAACAATTCATTGTGACCGCCGCGTTTCCCCGGTTTGTGATGTTCATCGCTGCGACGCTCGTGCATTCGGCGCTGTTTATGGGAATGTATGTGCTGCTGGGCTTGAAGGAGTTTCCGTCGCCATGGGCGGCGGTGCTCAGTCAGGCGATCGGCAACGCGGTCGTCGGCATCGTGGCGTTTGCGATCGTCGAATCGCTGCCGGGTGTCATGGAACGTCGAAGATTCAGGCGGTCGAGTCGGTGATCATTTAGTTGATCATTTAGAGGTCGGCTCGGAACATATGGCCATACAGGAAGATCGCCGGCGCATCACTGTCAGGCTCACCGTGCTGCAGGTGGCGTGCGTGGTCGTGTTTGCTGCGCTCGGGATCAGCTTCTGGCTCCTGCAGATCGTCGAGCACGCCAAATACGAGGAAATGGCCGCAAACAATCATCAGCGGACGCTCGCGCTGCGCGCGCCCCGCGGTGTGCTTTACGACCGAAACGGCCAGGTGCTCGTCGACAATCGGCATTCGTTCACGATTTCCATCGTTCGCGAGCACACCAAGGATCTCGATCGCACGATCCGGATGCTGTCGGAGGTCGCCGGTCTCGATGTCAACGACGTGCATGCCATCGTCGCCAAGCACAAGTCTGAACCGAGCTACCGACCCATCGTCGTCGTCGAGGATGCTTCGCTCGCACAAGTCGCGGCGATCACCGCGCGGCGACTCGATTTCGAACTTCCAGACGTCGTCGTCGAAGAGGTACCGACGCGCCAGTACCCCGCGGAGGGGATCGCAGCGCATCTGTTCGGGTACGTCGGTGAAGTCAACGACGCAATGGTCGCGACGGACGATTCGTTGAAGAGCGGCGATCTGGTTGGTCAGGCCGGAATTGAAAAGACTTACAACCCGCTGCTGATGGGCCAGGACGGCGCGAGGGTCGTCGTCGTAAACAGCCTCGGGCGTGAGATCAGCACCCTCGAAGAAGTACCACCGACCGAGGGCAAGCGCCTGCAGCTGACGCTCGATTACGACGTGCAGAAGGCGGTTGACGACGGCTTCAAGGCGGCGCATACCGCGCGTCTGACTAATGCAGGCGCGGCCATAGTGCTGGATCCGAACACGGGCGAAGTGCTGGCATACGCAAGCGAGCCGGCTTTCGATCCGAACACGTTTGCGGCTGGAATCGATCGGGCGACGTGGGTGTCATTGACCACTGACGACCAGCATCCGTTGAACGATCGGGCGATTCAGGGTCGTTATTCGCCCGGATCGACGTTCAAGATGGCGGTGGCGATGGCTGCGCTGGAGGAAGGCATCATCACGCCGGATTTCCAGGTGCACTGCGGCGGATCCGCCAACTTCTATGGGCGCTCGTTCCGCTGCTGGAAACCGGGCGGACACGGCACAATCAGTCTGCGGCGAGCCATCGAACAGTCATGCGACGTGTACTTCTACACGATTGGCAACATGCTCGGCGTCGACAAGATTCACAAATGGGCGACGCTGCTCGGGCTGGGAGTCAAGAGCGGCATCGATATGCCGAACGAAGCCGTTGGTCTGGTGCCGTCGACCGAATGGAAGCTCGAGAAGATGCACGAGAAGTGGTACGCCGGCGAAACCATCTCCGTGGCGATTGGGCAGGGGCAGGTGTCGGTCACGCCGGTGTCCATGGCGGTCTACGCCGCGACGCTCGCAAATGGCGGGACCCGCGTAACGCCGCATCTGCTCAAGGCCGTCGATGACGGCCACGGCTGGAAGCCGGTGGCCGCGCCGGCGCCGCAATCGAAGGTTGAACTGCATCCCGAGAAACTGCAGGCGATTCGCGACGGCCTATGGGGTGTCGTCAATGGCGGCGGTACGGGCAACCGCGCTCGCGTACAGGGCTATGACGTCTCGGGCAAGACGGGCACGGCGCAGGTGATTTCCAACGCTGGTCGGGTCGCGGCGGCACGCTCGGGCAAGGACCTGCGCGACAACGGCTGGTTCGTCTTCTTCGCGCCGCGCGACAAGCCAGAGGTTGCCGGTGTCGTTTTCCTCGAGCATGGCGTCCACGGTCCCAATGCCGCGCGAGTCGCGCGGCACATCGTCGCGACGTTCTTCGCGAAGAAGGAAGGCCGTCCGCTGCCGCCTCCCCCGACGCCGGCGGATATGCAGTTCGACTTCTCGGATCCGTACGGGCTGGGACATATGCCTGGAGCACCGCCTCCTGAAGAAGCCGTGAACGATACGCACTGAGATGCTCGAACGAAGGCTTTATTACCACGTCGACTGGGCGATGCTCGCCGGGATCTTCGCGCTGTGCGCGATTGGACTCGCGCAGATCTACAGCGCGACGGGCGGGTTCACGCGCATCTATTACACGCAGATTTACGGCATCCTCTTCGGCGTCTTCGCGATGGCGATCTGCCTGTCGGTCGACTATCGTTCGCTGGCGGACAAATCGCACTGGATCTACCTCGGTATTCTGCTGCTCCTGATGTACGTCTTGTTTTTCGGCGTGGTGCGCGGCGGATCGCGGCGCTGGATTGACCTCGGCGTGGTCAATCTCCAGCCGTCGGAATTTGCCAAGGCCGCGCTGGCCCTCGTTCTCGCGAAGTTCTTCGGTGAGAGCCGTCGTGGCGCGATCACACGCGAAGACCTCGCCATCGCGGCTGCAATCGCCGCGGTGCCGCTCATTCTGATCGCGCGGCAGCCGGACCTCGGAACGGCGGTCACGCTCATTCCGGTCGTCTTTGCCATTGCCTACGTGGCGGGCATGTCGATGCGCATCGTCGGCATCCTCGCGCTCGTTGGTGTGCTGGTCGCACCGGTCGCCTGGAAATTCGCGCTGAAGGACTACCAGCGCGAACGTATTTCGACATTTCTCGATCCCGCGCAGGACGCCAAGGGCGCGGGCTATCAGCAGATTCAGGCACGGATCACCGTGGGATCCGGCGGCCTGTGGGGAAAAGGGTTTACCAAAGGAACGCAGGGCCAGCTGCGGTTCCTGCCGGTAGCGCATAACGATTTCATCTTCTCGGTGCTCGCCGAGGAGCAGGGTTTTGCGGGCGTGCTCGTCACGCTCGGGCTGTATCTGTTCGTGATACTTCGCGCGCTCGAGGCGGCGCGGCTCGCCAAGGATCGCCTCGGCGCGTACCTGGTGCTGGGAGTACTGGCCAGCTTCACATTCCAGGTGATTTACAACGTGACGATGTCGGCCGGCCTTGCGCCGGTCAAGGGACTGACGCTTCCGCTCATGAGTTACGGCGGCTCCTCCATGATTGCCACACTGGCGGCGTTCGGCCTGATCCTCAACGTGCGGATGCGTCGATTTACGAATTAAGTGGGCGGGCCTGTGCCCGCCCCTACAACGGCTGATGACCAGTGTTCTCGCGCTTCTCTGGATCCTGCTCGTGCACCTGACGGTGCGCCGGGCGG
>Ga0065705_10104375_pt1 | contig 17527 bp, 14 predicted proteins | sample SwibulcommuniRL2_FD_59092 | JGI IMG/M metagenome (GOLD analysis project Ga0065705, IMG submission 59092) | Bulk soil microbial communities from switchgrass field near Rose Lake, East Lansing, Michigan, USA - RL2 Bulk Soil v2 (version 2) | ecosystem: Environmental > Terrestrial > Soil >...
GGCCGCGACCAGCCGCCGGCGTTCACGCGGTTCGTCGGCAGGTTGCCGAACTTCTTGCCGGCTCGATAGACAAAGGGGCGGCCGGCCGATTCGGCGTACATGATTGTGTTCGACAGTCCGTCGATCACGTCGGCCAATCGCGGCTCGCCGTTTTTGGGGAGCATGCCGGTGCCGGCGAAATCCACCAGGCCCGCGGAGACCAGCCGCTGATCGACGCCGATCGTGGGGCTGTAGTCCGTGACCGCGACCAGGTTTCCTTGCCAGGGGCTCGATTCGGGAATCCCGTCAAGCCTCTTGGGCTCGGGAGTCGAGGGGCAGAGATACGTGGCGATCTGCTTCGACGTCACGGGCAAGTTGGCCGCATCGAACCAGTTCTTCGTCTGGTCGTAGGCGGTATAGGCGTTCCCTTGCTCGATGTAATGCAGGGCCAACGTGAGCCCCGCGATTCGTGGCAGCGGCGTGAGACCGGCGGGGCGCACGCTAGAGGGCAGTTTGCCATAGGTGTCATGGAAGGTGTGGGCGGCCAGGCTGAGCTGTTTGAGGTTGTTCTGGCAACTCGAGCGACGGGCCGCTTCACGCGCCGCTTGCACCGCGGGCAGCAAGAGCGCGACGAGCACGCCGATAATCGCGATTACGACGAGCAGCTCGATGAGGGTGAAGCCAGTCCGTTGGCTGATTGGGCGAGACATGGGAAGGGTCCTTTCGATTTGGGATTTCGGAATTCAGATTTGGGATTTCAGATTTCGCCGCGTCGCTTGCGACGCGCGCTAGCGCGGTGCAAGCACCGCGGCTAAATACACGGGAACTAGCGCAGCACGATCGCCGGCAGATCGTTCTTGCCTTCCGCGACTTTGACGATCAAGTCGGAGGTTGCCGGATTGCTGTATTTGGGCGGCAGCAGATTCGGACCGGGCGTCCATTCGCCGCCCACGTTCACCAGCTTCCGCCATTCGATGGTGACGACGTATTCGCCCGCTGGAGCACCGTCGGCCGCGAGGAACGTTGTCGGCTCGAACGTGCCGTCCGGCTTGACGTGGGCGGTCGGGTGCGGGACGTCGGGTGTCGCGGCCCCCTTGGGATGCAGCACGAGGAATGCGCCATCCACCGGCTGGTTACGGAACGTGATCTTGCCGGCCGTTTTGAAGACCGGCACTCGGTCCGGACCCTGGCCGCCGCAGCCGGCGAGTATCAAGCTGGCGAGTGCCAGAGTAGTGAGCAGAGAGTTGACAGTAATTGCGGAAGGCATGGACCGACCTCTTTGTTGGTGGTTGTGTCGGTAAAGCAGCCTCCGGCAATTGCGGTCAGCGGCGGATTCTGTCTGGGACGTGGGCCTCCCGGTGGTTGGGTGGGCAGGTAGGACGGATTTCTAATCCGTCTGCACGAGTCGAATCGATAGTCTGCCTAGCGACGGTTTGGAAGACCGTCCTACGGCTTCGTCTCCGCTCGGCGGACGCGGCGCTTCTCGGTGCGGTCGATCTGCACGACGACGCCATCCTGCACGATGACGTTTACCGCGCCAAAACGCAGACCTCGCAGCGCCTCGCGAATGTGCGCGATCTCTTGTTCGCGATCCACTTCGGCGGGTGCCAGGCCGTTCGCATTGGATTCTCCAGCGGACATGACTCGTACTCCTCGTGCTCTCGCAACTGCGATTCTCATGCCAATCGGTTCCTGCGTCGGCAGCGCGAATTCTCGCGGGCCTAAATCACATAGTCCGGTGTAAACACGCGGGCCTTCTTCGCCGAGACGAACACCGTCTCGCCCTGCCGCAGGCCCAGTTGTTCGTAGCGTTCCAGCGGCAGATCGACCTGGATATCGCCCCCTTCATTGGTTGTCAGGGCGATCTTCGCAAACGCGCCAGCCGGATTGATCCGCGAGACCAAGGCCGGAATTGCGGGCGAACCGTTCAGGTGCCGCTCGATCTCCAGCTCGTGCGGGCGGACATACAGATGACTTTGGCGAATTTCGGATGCGGCGGCGCTTTTGCCGGCCGCTCGATCGCCGACCGCCAGCCCGCTGAGGACCGCCTTCCCCTGCTCGATCCGGCCGTGAAAGACATTGACGTTCCCCAGAAAATCGATGACGAATTCCGACGCGGGATGGTGAAATACCTCGGCCGGCGTGCCGACCTGCTCGATCTTCGCCTGATTCATCACGACGACACGATCGGCCACCTCCAGAGCCTCTTCCTGGTCGTGAGTGACGAGGATGCTCGTCACGTGCAGCTCGTCGTGCAGGCGGCGAAGCCAATTTCGCAGTCCCTGCCGCACCTTGGCGTCGAGTGCCCCGAACGGCTCGTCGAGCAAGAGCACCTTGGGTTCGATCGCCAAGGCCCTGGCCAGAGCGACCCTCTGCCGCTGGCCGCCCGAAAGCTGCGAGGGATATCGCCGGCCGAGCCCTTCAAGCTGAATCAGCCGCAATAGCTCGGTAACCTTGTCATGAATCTGCTGATTCGTCGGCCGCAGGTGCCGCGGGCGGACGCGCAAGCCAAACGCGATGTTCTCGAAGACGCTGAGGTGCTTAAACAGGGCGTAATGCTGAAACACGAAGCCGACCTGGCGCTTGCCGACCTGGCGGCGGGCGACATCTTCGCCGTGGAAGTAGATCGCGCTGTTTTCAGCCTCATCGGGGATCTCAAGCCCCGCGATGATCCGCAGCAGCGTCGTCTTGCCCGAGCCCGAAGGGCCGAGCAGAGCCACGAGCTCGCCGTCGTTCACCGTCAGGCTCACGTCGTCGAGAGCCCGGTAGTTGCCGAAGGTTTTGGAGACGTGCTCGACAATGATGCTCATACGGTTGCCTCTGCCGTTGTCGGCTCAAGTGTGTCGTGTAATTGTTGGTTAACTTTCCATTCGAGGTACGTCTTGGCCGCAAGGGTCACCAGGCCCAAGAGGGCCAGGATCGACGCCATCGTGAAGGCGGCTGGCGCGTTCCAGCCGTTATAGAGCACCTCGACATAGAGCGGGATTGTGTTCGTGCTGCCACGATGGCCGGCGACGACCGAGACTGCGCCGAACTCGCCCATCGCGCGGGCGTTGCACAGGATGACGCCATACAAGAGGCCCCACTTGATGTTCGGCAGCGTCACCCGCCAGAAGGTCTGGAGGCCGCTGGCCCCGAGCGACAGGGCGGCTTGCTCTTCTTCGTCGCCTTGCTCCTGCATCAGCGGAATGAGCTCGCGGGCGACGAATGGGAACGTCACGAACACGGTGGCCAGAACGATTCCCGGCACGGCGAAGATGATCTCGATGTTGTAGGCGGCGAGCAGCTTGCCAAAGTAGCCTTGCAGGCCGAATAGCAGCACGTAAATCAGGCCCGAGATTACCGGCGACACGGCAAACGGCAGGTCGATCAGCGTGATCAGGAAGCTCTTGCCCGGAAAGTCGAACTTGGCAATCGCCCACGAAGCGGCGACTCCGAAGACCAGGTTGAGCGGCACGGAAATGCCGGCGGCCAGCAGCGTCAGGCGGATCGCTCGCCAGGCCGCCGGGTTGTTCAGGCTGGCGAAGTAGGTTCCCACGCCGGCGCGAAACGCTTCCGCGAACACCACCACTAGCGGCAAAACCAAGAGGACGCTGACAAAGCCGATCGACAGGCCGATGAGCAGTATCCGCAGCCAGAGTGGGTCGTTGGTCGCGCGGCGAGATTTTGCAGTAGTGGCCATGGCTCGATTCCCTTTCACGCGGCCCTCTTGAGGCGTCCCTGACCGACCCACCACTGCAGCACGTTGATCCCCAGCAAGATCGCGAACGAAGCCAGTAGCATCACGACAGCAATTGCGGTCGCCTCGGCATATTCGTACTGGTCGAGCTTGATGATGATCATCAGCGAGGCGATTTCGGTCTGGAGCGGCTTGTTGCCCGAGATGAACACCACCGAGCCGTATTCGCCGAGCGCCCGCGCGAAGGCGAGGGCAAAACCCGTGATCAGGGCCGGCAGCACCGTCGGCAGGATGATCCGCCAGAAGGTCTGCGAGCGATTGGCACCCAGGCTGGTGGCCGCTTCTTCCACTTCAGCATCGAGTTCTTCCAGGGCCGGCTGGAGCGTGCGGACGACGAACGGCAGGCCGATGAAGGTCAGGGCGATCGTCACCCCGAGCTGCGAAAATGCCGACTGAATCCCCAGCGGATAGAGATACTGCCCCAGCCAACCGGTTTTGGCAAAGATCGCCGTCAGGGCGATGCCCGAGACCGCGGTGGGCAGGGCGAATGGCAAGTCCACGAGTGAATCGAGCAGCTTGCGGCCCGGGAAGCGGTAGCGAACGAGCGACCAGGCGACGATGAAGCCGAAGACGGCGTTGATTGCGGCCCCAATCAGCGACGCGCCGAACGTGAGGCGATATGCCGCCAAAACCCGCGGATCGGTCACTGTCTCCCAAAAGTGAGCGATTGGCATCGACGCCGAGCGGGCTACGAGTGCCGCCAGCGGGATCAAGACGATCAGGCTCAGGTACAGCAGCGTGTAGCCGAGAGTCAGCCCGAATCCGGGGAGGACACTGTGGTGTTTGAGGGCAAGTCGCATGGTGGATTCCTCTCCCTCGGGAAGAGAGTCGAGGCAGATGGATCGCTATTTGCCAGGCTGATAGATCTTGTCGAAGAGGCCGCCGTCGTCGAAGTGCTCCTTCTGGGCCTTTGACCAGCCGCCGAAGACGTCATCGATCGTGAACAGCTCCACCTGTGCGAAATGCTTGCGCTCTTCCGCGGAAACCAATTCCGCGATTGCAGGGCGGAAGAAGTGTTTGGCCGCGAGCTGCTGGCCCTGCGGCGAATAAAGGTGCTCCAGGTAGGCTTTGGCGACGGCCGTAGTGCCGTTCTTCTTGGCGACCTCATCGACCACGGCGACCGGCGGCTCGGCCAGGATGCTGATGCTCGGCACGACGATTTCAAACTCGCCGGCTGGCGCTTCTTTCACCGACAGGAAGGCCTCGTTCTCCCACGCTAGGAGCACGTCGCCGATGCCATTGCGGACAAACGTGGTCGTTGAGCCGCGAGCGCCCGAATCGAGCGTTTCGACGCGCTTGTAAAGCTCGGTAACGAAGGCCTTGGCCTTGAGTTGGGCCGCATCGACCTCGGCTTTGGCGGCGGGATCCTTCAGCTTGGCAAGGTCGCCCAACTCCTGCTTGAGGACGTAGCCCCAGGCGGCCAGATAGTTCCAGCGAGCGCCGCCACTTGTTTTGGGATTGGGCGTGACTAGCTTCACGTCCCCCTTGACCAGATCGCCCCAATCCTTGATTCCCTTCGGGTTCCCTTTGCGGACGAGGAACACGACGGTCGAGGTGTAGGGGCTGCTATTGTGCGGCAGGCGGCTTTGCCAATCTTTGGGCAAGAGCTGGGCTTTGTCGGCGATCGCGTCGATATCGTAGGCCAGAGCGAGGGTGACGACGTCGGCTTTCATGCCATCGATGACTGAGCGGGCTTGCTTGCCCGACCCGCCATGCGATTGTTCGATGGTCACGGTCTGGCCGGTCTGCTGTTTCCAGTAGGCAGCGAACGACTCATTGAATTCGGCATAGAATTCGCGCGTCGGATCGTACGAGACGTTGAGCAGCGCAATGCTTTGGCCCGCGCCGTCCGTGGACCCATTCGTGGTCCCGCAACCGGAAGCCAGCAGACTGGCTGCAACAAGGGAGAACGTAAGCAAGGCAATTAGGCGGTTGGGCTGGCTCATGGGTGGCCTCCTCCAGGAAGGCGATTGGCGATAGTGTTCCCTTCGCGGAGCGAAAGGCGACCTTACGGAAAGCAACGGTCGTGCCACGAGCCGGCGCCGCGACCTAAGTCATTTAGGCACAAGCAGTTCAGGGTCTGAGCTACGCTTGACACAGACACATCCGTCATATATGACGGAACATTCCCGTCATATTTCACAGATAGCCGTCGTATTTGACGGCTCCAAGGACCTCATGGAACGCTTTCGCAACGTGCTGCTCGATGTCTGGCGGGAGGTCTGCCGCCACATCGAGATTCACGAGTCGGCTGGCACGCTGGCCGGAATGCTGGCCCACCATTTGCCGCTCGCGCTGCTGCTCGTTCGCCGGCTCGATGGTCAGCATCAAACGCTCGAGACCGTGGCAGTTGGCCAGCCGGTTGCCGGGCCGCTTGATGCAACCGTGCGAACTGGGCTCACTTCGGCCAAACAGCGTCGGCTTGCGGCCTGGGCCGCGAGCGGCGAGGTGCTGCACGGCCAGCGAATGAAACGGAGCGGCGACCTGGCCGTGCTAGTTCCGCCGGAACTTGAGGGGGAAGTGCTAGCTGGACCGCTCGTCGGACCGGAGGGGCCATCGGGCGCGCTGGTGCTGGTGGCTGAGCATCTCAAGTCGTTCCAGCCTACACACGTGCAGATGGCAGCAGCCCTGCTCGAACCGTTTTCTGCGGCCCTCGAGAACGATCGCCGCCTGCACGAGTTGGCCGCCCTCCGCGAAGCGGCCGAAGCCGATCGCCGCTCGCTCCTGTCTCGGCTGGGGCGGCGCGAGATGGGCGAAACGATCGTCGGCGCCGACTCGGGCCTGGTTCACGTGATGGAGCGCGTCACGCTGGTCGCCCAATCGGATGTCCCTGTGCTGATCCTCGGCGAGACGGGGACGGGCAAAGAGGTTGTCTCACGGGCCATTCATACCCGCTCGGCCCGTGCGGCGGCGCCGTTCATCCGCGTGAATTGCGGTGCGATTCCGTCGGAACTTGTCGATTCGCAGCTCTTTGGACATGAACGGGGCAGCTTCACCGGCGCGGCCGACACGCGCAAGGGCTGGTTCGAGCGCGCCGACGGCGGCACGCTGTTTCTCGACGAAATCGGCGAGCTGCCGCTGGCCGCGCAGGTCCGTTTGCTCCGTGTTTTGCAGGACGGATTTATCGAGCGGGTCGGTGGCGAGCAGCCGCTGCGCGTCGATGTGCGGATCGTCGCGGCGACGCACCGCGATCTGGCCGCGATGGTCAAAAGCGGCAGTTTCCGCGAGGACCTGTGGTATCGGATCAACGTCTTTCCGATCCTTTTGCCGCGGCTGGCCGAGCGGATCGAGGACATTCCGGCCCTGGCGCGGCATTTTGCCCAGCGGGCCGCCAATCGCTTCGGCCTGGCGCCCGTGGAGCCGTCGCTCGCGGACCTGGCCGTGCTCAGGGGCTATGCCTGGCCGGGCAATATCCGCGAACTGGGGGCGGTGATCGATCGGGCAGCCATCCTGGGCAATGGCGAGCGGCTGGAAGTCGCCAAGGCACTGGGAATTGCCAACCCTCGCCCGAGTCCGCCGACGTCGGCCTCGATCGCGCCGACGCTTTATGAAGTCGTCCCCGAGGATCCGGGCTTCGAGCCTCGGCCGGTGGTTGCCACACTCGACACGGCAATGAAGGAGCACATCGAGCGGGCACTGAGCGCCACAAGCGGCCGCATCGAAGGCCGCGGCGGCACCGCCGAACTCCTGGGCATCAATCCGTACACGCTTCGCGCGCGCATGCGAAAACTAAAGATCGACTGGGCGCGGTTCAGGGCTTAAGAGGTAAGACGGATTGCAAATCCGTCCTACGACCTAGTTCCACTCGTGCAGATGCCGCATCACCTCGCGGCGGCGGGCGACTTGACGCTGGGCCTCTTCATAGGCCAGGCGATAAATGTCGGGCGGTCCTGACCAATTGCCGCCAGCCACGGCAAATGCCGGCAGGGGAGCGAAGCCCGCTCGCTCCACGACTGGTTCGTGGTCCTGCGGCTCTTGGGCGTAGTCGTCCATATAGAACCCGGAAATACGATTGGCGAACATGGCAGGGCTGGCGATTTGATCGTTGAAAGTGCGGAGGATTCGTAAATCTCACTCAGCCGCCGCGGAGTGCCCGGGCAATCATGACTATCATGACCGCCTAAGTAATATCGAGCACACACCGCCGGCTGATTGACAGGAACTGCGATTGGCGTGCCAACCCAGTGGGCCGCCGACCGCAATTCCCTCCCTTTTCAAGCGCACGATCGGCACAATCGTTACCCATTTCGTGTTGCTTCCAAGTTGCCCTAATCGATACATTTTGGCTTAGTGGCTGACTCAGGACGTGGGAGGCCCTTCGCTGTCATGCCGCGACGCTGACTGGTTTTCGCCAGAGGATCGCAGAAACCTGATGCGTCGGCTATTCCCGAGGACCGTTCCTAGTCCGCGGCAGGTCCGCGGCGACTTCTGGAAGCCGACTCGTCGAAAGGAGTCCTGTATGTCGAGTGCTCTCTTGGAACGTGCCCCCCAAGCGACCGCGGGGGCGACCACCTTCGGATTCCAGGCTGGCCCCGCGCCAGCCGGAACCCCCGCCGCCAACTGGGCTGTGTTGCCCCGGTGCGAGCTCAAGTTCGAGAAGTGCACGGGTGGTTTTCGGATCCGCTGCAAGTGCGACGACGAAGTCGCCTGCGCGACGCTCCAAAATCTGTGTCGCATGGTCTGCGACGGCCTTTGCAACTGCTGCTGCACCTTTAACGGCATTCCCTGCTGCCAGGTCAACCTCTGCTGTGGCACGTGCAAGTGCGAGCCCACCAAGGACGGCTGCTGCATCACCTGCACCAGCGGCGACAAGGCCTGCTGCGAGATGCTTCAGTGCCAGTGCGAATGCCTCCAATGCTGCTGCGAGAACGGCTGCTGCTGCTATATCTCGTTCGGCAGCACGTGTGTCTGCTGCGGCAAGTGCGCCGCGTAGGCGCTTGCGCGACCGCCGGCCAATCGCGCCGGACGATTTCCCTGACGCGGCTCGCGAGGATGTCTTGCGGGCCGCGTGTTCTTGCGCTGGTGCGCAGGTGTCGAGCGAAGGCGCGGCTCAGGTACTGAAGTACTGAAGTACTAAGTACGGAATCTTCGCCCATTTCGCCCTGACTCGCCGTGTCCGCCGCTCTAGGCAATTCCGCGGCGATCCAATACCGTAGCAGCTAGCCACGGACGCATTTTTCCCGCATCTGCAGCGGAGTACATTTGCATGAAGATCGCCATGATCGGCACCGGCTATGTTGGCCTTGTGACCGGAACGTGCCTTGCCGACAGCGGCAACGATGTTACCTGCGTCGATATCGACCAGGCCAAGATCGAGCGGCTCGAACACGGCGAAATCCCGATCTACGAGCCGGGCCTCTCCGAGCTGGTCGTGCGCAATGCTTCGGCCGGTCGGCTTAAGTTCACGACCAAGACGGGCGATGCCGTCCGTACCGCCAAGCTGATTTTCATCGCCGTCGGCACACCCACCTCGGAGCGGTCCGAGGACAAAGGAGCGGCCGACCTGAAATACGTCTGGAAAGCGGTCGAAGGCTTTGCTCCGCACCTGGCCAAGGACGCCATCGTCGTCGTCAAAAGCACCGTCCCCGTCGGCACGAACGCGAAGATTTTCGGCCGCCTTCGCGAGCTGACCGGCCGCGAGTGCGACGTCGCCAGCAACCCCGAGTTTCTCAAGGAAGGGGCCGCGGTCAACGACTTTCAATATCCCGATCGGGTCGTCGTCGGCATCCGGTCGCAGCACGCCCAAGAAACACTCCAGGAACTGTATGCGCCGTTCCTGCGGACCGACAAGCCGTTCTTGGCAATGACACCCGAGAGCGCCGAGCTGACCAAGTACGTCGCCAACGCCCTTCTCTCCACAAAGATCAGCTTCATTAACGAGATGGCCAATCTCTGCGAGCGGCTGGGCGGGGATATCAACGAAGTCCGCCGCGGCATCGGCCATGACCGGCGGATCGGCTTTGCGTTCCTGTTTCCCGGCGTTGGCTACGGCGGCAGTTGCTTTCCCAAGGACGTGCGGGCTCTGGCTCATCTCGCCCGCGAAGTAGGCCTCGACCCGCAAATGCTCGACGCCGTCGATGAAGTGAATAACCGCCAGAAGCACATTCTATGGCAAAAGATTCAAGAGCACTTTGGCGACTCACTCGCCGGCAAGCACTTCGCGCTCTGGGGACTCGCATTCAAGCCCAAGACTGACGACATCCGCGAGGCCCCGGCCCTGACGCTGATCGACCATCTGCTCGGCGCCGGGGCGAAGGTGGCCGTGCACGATCCCGAAGCGATGGAGAATGTGCGGGCCGACTACGGCGAGCGGCTCATGTACGGACACACGCCGATGGATGTGCTCGAAGGGGCCGACGCGCTGGCGATCAACACCGAGTGGGGTGAGTTCCGCAATCCTGACTTCGACGAGATGCGGCGGCGAATGGTGAACCCCGTGATCTTCGACGGCCGCAATCTTTATGACCCGGCCCACATGAAGCAGCACGGCTTCACGTACTATTCGATCGGCCGCGTGATGGTCCGGCCGTAACACGCGGCAATCGCTCTGTCCGAAACTCGCCGCGTCCAGACGTGGTACACTTGGGCAGATACCTCATCGCATCCCGGGGTTGAAGCGAGCGGGCGAGGACGCGCGTGACCAGCGAAGCGGCCATTGAAACCCACGACCTGCGCAAGACTTACGTCGAGGGACTTCTGCGCCGCAAGCGGCAGGAAGCCCTGAAGGGAGTGAGCCTGCGCGTCGAGCGGGGTGAGATTTTCGGCCTCTTGGGCGGCAACGGGGCGGGCAAGACGACGTTCATCAAGGTGCTGCTTGGGATCATTCGCCGCACCGGCGGCCAGGCCCGTGTGCTCGGCTTTCCGGCTGGCGATTGGCGCGGGCGAAAGCTGATCGGCTACCTGCCCGAAAACCTGCGCGTGCCGCGGCATCTGACGGGACTCACCGCACTTGAGTACTACGGTCATCTGAGCAACGTTCCGACGTCGGTGATTCGCCAGCGGCGCGGCGAACTGCTCGAAATGGTCGGCCTGGCCGACCGGGCCAAGGACCCCGTGCGAACATATTCCAAGGGCATGCTTCAGCGTTTGGGCTTGGCCCAGGCGATGCTCCACGAACCGGAACTCTTCATACTCGATGAGCCGACCGACGGCTTGGACCCGCTGGCCCGGTCGCAAGTCCGCGGCTTTTTGGCCGACCTGAAGGAGCGCGGCAAAACGATTTTTCTCAACAGCCACATCCTCCAGGAGGTTGAGCTGGTCTGCGATCGCGTGGCCATTCTCGACAAGGGGAATCTGCGGCGAGTCGCCAACGTCGCCGAAATCACTTCGGGCCGCGTGCAGATATCGGGTAATGGCCAACCGCATGAGCGCAGCGAAGAGCTGGAGCTGCACCTGGACCTGACCGCCCCCGACGCGCTGATCCGCCAGACGCTTGGCGCCTTCCCGATCGTTCATTGGCAGTCGTTTTCTCCCTCCGATCACCGGGTCGTGACTCGCGTTCCTAATCAGCCAGAGGTCGATGCACTGATCGATCGCCTGCGGCAAGCGGGGGTGAGCATCGTCGGCCTGTCGCGGCGGCGAGTCAGCCTGGAAGAGGCGTATTTGGAGATTGTGGCGGAAACAGTTGACTGAAACACAAATGACAAATGACAAGTGACAAATGACGAGTGACGAATGACCAAAGTCACTTGTCATTAGTCATTGGTCACTTGCAACCACATGCGCCCCTATTTGGCCATCATCAAAGACTCCTTCCGCGAGGCGTTCGCGTCGCGCGTGCTGTGGATCGTGCTGGCGCTGATCACCGTGGTGCTCGTGGGCATCGCGCCGCTGACCTACGTGCAGAAGGCGACGGTCGGCCTCCGCGCCGAAGATGTCGAGTCCTGGCCAGATCTTTTGGCCAAATTGCGCGAGTCGAGCCGGTCCGAGCGGCCCTCGCCAAGCAAGCACATCTGGTCGCTCCTCTCGGACGAGGAGCGCAAAGCGCTCAGCGAGCACAAGCGGCTGCCGGAGCAGCCCAACTTCCGCGACCTCCGCGAGTTCCAGCGGTGGAACGAAACGGCTCATAATGCCATTTCTGGTGTGATCGAGAAGCCCGAGTTCTATGACCCCGAGTCGTGGAAGGGCGTCAGCGCGGGTCAGGAACTCAAGCAGCTACAGAAAGTGGGATACGAGAAACTCAACGAACAGGACCGGCAGCGGTTCCATCGGCTCCTGTTCGAGTCCGCGTTCTCCGATTTCGTGGCGGTCAGCCCGGCCACGTCGTTCCAGTTTCGCTATTTCCGCTGGGACATCGGTATTGCCCTGCCGATCCGCAAGCAGGAGCTGGTCAACATCCTCAGCACGAATCTCCCCTGGCTGATCGACAAGGGACTGCTCTCGATCGGTCTGCTCGTGGCCATTCTCGTAACGGCCCCCATCATTCCGCAGATGCTCGACCCCGGCTCGATTCACCTCCTGCTGAGCAAACCGATCTCGCGGGCCATGCTGTATCTGAGCAAGTTCTTGGGGGGCTGCGCGTTTGTGCTGCTCTCGTCGAGCTACTTCTTCATCGGCCTGTGGTTGATTCTGGGAGTCCGCCTGGGAATTTGGGAGCCGCGGCTACTCTGGTGCATCCTGATTTACACGTTTGTCTTTGCGGTCTATTTCTCGGTGGCGGCCCTGGCCGGTGCGATTTGGCGGAACACGATCGTCGCCGTCATGGTCGCCATTGTCTTCTGGACGGTTTGCTTCATCGTCGGCTCGGGCAAGGACAGCCTGGAAAACACGATTCGCCGTTACCGGATCGCCCGCATCGTCCCGGCCGGGAACGAGATCGTGTGTTGCGACGAACTGAACACGTTTCTGGCCTGGGACGAGGACGAGCGGACCTGGAAGCCGCTCTATGCCGCCCGCGATCAAGAGCAGATTCGCATGGTGCTGCTCGGTTTGCCGGAGGTGATGTTCCGCTTTCCGCAGCCGATGAACGGGCCGGTCTATGACGAGCGGAATCACCAGATTGCGGCAGCAACGATTTCGTTCAAGGCGCTGGGACGCAAGGTGTTCGTCTCGGCTCAGAAAGACGGTCAGTGGAAGCTGACCGAGGGGGCTCCGCCGCCGGGCCAGCCGATCGCGCTATTGGCGCGGCCGGGGCATCCGCCGGTGCTGGTGATGACCAGCGGCATCCAGCACGTGGTCCGCGGCCTGGGAACGAGCGCGGTGATGTTGCGGCTGCCGGGGTTGAGCATTCCGCTTTCGAAGGCCGAGTCGCTCGTCAACGTATCACCGGAGGAGTCGCCGTTCTGGGCCGCACCCGCGTCGGCGGCCCTCGATCAGCAAACGGGAGCGCTGGCGGTCTATAGCCGCGGCACCGTCGAGCTCTTGACGCCAAGCGGGGCAGGCGGGCGTTACGAGTCGCTGCTCGAAGAGCGGGTGATCGACGGGGAAACGGAAGCGGCTGTCCTGGCCTTGGGAGGACAGACCTGCGCCGTCTGCCGCAAAGACGGCACGATCAAACTGCTGGACGCCAAAACGCTGAAGGAGCGCCGCGTAGTAACCGGGTCAAGCGGAGCGCCTCCGCGCACTGCGGTCTTTTCGCCCGACGGGCGTTGGCTGGCGCTATTGTTTCACGATGGCAAGCTGTCGATGTTGGATACCAAGAGCGACAGCCTCGCGCCGGCCCGCGTCGGCGGACAGGGAGACATTTCAGCCATTGCGTTTAATCCCGAAGGGCGCCTGCTCGTGGCCGACCGGGCCACACGCGTCACCGAATACGATCTGGCCACAAACCAGCGCGTGCGCACGCTCAGTGCGAAGCTGGATCTATCCGAGCGACTCTTTTACTTCACGATTCGACCGCTCTATTTCGTCCTTCCCAAGCCGGGCGAGTTCTACAAGACCGTGAAGTATTTACTCACCAATCAGGAGACTGAAGAGAGCACCGACGGGGGCGAACTGGCCGGGGCACAAAAGAAGCTGAGGCCTTGGACTCCCGTCTTGAGCAGCCTCGCGTTCATGATCGGCATGTTGGGGCTGGGCTGTGTGTATATCTGGCGGCAGGAGTTTTAAGCTCCCGCGGACGCAATAAAAAAAGCCCCGACCGCTAGTAGGTCGGGGCTCTCTATAGGAAACAGCCTTCCTGGCTGGTTGTTTTTCAGTGTGTCAGGTACGTGATTGGGGCACGCTGCTTACCGTCCGATCGTGAACGAGAAGCCCCGTCCGCCGATCGTGATGCCGCTGGAGCCGTAGCTTACGCCGGGCCGAGTCGAATAGGCGGGGCCGGTATAGACCGGGCCGGTATAGACCGGGCCGCTGTAAACCGGGCCGCTGTAGATGTCGTCCAGATCGTGAATGGCGTCTTCGAGGTCATGGGTCAGGCTATCGAGGCGGTCCACGTGCCGGCGGAAGTGTCCGTAACCGATCAGGTGGTCATCGACGTGATGCACGAGCCGCTCGAGCGAATGGACGTTGCGGTCCATGCCGTACAGGCTGCCGGAGCCGTGGACTGCGTCGTGAATGCGCGACGCGAGCTGGTAAATCTGTCCCACCTCGCTCTGGGCGCTGCTGAGTTCGGGATTGCTGAATGAGACGCTGCGAATCTCGTAATAGAGCTCGCGGCTCTCGGATTGAATCTCGCGGGACAGGTTGTCGATCCGGCCAAGGGCGTAGCCGTGGTCGGCGCGAGCTGACTGGAGGGCGACGAGTCCAAGGACGGAAGCAATCGCGAGCGTCAGGGTTCGAAAGGCGGCGGTCATGGCTGAATTCCTGGGTCTGGGTTTCGTATCGGCCACGGGTAGATTTGGTTGGGCCGAACGGAACGACCTAAAAAGCAGCCGGCGTGCCAAACGTGCTGGCAGGGTGCCAGCAATCGACCGTAAGCCTTGACGCGATAAAGGCTTACAACATGCTGGCAGATGCAACGCAGACCTCAGACACGCTGCCTGCAAGCCGCTTTCAGGCCGCGCCTGTATTCAAGATGACTGCAAGTGCGGGTCAGAATGATACGCTTAGGGGCAAGCAAGAAACGCCACAACCACGAGCGGCTGCGAGCGACTCGTGGTCGGGAGAGATTTTTTTCGGCGGGTAGCTGGATCTAGTCCCACCACCACTGGTTCTTGGCCAGGCCGTCGAGCTTGATTTCGCCGTGGGCCGCCTTCACCGTTCCCTGGTCGTCCTTGAGGAGGTGGCTCGTTTGGAGGGCACTCGTCGGCTCAATGTGTACACCGCCGCCAACGGGCGTCATCAGACGATTCCCCTTCCAGATCGCCGTGCAAGCGGTCTCGACGGTCTTCGGCGCTTCGTAAGTCTCAATCGGGTACTGCTGTTCGTCGAGCAGAAGCTCAGCCTTCCAGCCCGATTGGCCGTAGTAATCCTGCTTCTGGATGAAAGCCGCGGCGACCGACATGTCGATCAGGTTCCGCAACTGGGCATAGACGGGGCTTCGCGCGGCAATCTGCGGGTAAAGCTCGGTGAATGCCTTGCAGTACAGTTCGCTCGCCTGGCTTCCCGCGGCGGTGGCTGCCCGAGCACCGGCGGCATTTACCAGTTCGTGAGCACCTATCAGCTTTACCCCCTGGCCGACGAGCTCCATCGCCATGGCGTCTTCCGTTACGCGAACGCAGTCGTAGTTGGGCGTGAAATACCACCGCTGCAATGCATTTCGCGAAACCTCTGTCGGGTTGGCCCGCGAAACATACGTCGCCATCTTCACTGGCGGCGGCTCGATGCCGATGCCGATCAGCTTCATCCGGTAGTCGGCCTCAACCAGCACCTGAGCAAAGTGCGTACGAGGCGAAATGCCGGCGACCGTCACGTTCTGCAGGCCGAGCCGCTTCTTGAGGCCATCGACGATTGCGTCGGCATCGCCCGGGCGCACGCTGCCCGAAATCTCAACCAGCCACTTCTGCATTGCCGCCAGTCCTTCGGCCGTCGGATCGATCGATACGCTGATCAGGTGCGTCTCTTTGCCGGCCGGCGGAAAGGCCCGCAGCGCGGCCACCAAGTCTTGCAATTCGAGCACAGCCCGGCCGCTATTCACACCCACCATGCGACCTGCGGCATCGGCCATAAAGCCTTCCGCCGGACCCGCGACAACGATTTCTTTCGACTCGGGGTAATAGAAGACGTACTGCAGCCGCGTCAGGCCGGCGAGGTTCTTCATCTCTTCGGTCGGCGCCTGGCCATTGGCCAGACGTTCGGCCATCGCCGCTTCCAATCGGGTGAGCGAGACCTTTCGCAGCTCACTGGGCCGCGCAAGATCGGCACCCAGCTTGGCCCGGGCTTCGGCCGCCCGCAGTTTGGCAAGTTGCCCCGTCTTGTCGGCGAATTGCTTGACCCGCAACACGCCCTCGGGACTGACCAACACACCGGCCGGGAGGGTGCCGACGACCACGGTGTTGTTGTTTTGATTGTTATTGTTGTTCTGCGCGTGGACCGGAGGGACAAGCGAGCCCGCCACAAGAGCCACCGCCAATGCTGCCCAGAATTTGCCGCTGTGCATGAGTCGTTCCTTGTCGTCGCCCCTGACGAATCGTCTTGCCGAACGTTATCGCCGAACTGAATTGTGTCGCGCGGATGGCGGCAGGATGAGACGGGCCGCCGGGTCCACTATGTCGATCGTAACCAGAATCGCCGCTGCTCGCCGTGATGCTGGATCAAGTTGCCGGACGCTCCCGCGCCACCCACCCGTGTTTCGTGTGCGCGGGAACGCTCTTTTGGCTTTTCACGTTGGGCAGAGCACCTGGGGAATTCGTGCGCCTTGCGCGCGGCCGGGCCCACGGGGGTTCTGCCACTTCCTAGATACTAATTGGGCAATCTGGGCAAAGCAACAAACTGGTGCAGATTGCCTCAACCTAGCGCGACCGCACCCCAATTCATTGACTGATAGTATTCTAAAGGCCACTATCTCGGCCAGCGGTTGCGAGGCACGACTCTCTTGGCGCGGTTCGCTGCAAAACTGCCGCACACGCTTCCGCAACCATCTCTGCGTGGATGCGCCGGATCGCCCAATTATCGGCGCCCGGCAACTTGCGGCCCGACGTGCCGTCGAAGGCCTCTTGAAGGGCGATGTTTCCGGCGCCATAGGGACCGCACGCCTCGCGGCGCGTCGAACCGAAAATCCCAACACAGGGCGTTCCGACCGCCGCCGCCAGATGAAGGGGGCCGGTATCGCCAGCCACCATGATGCGGGCCTGCCGGACCAGCGCCGCCAGTTCGACGAGCGAGGTTGGGGGTGCGAGTAACGCATGACTGGCCGATTCGGCGACGACTTCACCGGCCGCTGCTCGTTCGCGCTCGCCTCCCCACACGACCACCGACGGCAAACCATGCCGCTCGCCGAGCCATCGAGCCACCGCCGTGAACCGCGCGAGCGGCCAGCGCTTCGAGTCCCAGCCAGCCCCTGGATTGATGACCGCGAAACCGTCGGCCAGTTCGGGCCGCGCGACAAATGGCTCAATCGCCCGCTCGGCTGCCGGATCGATCTTGATGCCGAAGCAGGGCGTGGCCAGTTCGATTCCCAGTGGTCCGAGCAGCTCTAAGTACCGCTCGACCATGTGCGTTGTGCGCGGCTGAACCTGCTCGTTATTGAGCCAAGGACTGATTTCGCGCCCCTGGGGGCGGGCAAAGCCAATCCGCCGCCGGGCTCCAGAAAGCCAGCCGATCGCCGAACTTTTGCTGAGACCTTGCGGATCGATGGCGATCTGAATCGCCAGCGGAGCGAGCTCCCGGCGCACGCGCCACATTGCCGCGGGCGACGCCAGCATGCGCTTGGGTACGACCACGACGCGATCGACCGCCCGATTGGCCGCCACCAGCGGCGCCGCGGCCGCC
>Ga0065705_10002638_pt1 | contig 17494 bp, 5 predicted proteins | sample SwibulcommuniRL2_FD_59092 | JGI IMG/M metagenome (GOLD analysis project Ga0065705, IMG submission 59092) | Bulk soil microbial communities from switchgrass field near Rose Lake, East Lansing, Michigan, USA - RL2 Bulk Soil v2 (version 2) | ecosystem: Environmental > Terrestrial > Soil >...
TTGGCTTTGTGATTCTGATAGCCAGTGTCTGCGGCCTGGCGCAAAGGGACAACCTCGCTTTATTTGGCGAAGTCAGAATCAGAGTCAAAGGAACTGGCGAGAGTACTATTCCTCCCCAGGCAACGCTGATCCTCTTCAGTCCCTCCGGTAGAGAACTCGCAAGACCTACCGGACCCGAACTCGAAAGACGGAAGGTCACTAATGGCGGCACTTATCGCTTTGATAATTTGACGCCGGGTGAATATGAGTTGGCCGTCGAAATCGACCAGCACGAAGTATCGCGAACCCGCATATTCTTGTCGTCCCTTCATGCCCCATACGGACTTCAGCAGGACATCGTCGTTGACTTGCAACCGGCAGGTAGTTCGACAAAGGGTTCGACCCTTTCGGCCGCCGATGTCCATGACCGCAGTGCGGCGAACAAACGACTCTTCAAGAAGGCAGAGGACGCGGTCGCTGGAAAAGATTACGATCAGGCAATCTCTTTACTTAAGCAGATAGTGGGCGGCGACAAAGCTGACTATCAGGCACAGACTATTCTGGGAACGCTTCTGGCAAGTAAAGGACAATATGATGAAGCTGAGCAGGCGTATCTCAGCGCTCTGTCGGCAAAGTCATCCTTTCCTCCGGCGCTGCTCGATTTTGGCAGGCTGAAACTGAAACAGAAGAAATTTGCAGAGGCGATCGATCAGCTGACCCGTTTAGTTGGATTGCGGCCGGATTCGGGTGAAGGGAATCTTCTGCTCGGCGATGCGTACGCACAGATGGATCGGAAATCCGAGGCAATCCCCTATTTGCATGCGGCCGCAAACCTCGGTTATCCCGAAGCTCACCTGCGTCTGGCCTGGATTTACGATGCCACCGGCTCTAAAGAGAAAGCGGCTCTTGAATACGAGGAGTTTCTCAAGAAGAGGCCGGACTATCCCGACCGGCAGAAGTTGGAAGGCTACATAAGAGTCAACAAGAAGAACTGACTGCTGCGCCTGCCGCAACACCGACGATAAAGTAAACTTGATTCGGACGGTCCTCGATGTCGGCTGTGGTTGGTACAAAACCCTGGCGCCATCGGCATCAACGTTAATCCCAAAACTCAAGCTGAGGTGATTCACAATCACGACACCGCACGATTCTTTGGCGAGCGTTCGATCAGCGCTGGCCGAGTTCCGCTTCACCCGAAAGTTCCGCGAGTTTTACCTCAGCATGGTGCTGCGGGGGAAAGAGTTGCAATTCGAATTTTTGGTAATGGAATCAAGAATTTGCACATGCCTGGGCTCTAAAGCATATCGCTTCGATTTTCGTGAAATTTATGAATTCGGATCGAAATCCGAAAAAACAAAGCCTCGAACTCTAAACCCTGGGCATGGTCGTCGGAAAACTCCTTGCAGTTTAAGCAATTTATCTCTGGCACAATGGTTGCGATTTATCCCTCACGTAAATTCTAAGCTGTCTCCCCCAGGCCCCATATTTTGATAAACCTAAGTCTATAAAAGGAGACCCACGTAATGCATAGGCATAAAAGGGCGAGGGACATAGCTGTCCCTATAGCAGGATTATTTTTCATTTCGCTTTGCCTGGTGTTTGCTGCCGTCACGGCATCAGCACAGGAAACCACCGGCAGCTTGCGAGGCACCGTGACCGACACAAACGGCGCTGTCGTTCCGGGAGCCACTGTGACCGTTACCAGTGATGCGACCGGCGTAACCCAGACTAAACAAACCTCTGACGATGGCAGTTTCGAGTTTACCAAGCTCGGACCCGGCAGTTATACGGTGACGATCGAAGCGACCGGTTTTAAGCGCTCACTAAATAAAACCGTATCCGTCAGGCTCGGCGTCGTTAATCCATTGGATGTGAAAATGGAAGCCGGTCAAGTGACCGAGACGGTGACGATCACAGGCAGTACGGAAGAGATTGTTCAGCGCGATCAGTCACAACTTTCCACTACAATTGAAACGCGGAGAATTGCTGAACTGCCGTCGAACGCCGCCGGATCAGGTTTGGATACGCTGGCGCTGTTGGCGCCAGGTGTTATTCCGAATAACAGCGGAGGCGTTAACACCAACGGCACTGGTTTGTCGGTAAACGGCAACCGCGCTCGCTCAAATAACTTTCAAATTGATGGCTCTGACAACAACGACTTAAGCGTTGCCGGACCGGCGCTCTTTGTTGACGCGCAGGATTCGGTTCAGGAATACCAGGTCATCACGAATAACTTCTCGGCCCAGTACGGTCGCAATCAGGGCGCGGTCATCAACATCGTTACCAAGAGTGGAAGCAACGATTTTCACGGTTCGTTGTTCGAGTATCACCGCGACCGGAAGGTCCTGGATACGCTGAATAACTTTGAGCGAGCCGGCGGTGACCTTAATCCGCAGCCCAGCCTCTACAACGTTTTCGGCGGCCAGGTTGGCGGGCCCGTTTATCTGCCCAGGTTCGGAGAGGGTGGCAAGAGCTATTGGAAAGGCACGAACAAAGCCTTCTTCCACCTTAGCTATCAGGGTATTCGCAACCCGGCGACGGCTAATTTGAAAAGCACGTCGCTCGCGTTTGTTGCGTCTGAATTTCCGCGCTTGCTTGCGACATTTCCTGGAAATACCGCAATTCAGGCAATTACTCAGTACAGCACATTCGCTATTCCCGGCGCCATTCCGCGCACCGATTTGACGGGCGCACGTACAGTGTTCATTAACCCGACTTTGCCGGCGGCCACACGCATCAGCAACACGCAGCGACCCGGCGATCAGGGACCGTTCCTAATCAACGGACCGTATGACGTCATCAATCTCAATGGAACATTGTTCCAGGCGGCGAACCCGGAGCGCAATTTTTCGATCCCGTTTACTGAAAACTATTGGGACTTCCGCTTTGATTTGAAGCCCACGAACAAGGACAGCATTACTGTTCGTAACCTTCACCAGACTCAGATTTTCGGCAACACTCTGGCGAACGTTAATGGTTATTCGGGCGATCTGCCGGCGGGCAGCAGAAACTTTGGTGGTAGTTGGACGCGACAGTTGTCCAATTCCATGGTCAACGAGTTCAGAGCCTACTATCAAAAGATTAACGTAGAGTTCGGTGGCGGTTGCGAAGCCAGGACGCCTGGTTGCATTCCAGGTCCGTTGCAGATTGGTTCAACGCTGGCGAACGTCACTTTCGGTGGCGTGCTGGGCTTTACCAAGACGACCTCAGCTTTGCAGACGATAGGCCCTGCCACCAACCTGCCGCAGGGACGTGTCGGCAAGGTCTATCAATTTGCCGATAGCCTGACCTGGGCGAAGGGCAAGCACTCTTTCATTTTCGGGGCCGAGTATAAGCATCTGAATGAAGTAGTTCCGTTTCTGCCAAACTTCAACGGAGCTTATGCTTACTCAGGTGCTGCCGGAGTCACCCGCTTGCTCAACAATGCGCCTTCGGGAATTTCGCTGACGAGTGGCGATCCGACGCTCGCATTTACTGAGGATGACCAGTATTACTTCATCCAGGATGACTGGAAGGTCCGGCCGAATTTCACACTGAACCTGGGGCTGCGCTACGAGTACACCGGTCAGCCAATCAATAAACTGCACGACGTTAGCGTGGCGCGCGAAAGTGGTGCGGGCCGCTTCTATGATCCCAATCTGCCGCTCAGCGTCCGCACAGTGCCGCTGATTCCGATCGACAAGAACAACTTCGCTCCGCGTTTCGGATTCGCCTGGTCGCCGCGCTTTGAACACGGCTTCCTGAATAGACTCTTGGGCACGGACGATACAGTCATTCGCGGCGGTTTTTCGATCGCCTACGAAGCGGCGTTTTATAACATTCTGCTGAACGTGCAGAATGGCGCGCCATTCTCGGCGGCGATTGCGCTTTCTAACGCCAACGCGTTGGCGTCCACCACGACCTCGCCATTGCCGTTGCCAGGCAATCCGTTTGGCGACATCATCAGACAGAACGCTACGACATCGGGGGTTCTGCCTCTGGGTCAACTCGATCCGCGCTACCTGGCGCAAACAACAGTAGCTCCGGATTTCCACTCGCCTTATTCCGAGCAGTGGTCGCTGGGCGTTCAGCACCAGTTCGGACGAAACCAGGTTGCTGAAGTCCGATATGTCGGCACCCGCGGAGTCGGCTTGTTCCAAAACATCAATGACAACTTCTTTGTCGGACCTATGTATAACGGTCTGCCAAATTGGTTTGGAACGGGAATCAACCTGCCCAACTTCCGGCAGTTCCTTCCCGCCGGCGTAGTGCCGCAGGTTTGTACAGACAATCCGGCGACTCCGTTCGTTAACGAGAGCACGTGCAACGGCCGCATCAAACGACAGGCCGGCATTACCATGCGCGCCAATACTGCTAATTCGTACTACCATGGTCTGCAGACCCGCTATAACGCACGCCTGATGAACGACAATTTGTCTATCGGCGCTGCCTATACCTGGAGCAAGACCATCGACGACGCAAGCGAGATCTTCGCTTTCGACATCGCTTCGGCCAATGCCCAGAATCCGTTCTGCATCAATGGATGCGAGCGAGCGCTGTCTCAGATCGATCGCCGTCATGCGTTTTCCGCGAACTTTATCTGGGAACTGCCCTGGTTTAAGGAGCAGAGAGGGTTGGTCGGTCACGTGCTCGGCGGCTGGCAGTTCAATGGCGTTTACACGCTGGTCAGCGGCGAGCCGTATACACCGGGACAGTTCTTCAACGGCAGCGTCATTGGTCTCGGCAACACTTACCTGACTTCGGGCGACCGTCCGTTCGTCACCAACCCGAACGCCGATCCCAAATTGGTAGGCATCAGCCAGACCGATGCCTTCCTGATCTTCGGCGCCCCGTTGACTAATCCGAACGGCTTCTACTCGTTCAATGAAATCAACCTGAACGGAACCTTCGTTCCCGTCAACGCGAGCCAGGTTCACTTTGTCGCGAACCTGCCCGGGGCGGCGGCAATTTTCGGTACCCCGTTCGGCAATGCCACGCGCAACTCGCTGGTCGGACCGGCGCTTAACCAACTCAACATGGGTCTGTTCAAGAAGATCAAGATCAAAGAGCGGCTCCAGCTCGAACTGCGAGCCGAAGCTTACAACTTCCTGAATCACCCGAATCCCGGCTATGGCGTAAACGGCAACGGCTACCTGCCCGACTTCTTCGTCGAAGACTCTAGCCTCCCGCTTTCTGCCTTCGCGCAGAACAAGGACATCCAACTGTCGCGCCGTGTTCTTCAATTCGGCATTCGCCTGGCCTTCTAACAGGCACCTTTAACCACCTGGGGAGAGTCGTCTTCGGCTCTCCCCATTTTTTCTTTCAACCAAAGTGAAGAGTCGTCTGACAGCTCTGCTTCTCCTCTCCCTCTGCTTTTCCTGCGCCACAGCTCAAATTGGTAAACCTGCAAAGCCCGATCGAACCTCGATCGGAGAAGCGATCATCCGAGGCGCGGTTGTGATGCCCGATGGATCGACTTTGTCCGAGCCGGTGAAAGTCACACTCAAAGTGCTCCGCGGCGATAAGGATGTGACCTATACGGACAACAACGGCCGATTTGAGTTGCAACATGTCGCGGCCGGCGAATATACAATCGAGGTGGAAGCTGATCGCAGCCGTGATCGATTCGATATCGTTTCTGAGAAGATTACCGTCCGCAACAATACTCCCAACTTCGTCACTCTTACCCTAAAAGCAAAAGCAGGTAAGCAAGGGGTCCGCAGTGATAAAACCGTTTCGGTGGCGATGCTGGATCAAAAAGTACCGGCTGCGGCAAAACGTGAATTCGATAACGCGGCTCACGCCACGCGGGAAGGCAAAGCTGATGAATCGATCGCGGCGTTGCGAAGAGCCATCGCCATATATCCGGAATACCTGATGGCCCTAAATGATTTGGGTGCGCAATTGCTCGAACTTGGCCGGCTCGACGAAGCCCTGGTGCCGNTGCGGACCGCGACCAGAATTGATCCGAACTCTTTCAATCCGGAACTGAACCTCGGAATTGTGCTGACGCGGCAGCATGAGTTTAAGGAAGCATTGACCGCTCTCGACCGGGCGCTTACTTCCGAGCCGTCATCGCCGGCAGCGCATCTCTATGCGGGCATGGCCGCGAATGGTCTCAAGGACGATGCCCGGGCTGAGCGCGAGTTGAAGTCAGCCTACGATCTTGGCGGCCGTCCTTTTTCCGTCGCTTTGGTTTACCTCGCCAGGGTTTATCTGAACCGCAGCGACAAGCAAAGCGCGATAAATTCTTTGCAGCGATACTTGCAGGATGATCCTTCGGGCTCCAACGCGCCGCTGGTTAAGAAGATGCTTGCCGATTTGAAATGAAGATCAAACCCGCAACTGAACGAGGCTTGCTCAGGAATCCAGAAGTGAGGCCGAACGTCCTACGGCGTCAGCATAAAATCCACATTACGAATGATTGTCCGCGATTGCTTGTCAGCGTTGAGGTCGGTTACCACGAGCGTCAGCATGTAGTGCCCCGGCTGCGCCTTTTGTAATCCCAATTGGCCCACCTTCATCACCTGACTGTCCTGAACCGTTGACGTGATGGGAGCTTCGGCTTCCTGATACACAATCTTTCCATCGCGACTGATGATCGTCTGCGAGCGGAGCTGGGTCTTACCGTCCGAAAGTTTGGGGTTGTAAATGATTGCCGCATACCGCAAATCCTGAGCGCGAGGCAGCTGGCGCAATGCGTTCATCGGTTCCGGCTTACTATCAGGTTGCACGTTTATCGCGTAAAGGAAAAGACTGCTGGCGGTCAGCCGTTTCTTGGTGAGATCCGTGACCTCGACAAATTGAGAAACCGAACCGATTTTCCCACTGGCCCCATCGCGCACTACCGCGCGTAATTGATAGGTGCCGGCAGGCAGCTCCGCATGCGCGGTATAGCTGATACCAGTGGTGAGAGCGCGTTGGTGATCCTTCTCGGAAAGCGTGGTGTGAATCGTTTGACTGAATCCTCCCTGCGTCTTGCCGAGATTGTTCAAAATAAATCCGACCACATCGAAATCAGTTTCATAAGTATTGTTCGCGCCTGGCTTGAACGTCAGCTGGTTCGCATTGACCAGCAGGTTGATGTCTATTTGGGCGCGCGTGTCGGGTAGAAACCTGAATTGAAGACGGGCAGCCAGATCGACCTCACGCTTTGCCAGGGGGGACATCGCGGCCCGCACGATCGCGGCCTCGCGCGTTTCGGTCGCCCGAGCCGGCGTGTCGGCCGTGGCCACGTAACCCTGGCGGGCGTATACCCGCGCACCGGGACGCGTCACCTTAACCTCAATCCTATGAAACTTGCTGTCGAACGATTCGGTCGGAGTATAGGCGAGCATGTAATAGCTGCTTCGCGCCAGAATTCTGTCCAGGCCTTCCTTAAAATTGTTTGTGTTCATCACGGAAACACCACCGGTCGCCAGGGCGAGCGCCTCCAGACCCTGATGGGCCGTCAGTGTGTCCATTGCCAGATTATCGAACTGCGCCATGTTGGGTGTCCGGCCAAAGCTGCTGCCGCCGCCTTCGATGTCCCCCATCAAACCGCTACGCGCTTCATTTCCCGGATCGGTAAACTTAGAGACGCCGCGGTTCGCTTGCATCCCCCGTATGTCCATCGTGTTGATGACCACACCAGCACGACTGGCGCGATCGGTCAATTGCCTCAGGACATAACTGACGCCCGCAATATAAGAACGCGTTTCGGTAATATTGATCGGTGCCGCAGGCTCCCGAATTCCTCGTTGAACTCCCCCACCCGTCATCACTTGTCCTTGCGTCGTTTCCGCTAACGGCAACCCGCCAGAAACAAGCACCAGGCTCTTTCGACCCGGCAGCGACTTCATCGCGTTCGTAATCTCCGTTGCCGTTACCAAAGTGGACAGCACGCGAAAGCCGCGTGTTGTTGCCTCGTTTGATCCATCGATGTTCGAGTTGGCGGCCATGATTGAATCTACTGAACGGCCACTGTCGGGCACATATCCGGAACTCATATTGATCAGTTGCTGGCGGATCCGCTCTTCACTGGTCAGGTTATCGAACGCAGAGTACGCGCTTAACTGCGGTGTGATCAGTGAGATTGCTCGCCGCAACAGCTGCTTGTCGGAAGTAAACTGTTGTAATAGTCCGCCGCCACCAAAGACCCGCACGATCGCGACCAGATCGCCCTCGCCCATCTGATTGTCTACAAAATCTGTCAGCAGCTTCCGCACGTTCGGGAGGTCCTCAAATGGAATGGTTAAATCGTCGACGACGAAAGCAAACACGCGCCGCAGTTCTCCAGAGCTCAGGTTTCGGGCAGCATCGCTCTCGACTGCCTGACCGGCGATCGACAAGTTACCCTCGAGGCGAGGTGCAGCGTTCGGCGCCACGAACTCAAGGAACTTCACATCCTGGCGCTTGCCGTTATCAGTGACTTTGATTTCGCTGAGTTTTATGTCGGGAATTACATGCTCGTCTTTGTCCACGATCACCACATCAGTTTGCACCAGAGAGCTGGTGATGCGAATGATGTCTTCGGGCGCGATTGGTGGTTCAGATTTCTGTGGTGTCTGAGCAGCGAAGCTGGAAACAAGAAGTATAGAGGAGATAAGGATAGCAGCAATTCTTTTCATCTTAAGCAAACCCCCGGTGTCAACTATTCGGCTGTTTGTCCATTTTCAGGGAGCTTCGAGATCGTGTCACAAGTGAGATTGGAGATCAATTTCAGGGAATCAATTTTTTGAGTCGCGGTTATTCGAGGTTGGATCCAACCAAAGGCTTCCAACGTGCTGCGAGAAAATTGTGTGTCGCCTGAAAGCCAGATGTTTCGCGCGGAACGTGGAGCACCGAACGCGTCCAGTCTGAGCACACAAATAAGGCCAGACTCTAGCCAGAGACACGCCGTCCGAGTTACTGAACTTCTCGCCAGAATTCAGACATTTGAATAATCATCCGAAATCCTCAATGAGCCGCGCGCAGAGGCTCATTTTTTATAGACAATTTGGCATTTTTTTGAAAATTCCAGCGGCACATTGTTTGCTCCTTGGGGATGCCCACGGCAATAATTTTTTTGCGAAACACCCTTTCTGGATAACCAGATCAGTCTGAAAAACAACCCTGGAGGAGAGCCACCCATGAAGAGATTTAGCAGTTTCTCGATCTTGTTTAAGCCAATAAGTCTTGCGGTACTTTTGACCTGCGTTTTCGCGGCAACTGCCTTCGGTCAAACGACGACGGGCACTATTAGCGGTACTATTACCGACCCCAGCGGCGCAGTTGTGGCCGGAGCGACCATCACGGTTACCAACCCTGCGACTGGCGCCGAACGTAGCGTCACATCCAACGAGCAGGGAGCCTTTGATGTTCCAGCCCTGCAGCCCGGCAAATACACGATTACTGTCGATGCCAAAGGTTTTAAGAAGGCAGTGTCCCGGGACATCATCGTCACCGTTACGCAGACTGCTTCAGTGACGATACCGTTAGAGATCGGCTCGGCGAGTGAAACGGTCACGGTTTCGGCCAGCCAGGAGGTCATCAATACCTCCAGCCCCAGCGTTACCAATATTATCAACACCCGGCAGGTCGTCGATCTTCCGCTTGCTGGTCGTAACCCGGTTGAGCTGGCTGGATTGCAGGCCGGTATTGCGGTAGTCGGAACCGACGTCCGCGGTGCTTCGGTAAGCGGTCTGCGTCAGACCGCAGTCAATCTTACCCAGGATGGCATTAACGCGATGGACAACTTCGTGAAAACGAGTTCGTTCTTCGCGCTGACTACTCCTTCGCTGAACTCCACTTCTGAATTCAGCATTACCACCAGCACGGGCGGAGCGGACTCGGGGCGCGGCGTCGCACAGGTCAACCTCGTCACCAAGGGTGGTACCAACGAATACCATGGTGGAGCATTCCTGCAGATTATCAATAATTGGACGGACGCCAATACATGGTTCAATCAATCCATAGGAGCGGCCAAGCCGATCCTGCGGCAGCATTACGATGGTTTTGACATTGGCGGGCCGATGTACTTCCCTCGCTTTGGCGAAGGCGGCCCGAGCGTTTCGAGCGGAAAAGACCGAGCGTTCTTCTTCTTCTCGTACGAAAGATTTGTTCAGAGTGACTCGCGTTCGCGCAATCGCGCGGTCTTAACTAACTCAGCCCGGCAGGGGCTATTCAGCTATGTGGTTGGTGGTGCGACGCGCACGGTTAACCTGCTAACCGCAGCTGGCGTCCCATTCAATACGCTGAATCCGCTGCTGACGGCGCACCTCAACCAGATACCGCTCCCCAACAATGATTCAGGCTGTGGTGGCGATGGTTTCAACATCAGTTGCTTCCAATTCAACGCCGAACAACTTACCTCGAACGACAAATACGTTTTCAGGTATGACCACCAGATCTTTAAGGACAGGGACCTGGGTTCGCATAAAGTTGAATTTGTTCTCAGCCGCGTCCTTACCAGGACGTTCCCCGATGTCACCACCAACGGATTGGAAGCGCCATTCCCGGGCGGCGTAAATGGGTTTCAGGCGTCAACCCGAAACCTGATCACACCGGCATTGGTGTCAACCTTTGGATCGAATGTGACCAACGTCTTACGGTATGGCCGCCAATGGGCTCCGGTAGATTTCAATCGTGACACGCCGCAGCTCGTTCCCTTCATATCTCTGCCGGGCGTGCTCACAAACTATGACAACACGTTCCTGCCTCAGCCACGAAACACCATCGTGCACCAGATTACCGACAACCTCAGTTGGATCAAGGGTAATCACTCGTACAAGTTTGGTATGGACTGGCAGAATGTTCTGGGCATCAGCCGGAACGACGCTGGCATCGTCCAGTTGCACCAGCTTGGTACCAATGCGGCTAACGCCAACAATTTGTCGAACGCTGCCACTGGTAATGTGCCGGGAGCTTCCACCGCACAATTAACGGCTGCCAGTACGGTCTACAACGCGGTTGTCGGCCTTATATCCAGTTCAGCGCAGACCTTAAACGTCTCGAGTCCGACCTCTGGTTTTGTGCCTGGCGCCACGCGAGAAAGACTGGTGCAAGGCAAAGATCTAGCGCTCTTCGCACAGGACTCGTGGCGCATGAAGAGCAACTTCACGCTGAGTTATGGCGTGCGTTGGGATTATATGGGCGTGCCCACAGTTCCCAATGGTCTGGCCATTCAACCAACAAACTTTGACGCTATCTGGGGCATCTCAGGTGTGGGCAATCTCTTTAAGCCAACGGCCGCTCCGGGCAGTAACACGCAACCAGGCGCAACACTGAATTTCGTCAGTGGCGAAACCGGCATTGGCCTTTACAAGAATGACTGGAACAACTTCGCACCGTCTGTCGGTTTTGCATACTCGCCGTCCTTTAAGTCAGGTTTCTTCCACACGCTGTTTGGTGATGAGGGCTCCAGCTCTTTCCGTGGCGGATACCAGATGAGTTTCCTTCATGACGGTGTCACGACCTTCACCAACCTTCTGGGAACCGGTAACACCAATCCCGGACTGATCGTGTCGGCAAATACATCACTGACAGCCAACCCGGTAAATTCGTCGAATATTATCGGCCAGCTGACCGGCGCGGGCGTGAAGTTGAACATCCCGACGTTTAAGATGCCGATCACCGACCGAGAGAATTTCTTAGTCAATACCGCCGCTGGTCTCTGGACGGCCAATCCAAACCTTAAGGCCCCCTTTGTGCACCAGTGGAACTTCGGATTCGAGAAGGAAATCTTTAAGAGTACCGCGCTTGAGCTCCGCTATGTTGGCAACTACTCGCCCAATCAATGGCGTGCTTACAACATTAACGAAGTTAACATCTTCGAGAATGGGTTCCTGAATGAGTTTAGGAACGCTCAAATTAATTTCGCCGCGCGTGCGGGAGCAGGCTTTGCCCCAGGCTGCGCTGGTTGTGTGCCCTTGCCGTTGCTGGACAAATTCTTTAACGGTCTGGCAACCACGTCCACGAGCGGTTATGGAAGCACAACTTTCCTAAACAACGTGAGGGACAACAACGTCGGCGCCTTTGCCAACACGTTGGCGTTCAATTCGGCGTATAGGACTAATCGCGAAAGCACCGCGCTTGGATTGGCTGGAAACTTCTTCGTAGCAAATCCAAATGCAGCTTTTGTGAATGTCCTGGAGAACGACGCAAACTCCAACTACAACGCGATGGAGATCGAGCTGCGCCGCCGGTTCTCAAACGGATTGCAGTTCCAGGCGGATTACACCTGGAGCAAGGCAATGGGTACCGCAGTCGACGCCCAGGGAAACAACCAGAGCGATCTGGTCTCTCACCTGACCTTGCGCAATAGGCGTGCGGATTATCGCCGTTCGACCCAGGACCAGACGCAGCGATTTGTCGCCAACGGAATTTACGACCTTCCTTTTGGAAAGGGTAAGGAATTCTTTACCGGCGCCAATGGCATCGTAGATAGCATCGTGGGCGGCTGGAGTATGGGAGCGATTGTCACCTGGGCGACTGGTGTACCATTCTACGTGTCCTCAGGCCGATCGACCTTCAATCAACTAACGGGTAACATCGGTGCGCAGTTCATCGGTGGTCATACCTTCGAGGAGTTCAAGAGCAACATTGGTCTATTCAAGAACTCGACCGGTGTGTTCTTTGTCAACCCGAACATCCTTGATGTAGTGGTTAATCCGACAACCGGTAAGGCTGTTTCGTCGACAATTAAAGCAGGTTGGTTCGCAGCTCCGGCTGCGGGCACCTTCGGCGATTTCCCGGTAAACAGCCTTAACGGCCCGAGTTACTTTAACTTCGACCTGAGTCTTACCAAGAGATTCCGGATTACGGAAACAGTCAGGTTCGAAATCAAGGGCACGGCAATCAACGTCCTGAATCACCCGAATTTCATTTACGGTGGTACGGCGTTTGATTCAACCTCGTTCGGTCGTGTTACCACCCAGCGTGGTGTTTCACGTCAGATGAACATTATCGCGCAACTGCGGTTCTAGTCCGACGAGTTGTTTGATCCGGATCTGCCTCCGAGGTTCGATCCATTTTCAGGGCGTTGTCGGAGATTTCGGCAACGCCCTTTTCTATTGCTATCATTAATTTGTCCACTGGCCGCCCTCAGTCAGGGCATGCTCAGTCCGAAGAATTCCCAAAAGACGCTCTCAGCCGATACTCCAATTGAGGTGGGCATTATGTTAAAGAAAAACCTAGCTGGACGCGGATTATCTTTAGTTTTGTTTTCGCTCCTGGTTGTAGTTCCGGTGGCCGCCCAGAGTGTTCCTCCTCAGGGGGGGATTCCTCCGGGGGCGGCCTCAACCGAAACCGGTCTGGGAGGTCAAAACGTCATCTCCGGCATGATCGTCTCCTCAACCGGGCAGCGCATGGAGAGGCGCCTTTCAGTCCGTCTGCGAACCTTTACCAAAGGAGACCGCATCACCTCGACCGACGAGCGGGGAAACTTCGCGTTTCAAGGGCTCACCCCCGGTGACTATGTTGTCGTAATCGATAAGGAGCCGGAGTTTGAACCTTTCACACAAAACGTGACGGTCTTCCAGCCACGCGGAACGCCGCCACAGAGCTTTTATGTCAATATCCGACTGAGTCTGAAGGGACGACCTGAAACCAGGACCGGAGTTCTAAATGCCGAGCTTGCCAACGTACCGCCCCGCGCTCGAGCGTCGTTTGACAAGGCCCGCGAACTAGCTCAGGCCGGGAATAATAAAGCGGCTATCGACCAGTTGAAACAGGCGATTTCGGAATACCCCGAATTCATGCTCGCGTTTAATGAACTGGGTGTTCAATACCTGAAGCTGGGCGAGTTGGACAAGGCTGACGAAGCCCTGGCCAAAGCCTTGAAGCTGGCGCCTGACTCAGCCACGCCCATGCTTACCCACGGTGTTTTGCTCGCGGTCATGGGCAAGTACAATTTGGCGGTAACGGAATTGCAGACAGCTTTGAAGCAAAAGGACCAGTCCGCCATTGGCCACCTGTATCTGGGCCAGTCCCTGGCCATCCTGGGTCGCTTTGCTGACGCCGAAACTCATCTGACCCGAGCGATTGCTTTGGGGGGAGACGAAGTGACGGACGCCCACCGGTTCCTCGGGGCGATCTACTTCCAGCGAGGCGAACGTGAAAAAGGAGTGGCCGAGTTCGAAACGTACCTGAGACTTGCTCCCAAAGCTAAAGACGCAGAGCAAGTCCGTAATATGATCCGCCAGAACAAGCGTTCCCAAAACCACGTTCTCAAGCGATAATCCAATTGAGCCGGGTATATGCTAGAGAGAAATCCAGGTGGACAGTGAGCCCAAAACCACCTGCGCTAAGCTAACTTTCGAATCCGGTCTCCGCACAGGAGCCCGACGTTCAATCCAATTATTTGTATGAATATTCAGAAACTCGGGGCAGGGCTGCGGTCAACAAATCGCGACTTGGCAGTTATCACTTAAATAACGCGCTTTACGTACAAGCCTCTCGCTGGCCCATTATTTGCATTTTCTCTGCCGCTGGTTAAGTCCACTTCAGTAAGATTTTTTTCATTATCTAAGCCGAGTTGTGCTTGGCGCTCGCGAACAAGTAAAGAAAATCAACTTCTGCCCAACCAATCTACCTGGTTGAGCGGATTAACCATTCTCGGAGGAGCCCAATGAGAAATCTGTTCTCAAAGTTTTTTCTCGTTCTCGCGTTCCTTGCGGCCGGAGGTCTACCGGTCTTTGGACAGACCACTTCGTCGCTAACAGGAACAGTAACTGACCCGACCGGCGCAGTCGTCCCCGGCGCTGCGGTGACAGTAAAGCATCAGGAAACAGGGCAGGAGTTTACCGCCAAGACCAACGATGACGGCGTGTTCACAATCCCGTCGTTGGCGACCGGCGTCTACACGGCCACGATCTCTGTCAAGAACTTCAAGCAAGCCAAGGTGACGGGAGTCAAAATTGACGTCGGCAAGCCTTCCAGCATTGCGGTCTCGCTGGAAATCGGCTCACAAGCCGAAACCGTAACCATCGTTGGCGGCGGTGAATTGCTTCAAACGCAAACCGCAACGATCGGCACAACGTTAAGCGGTCGCCAGATTACTGACATTCCGACCGTCTCCCGCGATGCTCTCGACCTGGTTCTGGCCTTGCCGGGCACGACCACGCCGGGCCGTCCGCGAACATCGTCGGTCAACGGTTTACCCAAGGGCGCGCTCAACATCACGCTTGATGGCATCAACGTTCAGGACAACTTACTGAAATCGAGTGACGGTTTCTTCACCTATATTCGACCACGCACGGATGCGATGCAGGAAGTGACAATCTCGACGTCGAATCCCGGCGCAGAAAGTTCGGCCGAAGGCGCAGTGCAGATCAAGTTCGTCACCGCGGCCGGTTCGAACGATTATCATGGCGGCATCTACTGGTATCACCGCAACCCCATATTTAACGCCAACTACTGGTTCAACAATCGCGACCTGGCGCCGGATCCGGTAACTCGCACAGCGCCCCAGCAACGCATTCTGCTGAATCAATTTGGCGGCAAGGTCGGCGGCCCGATTTCACTGCCGAAGGTGTGGAGCGGAAAAGACCGGGCTTTCTTCTTCATCAATTACGAAGAATATCGTTTGCCGGAAAAGAGCTCTCCGCGCACCCGAACTCTGCTGACCACGGACGCGGCTAGCGGAATCTTCAAGTTCAACACGACCAATCAGACATACGCACCGCCGGCCGGAGTAACCTGCACCACCGGCGCAACTCGAACCTGCTCGGTCAACGTTCTGACGATGGCCGCGGGAGCCGGACTTCCGGGCACGGTCGATCCAACGATCGGCACGCTCCTGGGCAGCATGCGCAGCGCGGCGCAAAGCGTGAACGCGGTCTTCACCAATCCTGCCGGAGCGCCGAACGTTAACCAGTTCACGTTCTTCAACATTGGCGGACAGACTCGTCGTTTCCCGACAGTCAGGCTTGATGCCAATATTGGCAAGAACCACCACCTGGAGAACGTTACGAACTATCAGCAGTTTGATGGGATCGTCGATTTTCTTAACAGTGTCGATCCGGCGTTTCCGGATTTTCCGAATCATGGCAGCCAGCGATCGAACCGCTTCTCGAACTCTTCGGCCTGGCGCTGGACGATCAGTCCCAACCTCGTTAACGAGGCGCGGTTTGGTCTGCAGGGCGGAACGGCGTTCTTCTTTAGCGAAGTAACGCCCGCCCAATTCGGTAATCAGGGTGGAGTAAGTCTGAACGTTAACGGCGCCCTGGGCATTACCAATGCGACCGTTACCACCGGCCCATCACGTCGCAATACGCCGGTGCAGCAATTCAACGACAACCTGAACTGGGTAAGCGGTAATCACTCGTTCAACTTTGGCTTCAACCTCACCCGGGTCAGCACCTGGAGCACCAGTCAGACAGTCGTGCCGACGGTCGCTTTTGGCATCAGTGGGACCCTCGCGGGTGACGCAGCCGCCTTTAGCGCTTTCTTACCACTGAATGCTACGGTAGGACAGCAAGGTGCGGCTGCAACTTTCTACGCCGGGCTGGTCGGCCGTATTTCGCAGATTAGTCGCGTACAAGCTTTGAGCGAAACCACCGGCCGGTACACCCTTCAGGGTGACGTTGTCACCCGGGCCCAGCAAACTGAATGGGGCATCTACGGCCAGGACACCTGGCGCGTGCGTCCGAATCTTACCTTGACCGGAGGCTTGCGCTGGGAGGTTCAGGGGCCGTTTTACTCAAAGAACGACGTCATCACCCAGGTCTCGTATGCAGGATTATTTGGCGAGTCAGGTGAGGGCAATCTTTTCAAGCCAGGCACCTTGACCGGAGCGCCCAGCCAATACACACAATTCCCTCAGGGCCAAAGCACGTGGCAGACCCAATACGGTAACGTTGCCCCCAGCGTGGGATTTAGCTGGAGTCCGAATTTCAAGGGCGACAGGTTCCGCAAACTTTTCGGTGATTCGGGGCAGACCGTGCTGCGCGGAGGCTTCTCAATGGCCTATGTGCGGGAAGGCATAAACACTTTCTTGAGCATCATGTCGGCTAATCCGGGACTAACCCTGTCAGCTACCCAAAACATCACCGGAACCCCGTTCCCATTGACCTTCGGTAATCTTTTCCGCAACGGACTGCCGGCGCCGCCGGCAACCCTTCCCGTCACCCCGACCTATCCAAACACGGGAGCTATTACTGATGGGGTGAATGCATTTCTACCCGACCTGAAGACGGGCTATGTCGAGTCGTGGTCGATGGGCATTCAGCGGGAAATCAACAAGGACAACGTATTTGAGGTTCGCTACATTGGCAATCGGGGACACGCGCTTTGGAGGCAAGTCGATCTCAATGAAGTGAATGTCTTCGAAAACGGCGCTCTTAACGAATTCAAATTGGCCCAGGCCAACACGGTGGCGAATTTGGCAGCAGGCCGTGGATTCACCATGAGGTATTTCGGCCCGGGCACTGGAACTTCCCCACTGCCGATCATCTTCATGAATAATCAGCTCAGAACAGTCGGTGGCGTCCAGCAGGATCCAAACAATCCGGCCCATTACACGTCAACCTTCTATTCCAACACAGGTTTTCTGGCGCTGCTCAACCCGAACAACCCG
>Ga0065705_10000554_pt1 | contig 17491 bp, 20 predicted proteins | sample SwibulcommuniRL2_FD_59092 | JGI IMG/M metagenome (GOLD analysis project Ga0065705, IMG submission 59092) | Bulk soil microbial communities from switchgrass field near Rose Lake, East Lansing, Michigan, USA - RL2 Bulk Soil v2 (version 2) | ecosystem: Environmental > Terrestrial > Soil >...
TATATTTGAATCAGTGACAGTGATAGAAGATTAACTTGATTGTGGCATGGTGCGCTACAGGTGTCTTGATGCTCCAGATAGATCAATAGGATTTTTTCGCCTATCAGAATATACAGTTGTATCATAGACAGATCTTGTTGAATAGTCACGGGGTTCTTCTGATCCAAATTCGATTCTGTACCTAGATCTGGGAAATCTATTTACCAACAGAAAGTAACCTGCTGCGACTCTGCGGCTCTGAGTTGTATTTCATCCTCAGTAATATCGCCCTCAAAATTGAAGCCAATGGCATTATATGATACTGTTATTGGTATAAAAACAGAAGTTCCTTCTAGGATTTTCTGTTTCTTGTGACCTGTCANATCTAGGAAACTATCCGAATCCTGATACCTCATTCCATTTTTAACTTCGCTTGCCGGTCTGTAATTTACATGTCNTCTTAAAAAGAGTATATCCTGTCCATTATAAGTGTCCAGGTCCTTAAATAGGAACNAATTAGTCCATATTGCCGCCCATACTCCATAAGAAAGACNTTTAAAAGCTTGACAGCATGGTAAGACGCTTGGTTTCATGTGAGGATTTTGAGTCTTATNGTTTGTATTATTTATAATCGTATTAGGCAGGTCAAGGATAACTTAGTGTTTAAATGTGTCGATTACACCAGCGTTGAATCTACAGGACTTTCAGTTATTAATCGAGGAACTCATCTTTCGTTAGTTATGAAAAGCAATAATAAGGATCCTAAACAAAATTTTGCTTGCNAGAAAGATTGCCACGGAGAATTCAGGATGGTATATTTTATAATAAGATGTCAGAATTTAAGAAGCGTGGTAATCACTCCTATGCGATACTTTTCCTTAAAGTGTTAAAGGATCAGGATGCACAACATGTAGCCAGTGATTTGAAAAACATTTGGCATCAATACGAGATGCTGAAGAAAGGAGTTTTAGTTGATATACCTGACTCTAGAGTTCCGACTGGTAGGCTCTCCGTTCTGATTGGCTTCGGACCGGAAATTTTCAAGACACCAAAAGTAAAAAAAAGTAATTCCTCGAATAATAGAAGGATATTTACTATCGTACCGTTAATGAATAGGTGATATCGGCATTATTCTTATTTCCTGCACCTAGCGTGGTTTCCCTCACGTCATTGACATAACGGACAGTATGCTCACCTACAGGTAGCGGTTTTAATAAAATGAACCAACCATGAGCAGCACTGGGATGGCTTCCAGGATTATCCACATCTAAATTAGAATTTTCTGGGAAAGTAACATTAAATCCCTTGGTCGACAGTTCAGTCGCGTTGATGAGATTAGTTGTCTTAAGATCTTCTGCTTTCACTTGTGCGATTGATTTGTTGTCAACCCAGGCATTGACCGTAACCTTTCCCAAATCATATCCCTTAGCACATTCAGATAACTCCTCAAATGACTTGTTTGCATTTTCCGTTAAGGCGCGAGAACACACTGCGCCCCATGCTGGAATAAGGATTCCTTGATCGGACGATATTTCACATTTCTGGTGATGCTTCCCTCCTATCGCCGAATCCATTAGCATAACAACAGGTCCTTCCTTATTAATAAGACATCCATTTTCATTTACTCCAGCAAAAGTTGTTACCGGATCACCCGGAATCGCAGCATTCCACCTCCACCAATCTTGAATCCAATACTCATAAGGCTTCCCAAACGGCAGTTCATCCATTTGAAACACACCGACAGCATTAGCGATTGGAATGGTTACCACGGCTAAAAATAGCAAAATAGACAGCGTGACTAATACATTATTTGATTTCATTTCGAAGGCTACGTAACTTAATTAAATTGGTTACATAAGTATTTTACCTGTGGTTGATATCATAATTCATATTCTGTTCAATGCAGAAATTAAAATAATGGATTTATTTTTAGTTATCTTAAATAGTGATCAGTCATTTGTTATTCAAACTCACCAATAAACTGGTACTGTTCTTCATTTTGACAATAAGTGTCATTATTATAATAGATTCCAACGTTATCAACTTTTTCGCATATACTAACGAAGAATTACCCGTAACTTCAAAGGTCACGATCTTTACTATATTTTCGATAGCCTTTTCCATAGTTGCCATTGTATTGTTGAAGACTATTGAAAGTTCTCACTTAACGTCCAATTACAAGCAGAAGAAAACCCAGAATCTCATGCGATTTACTGCTCTGGCGTGTCAATGTATGGTGGTCGCCATTTTGGCTGCAGAGATAGTTCAAATGGGTTTTGTAAGCATGTATAATAGCAATTTAACACTTATGATTCTTTTCACTTCCTTTGCCCCATCGATAATGTTCACACTTTCCCTTGTTCTGCTACTAGTAGGGTGGTTCAGATCAAGTAAGAATTTCATGATAATAGCATATGCCATTTCTTTTTCAATTGTATCTATCTATTTGGTCCTGTCTATGGTATACGTTAATGCTCAGTTTACGTATAACGCCGAATGGATTAAAGCAAAGTCTCTTCATAACACTTTGGTTAATTCCTTTGTTTCAAATTTGAGTTTATCCTTTGGTGTTACACTTGATGCGTTGTTCTTAATATCATTCGTTTTAGCATGGGTTGCAACAGTTGCTTTATTAAGACAATATCGCAACAAAATTGGTCGAACTAGATTTTGGGTTATTATGACGATACCCTTGATATATTTTTTGTTCCCTTTTGAAACCTACTTTGCTAACTTTTCTGAAGAAATGTTGTCCGGATCTCCAGTAATCTTTACCGTAATTTACATAATACTTTTCAGTGCCACGAAGCAGGTTGGTGGTCTTTTATTCTCCTTTGTTTTCCTAACAGCAGCTACAAAAATTAAACAACCGAATCTTCAGAATTCGCTAAAAATTGCGGCAATAGGTATTGCGGTTGTTTTTTCATCCACAGAAATAACTTCGTTATTGTACGCCGCTTACCCACCCTATGGGGTTCTGTCAATAATGTTAATGCCAGTCGGATCGTATTCATTATATATCGGTCTATTTGCGTCTGCAAAACTCGTGTCCCAGGATAAAAAATTGAGACAGGAATTTTTTCAAAGTGCAGAGAAACAACTTGCTCTCTTAAAAACAATAGGAAAAGTGCAAATGGAAAAGGAGCTAGAAAAAAACTTGAAATTAATATTAAAACGTTCCTCTGTACTCGATGAGAGTAAGGATGATTATCGAGGTGAGGAGAATGTGAGAGAACTTGTCCAAGAAGTACTTGAGGAGTTGCGTTCTAAACGGAGTCCGGTAGAGAAATTCGATAAATAGAATCAATCAAAATTTATTTTGGGTCAACATCAAATACAACTCCCTTGTTTCTGAAGAATTGAATAGACTGAACTCTAATGGTTTTTGCCGAAAAGAACATACTGGTACATATTATTTGCTGGAGACCTTAAGTTTAAGATCACTAAATCGTACTCTTCTTGCCTGTCTCAGTTCAATAATGATACCTCACCTCTTTTTCAATGTGATTAAGTAATGGCATTAATAAAGAATTTAACTTCTAGCAATACAGTTTTGTTAGATGAAGTTTGATCTGAAATTAATAGTTCAGCCCCATGAAAACTTTAACGGACTCTCTTATGGATATTGGACTTCAATTTGGTGGAATTGGCTATTCTCGGATCAGACACAATATGGTTCTGTCCATTTTCTTCGTGGAAATACTGACAAGGAAGCCCCCATAATAAGGACTGGAAAAAATGGACCAATAATTTATTCAGACACTGCAATTTTCTTTCCTATAATCTGTACTATAACTAGTGAGCATTTATTTGAGCATGCTTCAACCCAAGAGATACGTAGGATGGAATCTGCGGTAAGACAAAAAAATCCTCTGTTGCTGAGTGTCATGATAAACGGCGTCAGAATACCTAATCTGAAAAGATATTACGCTGAATCACCAGAATTTGTATTGGATATTCCCAAATCCTCAAAGCTACGGCGTTACTTCGATCCTCTTCCCCGTATCGGCAAAAGGCCCACCGTTTCGGCTGGATATTGGATCATGTTAAGGCCTCTGCCTCCTGGAACTTACAGAATAATTTTCAAAGGGAAACATGCAGACGGATACGTGTCATATGGAGATTACAGGATTAGAATAATTGATTCCTTCAAACGATAAAGCATTCTAACATCAGTTTCTTGAAACAGTTCCATTCTTCTCGGAAATGCACAATATAATTGAAGTTCACACTTAAGAAAACTATAACAAAAAGAATAATGATTTTCTGAAGTTTTTAAAAAATATGTGTCCATTGAGTTAAAATTCGATGTTTATTTGACATGCATCGTGTACTTAGAATGAGTTACGAAATTGCTTGCTTCTCCGCCAAAATGCAAAACATAATCGCCTTTTTTAAAATTTCTCAAATACATAAAGGTTCCAAGCACCGCACCTTCATGAGTGCCGGGTTTCAACTGAAATTCAGGCTCTCTTTTCAATTGGTGGTCGCCCACTGTTATGGTAAATGGGGAAACAGTAACTGTGTGATCGTTAAAATTTGATACTATAGGTACTGTCTCCTTACCGTTTATTCCAATTTTTGCCCATACCATCTGTTTTCCACTTTTATCGGTGTGAATTTTGCTTAAATCATACTTTGCAGCTTTTATGCAATCTTCGTTGTCTTTACAGGTTCCTCCTTGTCCATCACTTTCCCCTATGGAAGAATGCATATAATAAACAGGGAAAAAAATATCCGTTCCTTCTGGTCTACTAATCTCTTGTTCGTTATCGGCCTCGCCAGGCTCCCTTGGATCTCCGATGCTATCATCTCTCATAAAAGTCACGCGTCGCCGCTCACTACCTACCTGGACCATCTTACTGGAGTTTTTGTCACATTCAGGTTCAAGTACCCATTCCAAATAGGCTTTTACTAAAGATTGATAAGCCTCTGGGTCATCCTTTTCTCTGACAAGGTCGTAAAGGTTGGGACTGCTCACATAATCTATTCAGATGAACAAGTTAATAAGCTCATCTCTGCGCGACTTTCTAAGCCGCATAGTATTGCTCAGCTATCACCAAAAATATCTTTTATCTCGGCATATCTTTAGAAGGATACACAATGGCATTTGGAATAGAAAAATAACAGCTGGTATTAAATTGCGAAGTATCTTTGTGGAAACTTATTTGATCCTTAATCCTTCTCTGGTGTTTACTAATTGTTCGATCGTAGGTATCGATAAAATGTTATTTATTCCGACTTTGTATTCAATCTCCTTCTCTAACAGGAAGATTTAGTTTGTTTCCCCATTCACCCCTAGATCCAAGATACATCTTCACTTTCTTATAACCTAACATTTTGAAAACTAAAAATGCATTAGCGGCTCTGTATCCCCCTTGACAGTATGTAATTGCTTGTGCATTCTTTGGAATCTTTGAATAAATTTTTAATAATTTCCTTTTACTTTTAAAGAGACTATTTTCAATGTTTCTTGTCCAATCAATATTTACTGCTGTTGGGATTATGAGGCACATGTCATGCATTTCCAGAAAGCCTTATTATAGCAAGCTTATTAATTAGTTATGAAATGCCGTCGCTTAAAGATTTTGAAAGAAATAATCTCCTTTCTCTCTGTTGGCATACGCATTGGACACGGACAGCACAAGGGTAACATATTTTGACAATCGAGAAAATAATAAAGAATTTTGGATTGCCCTGGGAAAAGGATTATGCACAATCAGTGAAGGTTGGTGACACCATTTATTTATCTGGCCAGGTGAGCCACGATGACGAGGGTAATCTGGTAGGTTCCGGAGATATGGAAGCTCAACTCAAGCAGGTATACCTCAATATTCAGAAGCTACTTGCTCAGCACGGGGCAACGATGGAAAACATAGTGGACGAGACACTTTTTGTAACGGATATGGACGCCGCCTTCGCTGCGGCGGTCAAATGCAGGAACGATATCTTTGGTGGAACCCCTGCGGTTGCTAGCACTATTGTACAGATTCAGCGACTTGCATTCCCTGAGTACTTAATTGAGATTAAATGTGTTGCCAAGGTATAGGACTTCGGATGCCTATGTATTTTCATTTGAGTATTGTATAGTTAATGTTATACTTCTGTAAAATAGCTTTCCAAATTTTCGTATTAATACTCAATCGTAGCGCGATCGACTCGGTATTAAAAGATGGATTTCAAAGTTTTGTGAGTTCTATAGTTGGAAAATGGTAAATTACTAGTCTGTCGATACCCCCAATGCTATCGATTCTAAAATGGGAGCCTTATCTTCCTAAGGTTAACTTACTGTCATATTATAGATCGAACGCGTACGAAAATTGGTTGCCAGTCCTCCAAAGTCTAATTCATATGTTGCCTTTTGCAAATTTTTCATAAGAATATATGTTCCATGGGCCACACAAGTATATTCACCCGGTTCCAAGTAAAGTCCTACCTCTTTTCTTATGTCATTGTCCCTATTGACTTTTTGCTTAAATGGACCAACTTTAATTTCATGATCCCTAAAATTCGGTGTTATATCCACTGGTTGTCCATTATTGATCTTAATTGTGGCCCATCTGTAAAACACGTTAGCTAAATCATTATCTGCAACCTTTCCGCAATTGTTTATGTCCCCATTTACAAGTGGATCAACATCACATATGTGAGCATGATAAACAGGGAAGAAAATGTCCGTTCCTTCAGATATTTCGATTTCCTGCTTATTGTACTTCTCAGGTAATGAAGTATCGAATCCAGCAACCAAAGTAATAGGATCACCAAAGCAGTCATCTCTCAGAAAAGTGATATCTTTAAATTTTCTGTTAGCATCACAATTCTCCGTAAAGATCCAGTCCCAATACCTTTGCACTAAATTCTGATAACGTGCCAAGTCTTGATTAACAGTTACTACCATATAATAAGCCATACCCCATGATCAATGAGCATCTTTATAAATAGATTGAGTCTGATTCTTCCATTAGTTACTGCTTGGATATATTAGTCGTTCCAATAAATATACTAGAACCTGTTTGCCTTATTGCGTTAAGATGCTAAACTACGTTGGGATTGATTCAACATTTTATAATATGCCTTCAGAGCCAATGGTAAGAAATTGGAATAGAAGAACTCTTAATAATTTTAGATTTACAGCAAAGTTTCCTAAAATAATAACTCATGACAAGAGCTTCAAGAATGTAGAGAAAGAAGTGACTGTTTTTTAGGAGAGAATGGAACCTCTTAAGGATAAATTATTGCCGTTACTAATTCAATCCACGTCATCCTATGAACTTCAGGAAAGTTTAGAAGATTCAAGTGGCTATGACTTCTTTTTTGATGGCACAATCAGGTACGCAATTAAAGACATCCATCATGGATTAATTACTTGGCATATGATTTTTTTAAAAACAATAACATTTCAATGGTCTGGAGTCAACTGGATAGACTAGTAACTCGACGAATAGTAACATTTGATACTGTAATTCTCAGATTAATCGGAGACATGAGTCTGTTTGAAGATCATTTGGCAAAATACAATTTGATACAATTGAAGAGATAAAAAATGGACTGAAATATTAAAGCAAGTTAAGCGAAATGAAAAAGATGCCAAAGTAGGAATAGTAAGAGCAAATAGTCAATATGGAGTGTATCGACCCAGAACAGTGTGCATGTTTAGAGAAATGAGTGATATGGAAGCTCGATCTTTTGATAAGGTAGACGTACAAAAAGTAAATCGTCAAATTGAGGTAGAAAATAAATTCAATTTTGACTGAGATAACTTAAGAGTTCATAGAGGAGAACAAAGAGATAAACCCTAACCTAGTCAGACATAGCCATATTCGTACAGAATTTTGCTCCCTTTACGAGCTCCCAGAGAGTAAAGAGAAGAGTCGAAGTTTACAAACTCCACTTCGAACATGGGAAGCCCGCAACAAGAATAACCGAGCTGTTGAAGGTAGATAGAAACACCATCTATAACGACCTGAAGATTCTGTATCGTGAAGCTCAATGATTACAACCCAGATAATGTGTGGGATCTTGTAACGCAAATGAGATAAGGGGATTCACGTAGAATGGAAACCTAGACAAAGAGGAAGCTTCTCGCATTACTTATGACATATTTGATTCTGCCAAACTGGCGCTAAGCGGACGCCAAATGAATTATACGAGAGAAAATTTATTGCATATACTAAGAGACGAATTATCCATCACTCAAAGCCCTATATTGATCTGAATTCTTAGAGTGAATGTATAACTGAACTATCCGATCCTAATTTTTGCACAAATTCATAAAATATAAAAAGTAATCCAGCATTGATAAGTCATGGGTTGAATGGATGAAAGAATCAATTCATAATAAATTAATCTATCATAGGCATGAAATGCCATTTGGAAAAAGTTGGGAAGAGTGGACAGTATTGTGGTGGAAATGGCTTTATTCGATCCCGCGTGAAAAAAGCCCCGCCTACGATACCACTGGAAAGAACTTTGAAGTAAATCAAAGGGATCCTCATGTAGTATTCTTAACAGGAACTTTCAAAGATTCGGATGGCCCGGCTTCAAGACATTGCATCATACCACATGAAAAGGCTATTTTTCTTCCAGTAATAAATTATTCAGCAGAAATGGCCGACGAACATATTAATTCAGAGTCACAAATGCAAGAGGAGGTACGTTCGAATATTGATGACTTGACAAGAAGTGAGGCATTCGTAGATGGTATTCGATTGGATCTTAAATACTACAGAGTACATTCTCCAGTGTTTCAAGTTAATCTTCCAGAAAACAATGTCGCAGGGTTGAAAGCTGGGATTACGGAGGTCGTGTCTGATGGTTATTGGCTTTTCCTAACACCTCTTCCCATCGGAAAACATGAAATAGGGATAGGGGGGACTTGCCAATCAGGTACAATAAATATCGACGCTAAATATGACCTAGCCGTAAAATAAGATAATATCAGTAGTTGATTAAGAGCCTCTTAAAAATAATAATTTGTTATATTAGCTTTACCATCTAAGATATCTAGTAACATTTCCGTTACTGCGATCCATATAATCATTCTCTGACGTGAAGTACAATAAACACTTTAAACTTCCTTCTTTAATTTATAATGGAATCATTCCTAAAACGTATAGTGAATCCAAGAGAAAATTATAAAGTCTTATCCCATGGTAACTGGGCCACAATATTCTGGAATTGGCTACTCTGAGCAGGTACAGGGAAGCTCTATCTTTTTCCTGAGAGGAAACGTAGACACGGAACCGACACTCGTAATGCCAATTAGCACTGGTCTTACTTTGGACTCAAATACGGGAATTTTTTTCCCCATCATTTGCTCCACTAGTTCAAGTCTAGAAACTGCTGGAAAGGATTTAGTAACCAGGAGGATAGACTCTGCAAAGAGTCAAATGAACCCAAGGCTTTTAAGAACGAATATTGATGGCGAAAATGTTCCAAATCTTAAGAATTATATTAGAATAGCCAGAGAGTATGATGTTCGATCTGTGGAATCGATTCGGTTTAAGGGCTTACTTTCATAGTTCCGTAGTTTTTTCATTAGTCCAAACTTTATTAATCATGTCAATCTATCATAGGGTCAGTGCAAGAATTATGCAAGTTTATCAAGAGAGTAAGACTCCGGCTGGTTTAACACTTTCTGAGTGGACGAAGAAATTCTGGGAATGGATCTTTCAACTAAGTGATGAAGCGAATCCCGTGACCTCTGTTGGTCCAGCCCGACCATGGCGTTATGCTGGTCGTCAACCGACTCAATTCCAAAAAGAATGTATGGAAAAGTACGGAGAATCTGTATGGTTCATTGCTTCCGCGCCTTATGCCGAACCAAATAGTGTAATACAAATATATATTCCAGTTGGCAATTGGTGGTTTCTAATAGCTCCGGCTGTTACGTGTTCGTCCGGACAGCTTTATCCCTCTCTTAACACGATAGATAAGGTCCGTAAGCATGTGAAGGAAGATATTAACAAAACATTCGAGCTCTGGACTATATTTGACGGCTTTTCAATTCCATGGTACTACGTAGACAACACGGATAGTTTCATAGACATCAAAGGTGTTCCTACAAAGGAATCAAAGAATATGCTACATCAAGATTTGGCAGACGAGACCATACAGACACTTCAATGCGGTTATTGGAATTTTATCGAACCAGTCGAGCCAGGCGATCATCTTCTGACAATTCATTCAAGGTCGCCGATATATCGAGTCGACATAACTTATCAGCTTTCGATCAACGGTCCAGCGTATTCCACATCGACATAGAGATCCAATAATGATATCATTGTGTTACCTTTTTTAATATCCTTACCTGAGCTGTTTTTGCCATTACGGAATTTACATGGTATAATGCAGTTAGTCACATCGGTGCCGGAAAGACATTTTTAACCAACTTACCTCTAGAGACTGTGTCTATAGTTGTTCTCGCCCAGAAGTTTCTCGGCTTAATGATAAAACATGTCCAGCTCATCTTCACAAATACGGCTTAATAGTTTAAAAAAATACACTACCAATGAAGGTATTCCATCTGCAAGAGTAAGATCTGTCAATGAGACTCTCGAACATGTAACCCCCCTGTGTAAGATGATTGGCGTAACGAGAGTATGCGATATTACATATCTAGATAAACTCTATATTCCAAATTACAGCGCAGTGCTCCCAGGTACAGAGGACCTTTTTTGGGTATACAGTGGGAAGGGAACAACAAATTCCCATGCTAAAGCAAGCGCGTTGATGGAATCTATTGAAAGATATTGTGCATTATCTAGTAAAGGAACTAGAACTCCAATTCGTGGAACTCATACAGAGCTGTCGAAGTCATACAGCAAGGTGCTCCACCCAGATGAAGTTGTGGAACCAACACGGTCGGACTATAAAGTCAATGAATCAATTATTGATTTCCTGCCAGGATTTGACTTATTGAACAGGGAAGAAGTATTGGTTCCAGCTGAGCTTGTATTCTCTAGATACTCCACAAAGTTTCCCTCCATAAATGCATTCCTTTATTCCCATACAAATGGGTTGGCGTCTGGCAATGTAATTGAAGAAGCCATTTGTCAGGCCTTGTGTGAGGTCATTGAAAGGGATGCCGTAAGCATTGCCGATTTATGCGCTTCTTCCATACCTTACAGTATCTTAGAAAGAATAACAAACTCAATTAGGAAAATGGAAAATAAAAATTCTGAATTTACACAAATTAACGGAGATGATTTTGTAGATGATCCAAGTATCTTTGCAGATACTAATATTTCTGAAATTACACGAGATTTCAAACCACTGAAATTTCTAGTCGATAGATTTACTAATGCTGGAATCAATCTACTAGTTAAGAATATAACGCAAAAAGATATCGGCATCCCGACCTTTGTTGCTAGTAGTATTGAGTGGATTACCAGTGATTATGGCTATTTTGCAATTGGCTATGGAACGCATCTTGATTCGAGGATTGCTCTAGTCCGTGCCATAACAGAACTTTCACAAACTCGAGCTCTAAATATTCAAGGAGCTCGAGATGATTTAAAGAAGATCCAATATAGGCAAAATGATGAAATATACAAAAGAAAATGGCAATTTATGCCTGCTATCCCATTAACGCGTAAGAATGATGAGAAAGTTGTCATGTTTTCTGAAATTAGTACATATATAAACGATGATATCTTGGATGATATCAAATTTATCTTGAATCGCCTCAAGAACGCGGGATTGAAAAGGGCAATTATTATAGATCTAACACAATCCAAAATAGGAATACCAGTGGTAAGAGCAATTGTTCCTGGACTAGAAACACTGGAGGTTGGAAGATTATATACAAAGAGTGAATTACTTATGGGCAGAAGAGCAAAATCTCATTTTAAAAACCTACTAGGATCATAAAGTAACTTAAAGTATTAATTTTCTATATCATCCGATTCACGAAAGCAAGTCCAACTCACGTAAATCATTGATGTCCGCCGACAGTTACGTCTCCAGGAGTCCTTGAAACAATAAATTTTCCTACCGATTCTATTGATGCTTTGCCTTCCACCAAAGCGATTACAGTTGCAAACAATTTACGCATATTAACACTCTTTGATTCATATTTATAAGGTTTTTGCTACAGATTAATATTTTTTCACCATAATCATCATTTTCTTCATGTTTCAATCATTGATTTTTTAATAATTTCGATAACTTCTTGATCTGTAACTTGATGAAAATCGTGATAATATTGTTCCACAGATTTGAATTCAGAATCACGAGGACTAATTATAACTTCAATATGATCGATCTCTTCGTTCCTCAATAGTGCTACTGTACTTTTAGGTGCAACTGGAGTGGCTATTATAATTTGACAATCATTTGTAAATGACTTGATGATAGATCTTTCTGCAGCTATCAAGGTAGCTCCAGTGGATGTACCATCATCTGCCAGAATGATGGTTTTATTGCGTAATTCGATATAATCTAACCCAGTAATTGTTTTCATTTTGGAGTGGTAGAGAGATGTTCTCCTTTCTATTTCCTTTAATTGCTTTAACTTTTCCCGTTCAATGTAATCAGACGTTACATCTAGCTCTTTAACCAATATGTCATTGATGTAGGTAGTTCCGTCTCCTACTACCGCACCAATTGCGAGCTCTTCATTATCAGGGGCACAAAGTTTCCGAGGTATTATTATATCAAACTTACTGCCCAGTTTTTTTGCTACACAGTATCCAGTTATGACACCGCCTCGAGGAATTCCAAGTACAACACAATTTTTTCTGTCCCGCTTTTTTATGAAATCCTTTAATGCCTCCCCCAAAATAGTTCCAGCAGATTGCCTATCTTTGAATCTTAAATGAAACCTTCCCCGTATGTTGTCAAAAATTCTCATTCAAACGACACTGTCGATTATTTGATAACTGCCAAATATTAAAAGTCGATGTTATGAAAGATTACAGCAGGAGTAATTGATTTTAAAAGGATTAGACAAATTAATACACGAGTGAGCAATATTGTTAAGAAAAGCAGTAAATATCCGATTTATGGATCAAAATGAAATATCAGGCAACCTAATAATTCCTGAAAAATCAACAAGTATACTTGTATTTGCTCACGGCAGCGGTAGTACTGGAACTAGCTACAGGAACCAGGTACTTGCGCAAGCTCTTAATAACAATGGCTTCAGTACGTTACTGTTTGATCTACTCACTGATGGGGAAAAACAAATTGATAGCAAAGCTGAAAATATTAATATGAAAATTCCAGGTATAACATTTAATAAATTCAATATCAAGTTACTAACTCAAAGACTTATCTCAATAACTGAGTGGATCCAGAATAACTATGAAACAAAGAATTTTGATATTGGATATCTGGGTGCATCTACTGGGGCGGCCGCCACACTTTATGCTGCCGCCAGATTTCACGAAGTTAAGGTTCTAGTATCTCGTAGCGGTCGAGTGGATATGGTAGACAAGCAAACACTTTCTTGTATTGTGTGTCCATGCCTATTCATTGTTGGAGGAAATGATAAAAAAGTAATTGACATTAATAAAAAAACTTTGCATCAACTTAAGAATGTAAAAAATAAAAAAATCGAGGTCATACAGGGTGCATCACACTTATTCGAAGAACAAGGGAAAATACAACAAGTTGCAAAACTATCAATTGATTGGTTTAAAACTTTTTTGGGCAGATAACTCGGCAAATTGCAATTAAGGAGAGTTACTCGTAAATCATTCAATATGAAAGTGCTCATCAAAATTTTGTTATTTCACTATAAGTAGAGTGTTAATAATCAATAATTTCAAATGTGTCACGAAAAAAATCCAGTATATGATGAATTGGTATACTAGATAAGAATAAGCGTGTTTCAGCCTTCATGTGATACTGGAAGATCGAGTCTATTTCCCCATTCTCCCCAAGAACCAAGATATAGTTTTACTTTTTTGTATCCCAAGATTTTCAAGGCAACGAATGCATTTGCCGCTCTATATCCACCCTGACAATATGTTATTATACCTGCCTCCTTTGGAATTTTGGAATAAGTTTTTGACAGTTTATTCTTACTTTTAAAAGTATCATTTTCAATATTGTTTTCCCAATCTATATTTACAGCTGACGGGATATGCCCCCTTCTTGCTGCTCTTACATCTGAACCATCATACTCTTCCTTTGAGCGAGCATCTAATATTACTATATTTTTGTCTTTCAGAGATCTTCGTATTTCTCTGAACGTCGCCAAGATGTTTTCATTTATTTGACCATTGAATTTGGAATATTTTAAGCGATTGCTTTTAACTTCAATCGGATATCCATCCCTTTTCCATTTTTCAAATCCTCCATCTAACATGCTCACTTTTTTGTGAGAAAAATAAAGGAGCAACCAAACCCCTCTTGCTGATGAGATACCGGAAGCATTGTCATAAAAAATCACATGACTTTCCCTTTGTATTCCAATATGTGAGAACAGCATTCTGGTTTGTCTATTGAAATCCTTGATGCCTCTTTTGGATGTATCAAACCAGTGTAACTGAAAAAGGTCAACATTTATCGCTCCCGGAATATGTCCGCTCTTATAATCCGAAAAAGATCGTGTATCAATTGTAATGATGTGATTTTTGGACTTGCTAACTTGTTTGTGAAGGTTTTTAGTTGATATTAATAGATTCAGTGGTATTTCTTGTACAATTAGTGTAATATATAGAATGTGTTCTTCAATCACTCTTTGTCACCAGTATCTAATGGAAAATAGTCAACGATTCAAATTAACACCCTAATGCTAATACTCCTTCTAGTAACGCATGAAATGATAATTTAAAAATACATTCTATTTTGGCATATCGTATGTTACTGAAAGTATCCAGATAAATAATCAAATAATCCCATTTTCCTATATTGACAGGAAAAAATTCAGTTATTTTCTCACACTGCGAATCATATCTAAAACTTGGTTATCACTAACTTGTTCTAAATTCTGGTAAAACCCTTAAATTGGTTAAAATTATTGTCTACATCCTACAAAACTAGTAATAACTGCAATGTGATTTACATCCCCTCTCCTCAATAGATCGACGATTACTCTTACTAAAACAGGAATAGTTACTAAAACACATGCATAATTGTGAATTTTTCTTAAACTTACTCAATCTATAATAGTAGATCAAGTGCCTGCTCAATCATCAACCATTACATTTCTTTTATCTTTAATAGTAATGTGTTTTCATCCAGTAAGGTTTTTCTCTCTTGATAGTACATATTAGTTAATCCATTTAATACTTCTAACTCATACTACATTTCATTATCCATGCCTTCGTGAAATATTTTCAGTTCCCCAGTGAGAGATTCGTTCAAATATGTAGTGCAATACTCACAAACGGCGCCTATAGCCACTTTTCCATTGCATGTAGTGAATATATTCCAAAATTACCTGCTTATTTATCGGCTCAGCAGCGAAAATCTTACTTGCAGTCCTTGCTTAGGTTCTAAGGAATATTCATACCTTTCATCATTACCTAAAGGTATCAGTGCAACTTCATCGCTATGACAAACAGGACATTGATAATTCTCTACTTTTTTTAAAATTGTTGCAATCCAATAACACTTTTCACAAAGCGCAAACAAACGATTTCTATAATTATATTCTTTTGCTAGAATCACCGTAGACATATATCGATTAATGATAGTGAACTTGTTAATCATTTCCCTGTGTAATTACATAGACTATAGAGACTCATTAAGAACTACGAAATGCTCAAATGGTTAGACAATAGGAATGAGTGNCATCTCTTCAATAATCATTCCATTAAANATGCGAAAANACNCACTGATTCAATCCATAATTGANGAAACCACCTGAAATAAGTAGTTTAATAGTTCTCGCACTCGATTTCTGAATAAAATACGATCAGGATTTTCAGTTTTAGATTATTCTCAAATATCAATTTGTTTATACTTATTGCTCTCTAGAAGAAATAATTCTCGAGCATCTACTAAACGAGGGTAGTTTCTATGAGGTATTCTTGCGTAGTATCGTCAGTCTAGAAGACTAGTTTCTTTCACGTCATATAGTTTTTTGTTCAAATTCAACAAGTTTGTCATTTTAATAATCTTAAGAAAAGTGTTAATAATCGAAACATATTATCCATAATTGAATGTCTTATACCGTTAAATCCAATTTCGGTAATTTTTTCAATAAATTATTGGACCTAAGATTTTTTGTCATAANTATCATAATAGTTTTATTTGTAGATATGGAAATTAGTAACGTAGCCCATTTATATTACAATGATATCTCCACAGACATCGGAACAGCCACTTTTATCTTGATTTCGTTTATTTATCTAATTGCTCAACAATACGTGTTGAGTTATTCTAGTAAGGAACCATTTCAAATCAAATTAGAGAGTTCGTTTTTTAGAAGACTTCAGAGACTAATAAGTTTCATGATTTTTTCTATCGTGATATGTTTTTTGACAATCATTTTTGAAATTTTAATTTCAGAATACTATGATTCTTTTTTATTGTTGCTAGTACTTGTTTTAACTAATTCTATAAGTATTATTGCAATGAGTATTATGGCTACAAAGTTTTTTTCGTGGTATCAAATGAGAAAAGAACAGACAATTCTCATCTACGGCTCAATGTATTGTATAGTTGCAATCACAGCTTTTGTGACTGTTCTATTTATGGGATTACTGCTTTTGCATCAACCAGAAAAGATAGATAGGGATTATGTTGTTGTCCTACCAATAATAGAACAAGGTTCTACCATTTCACTCTTAAATTATTTGTATTACTACTTAGCAATGGCTTCCTATGTCATTACGTGGGTGATAACAGGATTGCTCTTGAAGGATTACATCAAAAAAGTAGGCAAAGCAAAATACTGGATCATTTTATCACTCCCATTAGTGTTTTACCTTAGCCAATTATTAGTAACACAATTCGGTCTATTTATTCCAAGGGATGCTTCGGATAATTCTACCTTCCAAACGTGGTTTCTATTTTTCTATACTCCAAGTTCTCTCATTGGAGGAATTTTATTTTCTGTTCCATTCTTCTTAATTATCAGAAAGTCAAATACTAGCAAGCCCCTCTCAAATTTCTTGCGTATAACGGCTTATGGCCTAATACTTTTTTTTGCTGCNGGTTCAGCAACAGTTTACCATACTCCTTATCCACCATTTGGCCTTTTAACAGTATCTGCAATAGGTCCTTCTTCCTTTTTGATGGCTCTGGGAATATATTACTCTGCGAGAATTATATCGAGGAATAGNACTATAGAGAGTCAATTGAAGAGATCGGATAAGTATTCTCAATTTTTTGCAAACATAGGCTCTGCTGAAATGGAAAATGCGGTTTCAGAAATTGTTGACGAGATCAGGAAAAAATTACCACAAGATGAAGGAGTATCNCCACATGAACTCCAGTTGGTTGATAATGAAATAATAGANTATCTTAAAAAATACCAATCTGGTAAAAGATCTAAAAAACAACTAGATGGTAATTAGGTTAATAGCAAAGGAAATGTTTTAACCGTTCGTAATGA
>Ga0065705_10104377_pt1 | contig 17448 bp, 33 predicted proteins | sample SwibulcommuniRL2_FD_59092 | JGI IMG/M metagenome (GOLD analysis project Ga0065705, IMG submission 59092) | Bulk soil microbial communities from switchgrass field near Rose Lake, East Lansing, Michigan, USA - RL2 Bulk Soil v2 (version 2) | ecosystem: Environmental > Terrestrial > Soil >...
TACGCTCTCCTATCGGCATTCTATAGGTAAAATAGCCTCTCCTTTGGTCATTGCATAGCGGAGGTACACTTTCGATACCGTAACGGTGTAACGATTAGAATTTTGAAATGTTCAATCGAGGCTTGCAATCTTCATTTATGTAGTGTAGCCTTTGAGCGGATTGAATATTTCAAAAGGATTATGCCAGATGAAAAATATGTCAAATGTTTCTTACATTGGAGTAGATGAATACGAGTGTTGGAAAAAAGTCCTTGAAGCTTTGAACATTGTTGTTACCCTTGATAAAGTAAATCCCAAACCATTACAGCGCACAGGTAAGGATATGCGGAAAGCATTGAATGATTTATTTTTCGTTATCGGCGCTTATGATTCTGTGAGGCAAAATTTGAAATGACAAAAGTGTCAAAAGAAATTATGGATGAAGTTCAGGAAATTTTGCATCGCGAGATTCCGAAAAATTTACATCCTGTGTTTGCTACGTTAGTTCGTATCATAGTTATGTTAGTCGGTAGCGATGATGGAATGATAGAAACGATAGTAGCTTTGGAAACAAGAATTGCTAAGCTTGAAGTGAAACACGCTAAACTAGAAAGAAATGAATTACAGAATCGAAAATGAAGACATTCTTGATGAAGACATTGAAGACATAATGTCTGATAACACAATGTCGAATTCGGAAAAGATCATAGCAAGTCGTAAGCGCAAACTTGAGAATATGGATTCGGACTATAAAGACGCTATCATCTATCTTTCATATCGTGTTGAATGCCCGCGTTGCAGAGCAAAGAAAGGTCAGGTTTGCAGAGGTACTACAGCGGGAAAGTATGTTACGCCTGCTCACAAAGTACGATTGAATCTGTTGAAATTCAAGAATCAGAAAGTTTACGACAACTTGAAGTATGCGATGAATAGTCGTTACTGGAAAGAATGCGATTGGAATAAGATCGTAAAGGAATCAAAGGAATATAGAGAAACAGGAAAGCAACAAAGCGACGATGATGAATTCGTTGCGATGTTGGAGGTAGATGAAGATTATGAAACAACCGAAACTAATTGATAAAGTTGTTTATCTCGCCGCGCCGAAACGTTTACTATCATCCGATTTATACGACAGAGCGTTTCGGTTTATGCTGGCGCAATCAGAGGGCGTAATGAATCCGCAATGGATGTTTAAGGATAATGCGGATTGGTTAGCGAATATGGAAAAATCGTTATCCGTTTGCGATGTAATGGTAATCGTTACGGATGATAATTTTGTTGGAAAGGGAGTTTTTGTTGAGTATCGTCATTTTCTTTTACGCGGATGTGATATTTATTATTACATTGAAAGCGATTTTTGTGTTGATAGCGATGGTGAAGAAATTGAACCGACTCAAGAATTAGTTGAAGTAATAGCTTTAGTGATCGAAAATAAAAACGATTGGGTAGATTATGCCGTCATTAGATATTAAACAGGAAATGATTAAACAAGAAACGATTGATGATGTATCTGGATTACATATCAATTTAGGTCATAGATCAACTACTACCATTTCGATAAGTTTTATAGATCAAAACGGTATCACTCACAGACGATTTTTTGAGTTTCAAGTGTTCGGAGAAAAACCCACGTGGTTTTACATTCGAGATAAAGACGATGATGATAAAACGATTTATGCTAGTTCGAGTAATGACAAGATATAACCATTAACAGCCATACGCCCGAAAAGGATAACAATGGCAATCAAATCCTTAAAGGAATTGCCGCGCGGTAAGAGAGCAACGATTGTTCAAGTCGAGAAAGCAAAAAAGACTAAAGCAATCAAAACGAAACATAGAGTTATAGGGAGAGAACGTGGACGACTTGAAGTATCCTTGGGATCACACGACAAAGCGAATGTTGCGGGAGTGGTTAAAGGATTTCGACAAAAGACTAAAGGCGACATCGGAGCCATTCTTAAAGATAGCGATGGAAACGTTATTGCGCGTACTCATATCGCAAAAGGAACAACGACAATCCCAGAGCAACTTATTGTCAGAGCGCTTGCAAAGTACGGAAAAACATTGGATCAATTGACAGTGGTGTTAACGGTACGAACAGGAGAGAAGAAAAAGAAATGACAGCATTTATACATAAAGTAGATTTAATCTCGTATGATTTACTTGCGCAAGGATTGAATGGCGAATTTTCGATGCACGTTCTATCTACTCTGTTTGCAAAAGATTTTGATTTGATGATAGAGTATATGGAACAAATGCGAGTAAGTAAAAGACTTCCTTTTTATTATCATTTTCCTAGATTTAAAACTGCGCCTGAAATGGAAGTTAAACTTGTAAAGAATGTTACTAAAGAGTATCAGATTATTTTGAATTTTGGCGCGATAATTCTTAGTGAAATGAGTGAACAGGAATTCGATCAAATACTTTGGGAATTGAAAGATTTGAGAAGTCAATTCGTTGGACATAAAGTTTATTTTCCACCAGCAAAGGATATATTCAAAAATGACAAATGACGAAAAATTGGAAAGAGCAAAAACTTGTTTGCTTGCTATTCAAGTTCTCGAAAAAGAAATGCAAACAATTTTCTATCAATTGTCACAGTTTAACGATACGGTGTTATCTTTGTTGAACCGCAGTACCGAATACATCGCAAACAACATTGAAATTATTGACGCGCATTACATCGCGGCAATGCGGATAGTGAAAGAGGATAAATGAATCGTACTCAAGAATCTCAAAAAGTAAGACAAGTTCTCGATATCTTAGCTGAAGGAATTATAAAACCTGAACAGTTTTTACAAGGTTTGATAATTGATGGATTTGTTGCCCTTGAACAAATGATTGAATGCGAGCAAGAAGTCAAAGATGTTTTTTCAACATTATCCGTTCGAGAATTGGAAAAAGTATCATCGAATATTTTTGTTATAAACTCTTGGATACAGGAAGTAATGAGAAAAGGAAAAAGTAAATGATAATAGAAATCAGTTTACACGATGATACTCATATAAAATTCAGCGAAGATTCACACGGAATACAGATAGAATTTAGACAATGGAATGCTGAAATTATGCATCACGATGAAATGAAAATCCATCTTGATGTTGAAATGGAAGAATTGGAAAGGATGATAACTATATTGAGATTTTTCCAAAATAGTTAGAGATCGAAGAAAGGAAAACACAATGAAAATCAGAAAACTGGGAAACGTTATTTTCTTCGCCGTAACGTTGATTGTCTTTGCCGCTGGCACAATCTTCACTTGCGTTCATAGGTGGGATGTAAATTCATCGCCAATTAGCCGTGCAAATATTCTTGCAATAGCTGCCGCTTGTTTCTTGACAGTCGGAGAACTTGCATTTATATTTGTACACGCTTTACTAGATTCGCGTGATTTGTGGCGACGTATTGGCGCATATGTTTTATCACTCGGCCTAGCGGGAACGATTACATATGCTGCTTGTACAGAAGCGATGTCGTTTATGAATGAAGGGAATCTATCATTCAAAACGAAAGTCGCGTCTGAATTCAATAAGGAACAACAGGCGAATGCCAGATCGAAGAAAGCGCAAGTAGCGGCAATTGTAGCTGGTCAAACAACGTTGAATGAAACTTTGAAAGATTTCGGTAAACCTGATTTCACTCCGTTTGCTGTGAATTTCTTTGTGGGATTATTTGTTTTGTTAACGGGAACATTGATACAACCACGTGAAGCTTGGAAACGGAAAACCGGAAACGTGATGAATGAACGCGTGCGAGCGCAAGCGGAAATGCAATTAGGCGCGCCTTTACCGCAAGGCGCAACGGCGTACGATGATGGTAAGGGTAGCGGTATCAAAGTGCAAAACGGGCGTCAGTATCTTACAAACGTTTCAAAGCGAAAGGTAGGTTTTTGATATGGATATCGGAACAGCAATATTGTTTGTAGGTAGCGCGTTATATTTAATAAGTTATGGTTTGTTATCAATCGCAAGCGCTATAAGATCGAAGAGAGAACATATTCATTATCACTACAACAAGAATGGCGGATTACACGGAGAATACAAAAATGTCAGATGATTATCGTGATTGGGATTATGCTGATATGCAAGATGCGAAAAAAGAACGTAATGATTTGATTGAGCTATGCGCGGGAACGGCAGATGAATACGCGAAATCAGAAAAAGAAGAATCATTACGTTTCGGTAAACTCGCAAAGAAAGAACCGAATAATCCGCAATGGAAAATTGCGCAAGCTACTCACGCAGTAATATCAGTAGTTTGTGAACGAATTGCAAATGATATAAGATTACTAAAGAGGTAATATGGCGAGAATTGACAGAGAATGGATAACCATCGAAGCGTTGAAAGTCGTGAACACAGTATTGAAAAACTCTTTCACGATTGGCAGAAAAAATCCGTTTCGGAATCCGACGAAGAAAGAATTATCGCGGCATCCGAAACTTATCGAGAAGCAGAGACGTTACCTCAAACCTGTGTCATAGCGTCTCTGTGAGTGTAGGGCGCGTGTAGGGAATTGGGGAATTCCCTACACCGTCCCTACACCGTCCCTACACCAAACTTAACAGGGTTAACAGTACAGTACGTATGGAATTCATTAGATACTTAACCGAACGGCTCGATAATTTTTTAGGAATCTGTGTATTCTTCATACTCATAACATTTTGTGTTTCGTGGTTGATTATGATGATTCGTGAAGCTATCATAAAAATAAAAATCATCAATCACGAATGCGAAATTGAAGAATACAAAGAAAGGAAAAAAGATGATTGAGGTATTGAAATGGATGCACGAATCTTTCTGGCATTATGTAAGCGTTTGTTTTATGCTTTTTTGGTGTTTCTTTTGGTGTGCTGTTATTGCATCTCTGTTGTCGAAAATTGGTAGGCCAAGGAAACACGTCAAATATTCTTACAAGGATACACATAACTTATGATAGGAATGAAACAGATTGAAAAACTTTCTGAAAACAAAATCGGTTATATACCGATTGAAAATTTTTCAACACCGAAACCGAAATTTTGTGAAGCGCCGCGCCACGAAAATCAGATGTTTCCAGCGTTTGCTGTAGTAGCGATAATATCAGATTTGTATGATTCACCTGTTGTACAAATGGTTTGTTTTGCTTGCTGGAAGCATTTCGATGATAATATGGGACATCCCCAATGGAATATGTTGGAGTGGAAATAGTATGACAGAAGAAGCTACAAAAGATTTTGTTGATAGAGAAAATAAAGCGGTTGAATTTCTGACGCGATATCATCAGTCACGAAGAGATACTGATCCCGTTTTACATCTTGCATACGTTATGCAAGAATTGATACAAATCGTGAAATGGTTACGAATTGAAATTAGCAAAAAACCGGCTAAAGTTATTCCTACTTTAACTCAATACATATGCGAATGCGGTCATAGTCGAAATATTCATTTAGCTAATGACGGTATGTGTTGTAGTAATAGCTATGGTCAGTTTGATTGCTGTTGTTTAGGATTTGAGGAAAAATGAAATACATTGACAAATTTTTTTGGACAATGGCTATTAGTATTGTAGCCTGTCAATACTACGGTTTCTATCAATTCGCGGGATGGCGCGGAGTGATTACGGCGTTAGTGAATATGATTTTGTATGGTGTGATTGCTTTTTTGTTTGAACGCTTAGCAGAAAGAAATGGCGAAAAGGCCGATATTTACAGAGCGCAATTACATAATGCCATTCAAGAACGTGACAATATGGAAAATCAATTGTATAATGCAAAACAGCAATTGTATATTCACGGTTTAGGAAAGAATCCGGTAAACCAATGAAAAAACAATATTACGTTCGATACTATCAAACAAACGATAATCATCAAACGTTTGAACAGTTTCTTCAAGCAATCGCATCAGTAGGATTGAGATTACATAACTCATTTCAACGCGAAATTGAACGTCGAGAATATTCATTTTTTGAATATACTACAATTTGGGAAATTGACGCGCAAGCAGATTTTGAATTACTTGAAGATAGAATAGACGCTGCTTTAAATTCGAAACGTTTCAAAAATAGTGGCTGATAATGAAACCGTTAATCCCTATGTACCATCAAAAACCATTTGAAAAAATCATTGCCGTTGATATCGAAACTTCGTCGAAAGGTGAATTACTCGACATCGGAGTTTATAGCGAACACGGTTATTATGTTGTTGCGAATTGGGAATTATTTTTCAATTCTCTTCTTACTACGCAAGGAAGTTATAGGATCATAGCTCACAATGGATTCGGATTTGATTTCATCGGATTCAACCAATGGTTTTTGGAGCATAGAAAAAATTACAATATTGCCGATGATGACATTACATATTTGTCAAGTGAAGCGTTGATTATTGCGATGATAATCCGTATGGGAGAGACACAATATACTTTCCTCGATACAATGCGTTTCTTCCCAGGTCAATCGTTACAGAAACTTGCGGAGTCATTTCTAAATGAATCAAAAGATGACGTACCAGACGATTACATTTCTAGGATGGAAGATTATAAAAACGAGCATCCCGACGAGTACTATTCTTACTTGCGAAAAGACTGTGAAATCCTTTATCGTATTTACGATGAATTCAGAAGGGAAATCAATGAATTTACGGATATCGGCGAATTGGGAATGTCATCTGGTAGCACGGCTATGCGTTCGTTTCGCCGTTGGATGTCTACGGATTATCCTAAGACAAGGATATTCGCCGCGCCGGACGAATATGTAGGTTTCGGAGATTACGCGTTACGCGGCGGATTAACTCTTTACATCGGTGACGGAGATCACAAGCAACACTTATATGAAAATGTCAATCATTACGATGTTATTTCGATGTATCCAAGTGTTATGCGAAGTGTTCCTGTTCCTACTTCCCCGATGATTTATACAAATGAGGTATTAAAAGATTATGGTTGTTATCGGCCCGGTTGGTATTTGTGTGATTACAAACAAACGAAAGGGCGCATACCAATCCTCTTTCCTGTTAAGTCTGAATTCCCCGCGTGGGAAGGTCAAGCTGTTCTCAATCACTTTGAGTTACAGTTTCTCGATAATTACGGCGAGTATACTATTACCGATGGCGTGGCATATGAGAACTTTACATTCCCATTTGACAAGTATTTTACAAAATTACTTGGATTACGTATGGAAGCGAAACGAGAAAAGAAAGGCGCAAAAGCGCACGCTCTCAAAATCCTAGCGAATTCTCTTTACGGAAAATTCGGACAAAAACACACACGAGAAATTATTTCAATAACTTCGGATAAGGATTGGTATGATAATCATCTTGAAGCGTTATTACGAGACTATGATGACAGCGGTGTTACGGAATATGCTGTTGATAAAGATTATGTCATTTATGGCGTTGATAGTGTTAGCACTGCTTTCAGTAATCGTTTTATCGGAGCTATGGTTACTTCGCTCGCTAGGCTTAAATTGGGCATTATTCTCAACACAGTTCGGAGCATTTATTGCGATACAGATTCTATTTTTACTCAAGATATACTTGATAAAATATTTGTGGGCGAGTTACCGGGCGATTTTGAATGTGATCCGAATGGCAAAGCGCCCCTGGTCTGCCTTGGAAAAAAGTCTTACCAATATGGGGAAGACATCAAATTCAAAGGAATTCCAGCAAAAAGATTGACGAATCAAGATATTCAAGCAATGCGATTTGACTTTGATGTTGAAGTAAAGTATACATCACCTACCGCTTGGCGAACGGCGATGAAAAACAAAGTCGAACGTCCGAACGAATTTTTGCCGAAATCACGACGTGTGAGCAGAGGCAAATCGCTTAGCGAATTGGGAATGTTACATCTCAACGCTAAGTTGTTTTCAGTAAAAGAATCGAAAGAATTTTTAGATTCAATACTGACAATTGTGTAACGACAACGCAAATACGAAAAAAGGAAAATATGAAAAAGAATACAATTACAAAAGAAGAATCGAAACTCGCAATGGAAGCGCAACGCCCGCTTGATGAGAATCAACACGAAACGAAAGCTATTGCTCGCGTTTCGACGTTCAAGCAATTGGCTACGGTTTCCCGTTCGGCGCGTCAGATGTTTGGCGGTAACGCTCAATGGAAGCAGGCTAAATCGCTCTTTGATCCTCGATATCGAGACGGCCTTGAGTCTCCACCCTTCTTCATTACGCGAGTTTTCAAATACAAGTCGAAGGAAATTGCCGGTGATCGAATCGGTATTGAAATGTGTTTTTCCAACGGTCAATTTTGCACGGTCGGACTAGGCTTGAATGAAAACGACAGCAAGCGAAATGAAATCCTTGCGTCATTTCCAGATGGCAAGGGAGAGCCTATCGGCCCGTTCTGTATGACAATGCTTCCGACCGGAAAGGGAAACGATTATTATGATATCGTTCCCTACGTTCAAGCGAACGTCACGAATGCCGAAACGGAAATTCCCTTTGTCGAATTTGATGAGGAAATTCCTTTTTAAATAGTTGACATTCGGCCGCGTTTGCCTGATAATCCTGTTTCGGTTGACGGGACGCAAACGCGGCCAATTTTTTCAACGGTAAGAGAAAGGAAAACACAATGACAAATGATATCTTCACATTGGGAATCGGGCGAGTGATTGCGAGCGGATATGCAATGAGACAGTGCATTCCTTATTTGTCGTGGGCATATCGGAAACCATTACAATGGATCAAATCACACGGAATCGACTTGCGCCACGTTCTTTACATCAATTACGAAACCGTTTCCGATTTTTTCAATATGAATGATAAGCGAACTGAAGATGAAATCCGCGAGCAATTGTGGTACGATGATGATTCAGCGGAAACGGATGAAGAAAAACATTATGCGGATATGAAAGAATTTTTCATCGAAAATTTGAAAAGCTTAGAATTTCGTCCGTATATGCCGTTTTGTTCTTGCTGCGGTAGCGACAAACCGGCTTATATTGGTATGATTCCAAATGCAATCAAATCAATCGTTTCATTCGCGTTTTGTGTTAATTGTCGCGATGAAATGACACTAAAGAAAAACGCTTTGACTTGCGATGTTTAGCACTTTCGAAGAAGCAATGACGGGTTTAGGTCTTTTCGTTGTGGGAATAATCATCGGAGTAATCTCGCAACGAGTAAAATTCATTTGGAAATAACAGAAAGGAAAACGCAATGGCTTTAACACAAAAATCTTTGACTGATATCGTAACCGCTCTGAATACTGGCGAATTGAAAATGGATGATTTGCTCGCTCAGTTGTCAACGGAGAAAATGTACATTCGTCGTGGTTCATCGTTCGCCGAATTGAAACCTGACGGAGTGTCATTCATTAACGGCGCGCCAGCAAAAGTTTTCACAGCGGATTCCAATCGTATTGATCGCGATGGAAAGGAAGTGGAACGTAAACCGCGTAAGAGTAATGGCGCGGAAGGTTAAATCTTGTCTCTTACCAAACTTGAAAAGGGAAGTGATGCGAATCGCTTCCCTTATTTTTTTATGTCTAACGCTAAACACGCCAATAATCCAATAACACCAACAACAATCACGAAAAACGCTAACACGATAATCATCGTTGCACCAAATCAATTATACTGAGATTTTGAACTATATCGTTATTCGCAACGCCCGTACAGGAAACGAGCATAGTTGAAGCATTTGCTGCTAAATCAGCAACCGCTATCGTAATGTTATTTGCCGCTGCAATTCCGTTACCGCCGCTAGCGCCTGCGCCATCGTGTGAAACAAAATTCCAAGTAAACATTGTAGAGCAAAGAACGCTTGTAGATGTTAATCTAACAAATGTAATATCATAACGCCATTGTCCAGAATCCTGATCGAAAGCGGTTGACCCAATTGTAGCAACCGTTTGTCCAGCGAATGTAATCAAGATCAATTTATCGTTATCATTCGTTGCGAATGTTCCACTATAAATTGCTTTGACAAAATCGCCGTTTGCTGCAAGACTGTTAGCAGGAAGTGAAAAAGTATGTAGCGCATCAAGACCGCCACCGACATTTCCTATGACGCTGATATCAACAGTAAGTGTACGTGGTACGCTTAAAATCTGTCCGTTGCTTCTGATTTGTAATAATGTACCGCCTGTAACGCCGATAGACATTACATCCGATTGCATTGAGATCGTACCATCATCATCGCCAATATCGGTATCAACAAAACTAAGTGTGGGATTTGTACCGCTGATAACTAATGGGCTAGCTACCGCGCCACCTGTTAACTCTACCCACCCTGTATTAACATCGTCGGTTGTTTTCTTGAAAACGCTACCGTTATCACTTAGCGCGATTGATCCGGTATTCGCTAGTATTACGCCTTCGGGCGAACCGTTGCACGTAAATATAGCGCATTTGTTATCAACGTAAAAAACTACTTTTGGGCTGATATCCTGATCTATTGTCGGATTTGTGTAGACTGGCATTATCTTTTCACGAACAGAAGTAGCAGAATGATAACAGCGACGGCAATGATAAACGTTGCTGCGCTTTTAGGTAGCGACTCAAACCATGATAACGTTGCTTCTCCGATTCTACCGCCCGTAGGCGTTGTTGTTCCTACGCCCGAAGTATTGCCATCGGATTTTATTTTCTTTGATCCTAGAATCGGTCCACAACCGCCTAATATGTTTCTTCCTTCTGTACAACCGCCGCTTTGATTTGTTGTACTACCGCCCGCTTGCTGTAACATTCTATCTGCTTCATCGCGGATTTGTTGTAATTTTGCTCGTGTATCGCTAGCGCCTTGAAAGAATGTATTTACTTCAAAGCTATCAATCACAGAAGGGAATTGACGTTGAACGTAGGGAAATGGGGAATTCGGATTAAGCAATCCGCTCAATTGATTCATTGAATAATCAATGAATGATGTTGGCGTATTCGCATTAAAAATTGTTCCCGCTCCGAATTCCTGCGCGCCAAGCGGAGAAAACATCGGTAACTCAAATATGCGAAAATCGTAGGACGGAATATACATATTATTTTACGTAACGTTTATAAAGAAAATATCCGATTACGCCGACAACGCCGATAATGATGAATGTTCCAATACTACCGCCGCCGGATTGAGCTAAAGGTGTTTCTGACGCCGTTGGCGAATAACCATAGGCTTGCGATTGCAATGGCGGATTGTATACAGCATTTCCGAATAGTTTCGGTAATATATCCACTAGCAATTCATCAATGTTCTTTTTTACAGGCGTATCAGGAACAACAGGATTCGTCGGATTCGTCGGATTCGTCGGATTAACAGGTGTTACCGGACTGCTTTCTGCTAAAGTAGGTAATCCAACAGTCGCGAGATATCCGCGTAATGCTTCTGTAACAGATGTACTAAAACGTCGCGCAGCGTCAACGCCGTATTGACCGCCGCGACCAATAACATTTCCGCTTATGTAAGATTGATACGCTTCCTTAATATCACTTACACGATTCTTTCCTAAATATTTATCGGAATCACGTAAACCTGATAAGACGGAAATATCAAATTTTTGCAATGGCTCCGATGGCGATAGCGATTGAGTAAAACCGCTACCGCCGCCTGTAATGACAAAACTACCACCACTACCGACATTATCATTTTGCAAATCCATCATATACTATTTCGATTTTGCAGATGTCAATTTAGCCGGGACTTCGTCAACAGTTACATTAGATTTGGGAGTAAGCGCATCAATTTTCTGATATGCTTTTGCAATCAATTCGCAAAGCAAACTGATTTCCGATTCTTCACCGTGGTTAGCTGTGATCTTGCGAACAATTTCTAGTTCGGGATGAGATTCACAAAGTTCTAATAGATTTTCGACATTGATATACATTTAAAATCCTCCAAAAGTAAAACCGGATTTAGGAAACGTAGGCGGTGTACCAAAAACATTTCCGCCGCGTTGCCCGAAAATTGATGATAATGTTTGCGCGATACTACCAACGATTGAGCCGGTATTACGCGAAGAATAATAACGTTCTACAGCGCTGTCTTGAATTCTTTGATCTTGACTCCGCTGCAAAAAATTCAATTGCCCCAAACGTTCTTGCACATTGATTGCGCTTAGATTTACGTTTTCATCGGCGGCAATTCGCAATTTCTCAAGCGTAGAAGTTTCTTCGATTCTAGCGCGTTCGGTATCGCTCTGAATTCTGGCTATACCTAAACCTGTTAGTAACTCAAATGCTTTTGATCTTGCCTCTGCATATGGATCAGCTTGCGGAGTTTGTACAAATTGTGTTTGCGGTAGAAACGCGGTTTTTGTTGTGAGTTTCCGCAACACATAGAGAATTACTACCGCGCCGATTATCCAAGGAAGATATTGTTTAAATGTTTCCATAATTTTAAATCTGCCTGCTTACGCTACGGGTACCCTTTGGAGTTTCGCCCGTAAGTGACAGCCTCCAACGCATAATAACTTTCGTTATCAGGCAGAAATCTACGCGCTCAATCCTCTAGGATACGGTTGCTGATATGGATATGGTTCAGGCGAAACAGATTGCAAATCAAGCGGCAATATTCCGCGATAACCAAAATAATCGCCGTACAAAAATTCGGCGGGCGGAACGGAAACGTTTTGATAACCGTAATAATTCGTCGGCCACAAATACGGTTCAAACGGAAACCATTCATAATTTGCCCCGCCAAGCGGATTGAATCCCGCACGTATCGCATTACCGAAAGGCGACATTTGAGGATTTCCCCAACGCGCGCCAGCGGTTTCAACATTGTAGCCTGTATTGTATTCGCTGTAATTTCCGTTCGGCATTACTTAAATTCTCCCACTTCTGTTACTGCCGTAAAAGATTCACGAAATGTTCCTGTTACAGAAGTTAAAACAGATTTCAACACGTCGGCATTTTTCCATACAAGGTATAGAATAACTAATGCCAATGTTATCAAAACAAATTTACGCATTATCTTCCTTGAAGCGTTTGAACGGTTCGAGTATATCCATCGGACAATGCGCCGATAAACTTCGATGATTCATCGGCCTTACCGACAAAAAAGTACAGAGCCAATGCCGCAAGCGTAAATCCTACGATAGCTTGTAAACCTGACATATCATTTCCTCAATTTAAACAGCATCACAAGTAATGTAATTGCCGCTAATCCGTAACCTGCTTTGGGAAAATATCGAAATAGTAACACGATTGTCACTAGAAACAATATTATCAACCAAACACGTTGCTTTTCTTTATCCATAATCTTTTTCCGTACGCCATAACGCCCAAAGAAATGGCGTACGGAATCATTGAGTGTGTTTAAAGTCTAAACCTTTATTACACGCTCAAAATCAAATCGGCCAATGCGCGAATACCGGGAATCGGTTTTACTCTCAAAGCAACTTGCTTCAAAAACACAATTATCAAAATAACCCACAACGTAACGAAAAGGCCGTTGATAAGGTTTGGTTTGATAATCGCGAACTGTTCACCGTCTGGCGCAAATTTTCTTGCTACCCACGCAACGATTACAAAAACAATAGCAAACGTAAGAAACCATATAGCAGGTTTCTTACCGTTATCATTTCCGTTCATCGGCCCCTGTGTTGACGCCATTTGTGCATTTGTAGAAGTAATCATAGCGTTTCTATAATCCTGATTTAATCCGCCGATTTCGCCAGCGTAATTGTTTCGCATCGAAAAATCCGTAGCGGCTTGCCCTACCATTCCAAACGCTCTACCTACTGGATAAGTATTCGTCATCGGAATGGAGTTATTGACATCGCCCGGAATTCCAATAGTAGCCATAATATTTCCTCTTTAAGTTATTGGAGTGTTGTTTATGCCGTTGTTTGAATTCATTGCGCTTACGTCAACTATCAAACCATTACGCGCGCAGTAACTTAACAGCATAAACAACATATAACTGTTATTGCGATAGCGGATTGATACCGCTAGTAGCGGGCGATACAAAGTTAACAAGAATTCGACGGCCCAAATGGTAGAAGTTATTCCCGCTTCCCAATACAGTACCGGCGGAAACAAAAAGTTTTTGCTGGAAAGTTGTCAAAACTTCCAAGTTTATCAAATCTCTACCATCGCCGCTACCGGGAGATTCCCTAGCGTGCCAGAAATCTTTGTAAAAGATTCCGGTAGGTTTGGGCATTGAGTAATCACGTTCAAATTCTTCCGCATTGAAATTTGCAGTTTCGTCATACATCGTATCGTTGATGTTAGCGACAATTTGCAAACGATCTATACCGTCACTACGCGCGCCGTTAGCTTCAAAGCGCGTTGTGGTATTCATCAATTTACCTTGACGCTCAACCGTGATTGTATTTTCGCCAACTGCAACAACCGGCTGTGTGAATTGAACAGTACGGACGACTTGACCGAGCGGAAGAATAACCGCGCGCGGATCGAGAGAAGAGAAGTAGCATTGATGGACTTCAACGTTAGTCAAAGTAACGCTTGTAAAGTTCGTAACGAAGTTTGCGCCCGCTGCGGCCATACGAACACTTACGTTAAGTTGAACTTCGGGCGCTTGTAAATTTATCAATCCTGTATCATAGTCACTACCAGGATTTGCGGAAATAGGTACAAAGTACCACAAATTCCAAACATTCGCGCCCATTGCTACCGGAGCAGAAAACACCAATGTACTCGGCGTATAATTTCCGCCACCATCCATTGCCCAACCGCGAAACATTTGACGGCCAAGATCGTAGGACATACGCCCGTCGTAATCTACCAAATTCATATTTGATAAATTGAGATCAACGCGAATACGATCAACCAAGCTCCAAGGTCCATTAGTAGCAAACGCGCCCGCTGCCGAAAGTGTAACGGTAGCAGTTACACGAATCGCAAGGTAATTTAGCATCCCTACTTTATCAAGTGTTACGGTTGCTACACCGCCAAGCGCGCTTCCGCCTCCCGCTACCGATTGCGTTGCGCCCGATTGTCGTTTTCTCTGCCTGCTACCTGCGCGAAACGGAATTGGCCCGTTCATTCCCCCGTCTGGCATTGTTTTTACTCCCTTGTAAATTCAAGCGTAGCTTCTTGGGCAAAAGACCACGACTAACGTTAAAGTAATAGAATTCGTAATCGTTGAGATCGTTTTGATCCTCAACAGAAATTCCGGTTATCAATTCGACTCTTTGTTTATCTTGCGGTAACAAAGTCTTAAAGACGTAATAATTTTCACTTTCAGAAAGAATATTCATCGGAACGCCCGATGGGCGTTGAGTTGCCGTGAGAGATGAAATACCGCGTTCTCTACCGCGATTGAGTATTGCAAGTAAAAATCTTGGGACTTTGTTCGCCGAATAACAGATCGAAGTAGCTTCATCAATATAGATTCTTCTGTTCTTGTTTTCATAAATCCAGTAGAAAAATTCTTCCTGATTCTTTTCATCTTCAGCAACCAACGGATGCGGAGTGTAAACAATTCTATGCTCATCATCATCCGCTGCATCATATAACTCGCGTAACGTCGAAACGTGTTTTTGATTCCATTTGAAAACATTATCGCTGCCTTTCGGATTCCACGTTACTGAGTAAGGCTTGAGATAATCCTCAACCAAAAACTTAGCAAGCGTCGTTTTACCGCAACCGGTTTTACCGATAAGTACACCCCTGTCATTTTGACCGAGTTTGATTGCTTGCCATATTGCGTAATTTTCCACATTAGTCTATGAATTTAACCGCTTCAATTCGATGTTCGCCTATTTCAATTATCGGCGTTAATTCCGCTCCAAAAGAATCAGTATGTTTGACAGCGTTTACCGATTCATAGTTATTCGGAATATCAGGCGCATACTCAAGGCCCGCGTGTTCATTAATCATTTTTCCAAGTTCGGTATGAACAATAGAAATCATTTTCAATAAATCAATTTCATTGGTTGTAGCCAAGGCTTGTCCAACTACCGAAAGTATTATCGGTTGTTGCGGTATCCCGTTCGTTACTTCCTGTACTTTCTTTAGGATACTTTTTTTCAATTCGCTTTGCGCTTGCCTCGAATCTTGGGACGATGATTGCTCCGACAACGAAGCAGAGGTTAATCCACGGAATCCATTTTTCAACAATTCCAGTGATTTGAGCATATTGTTTTTCCGGTAAAGTTTCTAAAGCATCATTTAATGCTTCAGCAAGAATTTTTCCTTCTTCGTGTTGAAGATTCCAATGTTCGTGTTTAGTAAGTAATGCAACGCTAGTAAATATTGCCGCCGCGCCGCTAGCCAACATCGTAACCATTGTAAGTTTTGATGTTTCTTCCCTTACTGTTTTTGCTTTTGTTTTACGTTTTCCGCCGCGAACGTTTAAAGGTTTGTCTACCCGAAAAACATTCTCTGTATCAAACTCCGTTTGGTGTTCGCTGGTTTCTGATCTATCTCTATATGCGTTTCCATTGGTGTTACCGGAATCACTTCGTTGCTTTCTTCGTTTTCTAAGCCGTCCATCACTACCGATGTAATGGCCGTCTGGGATTCGTTCAATTGTTCCACGCGGTGTGAAGTAGAATCCGTCTGTGATCGTAACGCTCTCAGTTCGGCCAGCGCTTCGGTTAACAACACCGAATTCGTTGATTCCTGCGCCTCGCGTTGATTGATTCTCTCCATCAATTGACGATTTGTTTCCGTCATTTGACCGAACGCTACCGCCATTGTCATTTGTGATTCCGGCAATGTTGCTTGCGGTTGCGGAGTCTCTTCCGTCTCTATTTCGACTTTCTTGATTTCCGACATTTTCCATATCCTTTTACCTATTGGCGCGGATTACCGTAAAAACTGTTACGTTGCGATTCTTCCTCTTCAAAACCAAAAACAGTAAGACGTGTTGTAGTAGTACCAACAAACGCCGCGCCTTGCTGAATAGTACCTAATACAGAATAAATAGTGCTAGGAAGTAACTTAAACGGAGCTTCAAATTGTTTTTCGATTTGATTTGTAAATTGATTCATAGTTTCGCCGTAAGCGAAACGCAAAGAACCATTTATAAAAGGGAATATTCCAGCAGCCCCGATGGCAGGATCAGGATTCGGAATAAAATTTTCGACCAAAAAGACGTTAGAAAAATTATTCACGTTTATATCGGCCGCTACTCCAACTGTCCATTCAAATACAAATCCTGTTATATATATTTTACGTGCAGAATCTCCACGTAATACAAGACTATTATAGGATAATGCAAACGCCCCAAAATCAGCCGGATCAATAAATACCGTGTTAGTCCGATTCAATTCCTGTATTTGATTTTTTACTGCCATAGTGTTCTAAAAAGAAATACGCCCAAATCATCAAAACTTTGGTTGACAGGTAAACACAATGAGAAAACCGGACATAAAGTTTTGACGTTTGGGCGTCAGACGTACTATATCACTTAGTTGCAAAAATCAATACTCTCATTGAACATTTCAAAATTCTAATCGTTACACCGTTACGGTATCGAAAGTGTACCTCCGCTATGCAATGACCAAAGGAGAGGCTATTTTACCTATAGAATGCCGATAGGAGAGCGTATGCGCGAAACCCCAATAGACATAGGCATTC
>Ga0065705_10002153_pt1 | contig 17447 bp, 14 predicted proteins | sample SwibulcommuniRL2_FD_59092 | JGI IMG/M metagenome (GOLD analysis project Ga0065705, IMG submission 59092) | Bulk soil microbial communities from switchgrass field near Rose Lake, East Lansing, Michigan, USA - RL2 Bulk Soil v2 (version 2) | ecosystem: Environmental > Terrestrial > Soil >...
GCGGCAGGGTTCGGATATCCCGCCCATCCATCAAAATGGTGCCGCTTGAAGCATCGAAGAGGCGCGGCACCAGATGCGCGAGCGTGCTCTTGCCCGAACCGACCCTTCCGACCAATCCCACCGAGCGACCGACAGGAAGCTTGAAATCGACGCCTTCAAGGGCGCCGTGGCCGTTTTTCTGGCGCGCGTAAGCAAAGGACACGTTGCGAAATTCGATTCCCTGGCTGAGGGTGTGCTTCATGCCGCGCGCCGCGCCGTCGTGGATCTCCGGTTTGCTCTCAAGAATTTCCTCCAACCGCCGCATGGCGGCGCGACCGCGCTCGACCAAAGAGAGCATCCAGCCGAAGGCCGCCGTGGGCCAAGCCAGCACGTTGAGATAAGCGATGAAGGCGACGATGTCGGCCACCAGCAGATCGCCGCGCAACACGCGCACGCCGCCGTACCAGATGACGATCAGCACGGTCAGGCCGTTGATCCCCTGCATGATCGGGTTGACGATGCCGCGCATTTTCGCCATTTCCATGCTTTTGATTTCATAGTCTTTGTTGAGGCCGATGAATTGCTGGGTTTGGAAATTTTCCTGGGCATAGGCCTTGACGACGTGCATGCCGCTCAGATTTTCCTGCACGTGGCTGCTCAACACCGACATCTGCTGCTGCACTTCCAGGGAGCTCTTGAGAATGCGGCCGCGAAACTTGCGCGCCACATACATCAGCAAAGGAAACGGCGCCAGGGCCGCCAGCGTCATGCGCACGTCCATGGTCAGCATCAAGGCCACGGCGTAAACGTAATAGAGCGGCGCGTTGGCAAAGTTGAGCACTCCCGGACCGAGCATCACGCGCACGGCGGAGATGTCGTTGATCACCCGCGACATGAGATCGCCGGTTCTTTGGGTGTGATAAAAAGCCGGCGGCAGCTTTTGCAAATGCGCGAAGAGATCGTTGCGCAAATCGTACTCGATGTTGCGGCCGGCGTTGAAAATCAAAGCGCGCGAATAGGTGCGCACGACGCCCTGCACGACCGCCGCACCGAAGATCAGCGCGGCGTAGTAGGTCACGTCGCCCAACGAACCGCCGTGCTCGATGATGCGCACGGCCTCGCGAATCCACCAGGGAATCCACATGACCAGCGTCGCCGTGCCGAGAAGACACAGGCCGCCGAACAGATATTGCCGCCGGTAGCGCCGTACGTAGCCTAACAATCGCCCCATGTGTCCTGTTAAGATACTCTACGGTGCTCCGGGCCGCAACAAACAGCGGCGAAAGAGATGACATTAAGCGCACTTACGGGAGTGTCGCTTGACATTGCCCAGTCGCTCCCTAATAAACATGGTGATGCAACCGACGCAGAGCCGCCGCCACGATATCCGCAATATCGCCATCATCGCCCACGTTGACCACGGCAAGACGACGCTCGTCGACGGGTTGCTGCACCAAAGCGGCATTTTTCGCGCCAACGAACACGTTGCCGAGCGCGTCATGGATTCCATGGAACTGGAGCGCGAGCGCGGCATCACGATCATGGCGAAAAACACCTCCGTCCGCTACGACGACGTGAAGATCAATATCGTCGACACGCCCGGGCACGCCGATTTCGGCGGCGAGGTGGAGCGCACGCTGGCGATGGTCGACGGCGTCATGTTGCTGGTGGATGCTTCCGAAGGCCCGCTGCCGCAAACACGCTTCGTTTTGAAGAAAGCGCTGGAAGCCAAACTGACNCCGATTGTTTGCATCAACAAGATCGANCGGCCCGACGCCCGCGTCGCCGCTGTCCTGGACGAAATCTACGATNTGTTTATCGACCTCGACGCCAGNGAAAATCAGCTGGATTTCCCCGTCGTCTACACCAATGCCCGCGCCGGCACGGCAACACTCGATCTAAAAGAGCCGGGTGAAAATCTTAAGCCGATGTTCGAACTGATCGTGCGGACTCTTGCCGGTCCGCTCGTCGACGCCGCGGCGCCGTTGCAGTTCCAGGCGAACAATCTCGATTATAACGACTACGTCGGACGGCTCGCCGTCGGCCGCGTTAAAAACGGCGCGCTGGCGCCGGGACAATACACGCTGTGCCGGGCGGATGGCAGCCGCCAGCTGATCAAGGTCACCCAAGTCTACGGCTGGCAGGGACTGAAGCGCGTGGAAGTGGCGTCGGCGGGCGCCGGCGATATCGCCGCCATCGCCGGCATCGAGGACATCGGCATCGGCGACACGATCACCGATCGTGAAAACCCTCAGGGCCTGCCGCCTCTGCGCATCGACGAACCGACCATTGCCATGCTCTTCTGCGCAAACAATTCGCCCTGGTCCGGCCGCGAAGGCGAGTTCGTAACTTCACGCAAGTTGCGCGAACGTTTGTTCTTCGAGCAGCGGCGCAACGTCAGCCTGCGGGTCGAAGAAACCGAGCAGCCGGATGCTTTTCAAGTCACCGGCCGCGGCGAATTCGCCCTGGCAATCGTGATCGAGACCATGCGGCGCGAAGGCTATGAGCTGATGGTCTCGAAACCCACCGTCATCACCCGCGAAATCAGCGGCGTGATCAACGAACCGATGGAGTTGCTGCTCATCGATATCCCTGAGGATTTCATCGGCGTCGTGTCCCAGCTCTTGGCCATGCGCAAAGGCAAAATGACCAAGATGATCCACGCCGGATCAAGCCGCGTGCGCCTGGAGTTTGCCGTGCCTTCCCGAGGTTTGATCGGTTTTCGCTCGCGCTTTCTCACCGATACCCGCGGCACCGGCATCATGAATGCCTTGTTCAACGGCTGGGCACCCTGGCATGGAACCATCCAGTCGCGGACCAACGCCGCCATGGTCGCCGACCGCGAAGGACAAACGACGCCCTATGCGATTTTTCACCTGCAGGAGCGCGGCGTGCTCTTCGTCGCCCCGGGCACCAAGGTTTACGAAGGCATGGTGGTCGGCGAATATTCGCGTGAAAACGATTTGAACGTGAATATTTGCAAGGAGAAAAAACTCACCAATATGCGGGCCGCCGGCAAGGATGAAAACATCATCATCTCGCCGCATCGCGAAATGGGTCTGGAAGAAGGCATTGAATGGATCGCCGAAAATGAATTGGTCGAAGTGACGCCTCAATCGATCCGCTTGCGCAAGAAAATATTGAAGCAAGCCGACCGCCCGCGCCGGCGCTATGAAGACGATGAGTAGCCGCTATTTTTTCTTCTCCGGGCCTGACGCGACCTTGTCGCAAAATTCTTTTTTTACGAACATAACCGCAAGTCCCGCGGACGGGGCTCTGACCTCAACGGCGGGACGCGTGCCTGCCTTGAATTCCTTCATCTCGGCCTTGTGCCCGGCGGCCTGCAACTTTTCAACTAACTGAGAAGGACTTTGGATATCGTTGTACTCCGGTCCCTTTTTGCCCAGGATCGAGGTCGGCGCGCATTCTCCTTCGCGCCCCGCGAGGAACCACGGCCCCGGATCTTCTTTGACGGCCGGCGGCGCTTTTGTCGTTTTGCTCTTGTCGGGCTGGGCCGCATCGGCAAAAGAGAAACTCCCCGCGAGCAAAAGCACCGACAGGGTCCAAGTAATTTTTTCAACTGTTGGGGCGATCATGGGAGTCTCCGCCAAATCCAATGTTAGTCTGAATGAAGTGCTATGCGGTTGCCTTCGCTGTCGAGAACAATCGCGCGAAAACCGAATGGTCCGATGGGATGTTTCGGCTGAACAATCTTGCCGCCGGCAGCTGTCACCGCTGATAAGGCAGCGTCCAAGCGCCCGTTGGTATTCAAGTAAATCAGCACGCCGGCATCCGCTGGTTTTGCACCCTGGCTCGTGAATAAACAGCCGCCGACTTCGCCGTCATTGTGCGGCAAAACGCCAACGGTCATCCCTGGAAATTCCTGCTTCTTGACATCCTGCCCGAGCATGGCCGAATAAAATCTGATAGCGCGATCCAGGTCCAAGACGGGAATATCACACCACACGATCTGATTGGCCATGGGCTATTTATTCTCCTTGGCTTAGACGATAATTAAAAACCGGCCTTCACTCAATCCCCTAAGTTCCGCCCATCTATTCCGGCAATTCTCGACATCTTTGTCGAGTTCGACCTTGTTAAATAACAATCATCGCCGGCCCATGCGCTATCTCCGGGGCAGCGTTCGAATAATGATGTGGAGCGCCGGAACGGCGCTCACACCCGTCCAGCGTCATTTCAGATGGGTCCCGGCCCAAAGCTTGTCCAAGAATCCGCTCTTCTCCATCTCCCCAAGGTAGCGCGGATCGTAAAGATCCTGCGGTTTTAATTTCTTCGCCCGTGGGTCGGTGGCTGCAATGTCATCGAGGATCGCTTGCACCGCCTCCATTCGCAACTCCATGCGCGGCTCGAGCGCCTTGATTTCGGCGGAATAGGCCTGCTCCAGCACCTTGCGGTCTTCAATGCGCAAGTATTTGCTCAACACTTTGAACACGATCTCTTTGTCGGTATGGAGAACCTTCGCAGCCTCGGCCATTGCGCGCATGAAGCGGGCAACGAGCGGCGAATTTTGGTTGATGAAAGAGCGCCGTGTGATGAAGGACACCGCGACCTGGGCGATTTTCAGATCCGGGCCATAGACGACGTAGCTGTATCCCTGAGAAATGGCGCGCGCATCCCAAGGCGCCGACAGGGTGCCGGCGTCGATGGCACCGGACAGCAGCGCCGCGAGCATTTCCGGCGCGCCGCCGGTTTGAATCATCGAGTAGTCCCGCCCGGCTTCCATATTGTGCCGCTTGAAGGCCTGGATCGCGAAGTAGTGCGTCGTCGCGCCGATGCGCGTGACGCCGATCTTTTTGCCGCGCAGGTCTTCGAGTCGTTTTATCTCCGGCTTGGCGAGAATACTCTGGGTCAGATGATTTTTGATTCCCGCGATGAAAACAAGATCACCGTTGCCGCCGACTACGGTGCGCACGAGCCCAACGCCGCCATCGATCAAGAGCTGCGCGTCTCCGCCGAGCATCGCCGCCGTCGCCAGCGGCGAAGTGCCGATATAGACCAGTGGAAACTCCAAATTGTATTTTCGGAAAATACCCGTCTCCTGAGCAATCCACGGCATCGACTGCGACATCACCCGCGCCGATTGAACCCCGATCAGACGATCCGCGCTCCAAGCCAGGGGACCCTGAAATGCCCAGAACACCAAAACGAAGAGCGTTAACATTGTCGGCATGGGCTAAACTCCTTTATCGGCCAGACGCAAACGCGTCCAAAGCGAGCCGCGGCCGACGCGCCGCGCCAACTCCTTGGCCGTCACCCGATACTTAAACGCTTTGCGGCCGTCGATGAACAGAACTGGAACCTCGCTGCCGAACTCTTCGCGAAGCTCGTCGGTTCCGTCCACGTCAACGACTTCGACGTCAATCGGAATCCTTGCCGCCACCTCGGCGATGACGGATTTCATATCATCGCAAAGGCAGCAATCCTTGCGCGAATACAAAGTTAATTTGCGGTTCATTTTGGCGACGGTTTTGCCGGTTCCTGCGGCTCTTCTGCTTTCTCCCCCTCGCCCAAACCGATGATATTTTTAGGAATTCCCAACACGCCCCAAAACCATTCCGTTAGCGTCCCCAACGGCGCCGGCGTGATCGTCGGATCGTCGATCCGCCCAGTGATATTGAAACTTGCCACCAAGAAGGAATTCTTGATCGCCGCGATGCTGCGCCCCAGAAGCGGTATATAGCTCATCGCCGAATCGATGCCGGCGAACGGTCGTACCGCAACGATGAAATCGACTTCGTTTTTGGGGACATCGATCTTGCCGACACCCGTCATGCGTAAGTCGCTGCTGTCGACGATGAGATTCTCGGTGGCATAGACCCCCTTGGTCACTTTGAAATCGCCGGTGATGCTGCGGAAGCGGATTCCTTGTTTGGCAAGATCGGGCAGCTGAAGGGTGAACCAACGCGACAGGTCGAGGAGATTGAGAATCTGCACCACGACGCGCATCCGATTGATCGTACCGTCTTCAATGCGCAGATTGAAAGCGCCGTTCAAATTTTGCTTGCGCTCCGTGTCGTTCTTGCCGACGGTTTCGAGCTTGCCTGTCAGATTCACTTTGCCCGTCATCTCGGTGTTTTCGACGTCAAACCAGTTCAGGAACGATTGCACGGGAACGCCTTGAATCTTGGGCTCGCTGCTGACGCCAAGGGTATTGGGTCTGTCGAAGATTGTCGTCACGCCTTGAATCCCACCGCCGGCCGAACGCGCGCTCAGACTGGTCAAGCGCCACACGCGGTGGTCAATTGTCGCGTTGGTTTTCAACTCGGCAAATTCGAAGTTTTTTATCCGGCCCCTGTTCAAAGCGATTTTTCCCTCGGCAACCAGGTTCGCATAAAATTCACTCGATTCCGGATCGATCTGCGAGATCAGGTAGGTGATGTCGAGATTCGGCGCGGCGAAATCGAAAAGCAATGGGGTCTTTTCGCCGTAGCGCCACCGGCCGCTGGCGCTGACGGGAACGCCCACCAACTGCGCCTTCAAATTCTGAAAGTCGACACCGGTTTCGTCGATTTTGATCTTACCGTTGAGTTCCCGCAGCGGCTGCAGCAGCGGGCTCACCAGGAGCTGTACGTTTACCAGATCGAGATCGCCGGTGAACTTTCGCCGTTTCGATTCGCTCAACGAGCCAAAATAGCGCACCGCGCCGCGCACCAGTCCGGCATCGCGCGAGTTGCGCGAGTCCAGCAGCAGGCTCGCGACCACGCCGGCTCTGACTCCGGTCGAATCTATGTGCAGATCGAAGGAGCCCTCGTCCGCATCGTAATCCTTGAGCGCGAATCNNAGCTGAATCGGCGAGCCGGCGAGCTGTGCCCGGATCTTTTCGCCCCNGACCTCCTTCGGCGTAAATGCGACCTCCCCTTGGATCTCATTGAGAGAGAACTCATCGTAGTGAATGCGGACGTGGTCNAGCTGCGCTGTGCCGTCGAATTGAATCGGCGCATTGGGCAATTTTTTAAGCCCGAGCTGCATTTTGCCGCGACCGCCGAGCTCCCGAACGGACGCTAATATCTTAGCCGTCTTCGGCGCGAGTTCGACCGACTTGAGGTGTTCCTTCAGCTCAGCCAGGTTGATTTCGCCGCGAGTTTCAAGATCGAGCCTGCCGGGCGCCGCGCCGGCAAAGTCATAGCTCCCGTCAACGTCGCTAAAGCGTGAATCGCCGTACGAACCCCTGAAGTTCTCCAGTCGCACAATGCCGTTGGCGACACTCACCCTGCCGAAAACACCGCGCAGCGGTAACGCGCCCTCCACATCAGGCCTGCCGGCGAACTCGCGCAACTCCGCATCGAGCCAAAATTGCTTGGCGTTGCCGTCCAGCAAGCGGCGCATTTGACTCAGCGTCGCGTCGACGCCCGCCTTTTTGATCTCTAACTGGCCCGCCTGAATCGCGCCGAGCGCATGCTCGAGTCGCGTGGATGCGACCAGCTTGAGCGGCACGTATTTAAGCACGTTCGCAGCCGGCGCGGGCAGCACCGCGAGGTTCAGGCGCAGGTGGGGGTCCTTGCCGTCGAGCGCGGTAATCGCGCCTTGAAGCGAAAAACTGAGGTCGTTGGCGCGGAAGTCGGCTCGCGTGATCTCCACCCGCTCCCGGCTCCGGTCAATTTCAAAAGTCGCGCGACCGTCGACGCCGCTGAGCGGCGCTAAAAAAATTTCGGGGGCATCGATAGCCAACTTCCTAAACTCCACGGCGCCTTTCACGCGTAATGACGTCTCGGGATTGCCTTCGATGTGAACACGCTGCGCCAGGTAACCCGACATGGACTTGATCGGCAGCCAGGAGCGGAGATGGTCCCGGATCAACCCGGCGGGAAAATTCACCAGATCGATATCGCCATCCCAGTGCGCCCGATGGAACTCCAGAGTCTTTTGCGGAAACGCCAGCCGGCCCTCCGCCTTGAGATTGATTTGGGCCGCGTCGCGAAGCACTTCGCCTTTAAGGTGATACGCAAGCGCCGCTGCGTCGGGCTCGGCGTGTTGACGTTTCAACAAAGAATCCAGGTAAGCGCTCAACCGTTGGCCGCGCAGCCGTTCGATGTCCAAATCGACATTCACGACGCGCCATTTTCCAAGCCCCTCTTCACGCAGTTGATCCAATAGCGTGATATCCCCGCCCTCGACTTTGACGGAATGGAGATCGAGGCTGAACTCGGAGTCGTCATCCTTCAAGAATTGCAGGTTGAGGAGCTTGTCGAGCAGCGGAAACTGCCCGTTCTTTTCCCGGACAAATTGCGCCGTTGGGCGCTGGACTCGAATTTCGTAAAAGATCAGCTGCCTGCGCAGCAGCGGCAGCAGAGCCACCCGCGCGGTAACTTGCTGCGCGGTTATGGCGGGTTCAGCCGCACCGGATTCAGAAAGCGCGAGATCGTGGAAAACGATGCCGGTTATCCAACCGATTTCTATATCCGCCTCGCCTAATTGGGTGCGCAGCTCGGTTCGCTTTTCAATCTCGGCGCTGAGAAAACGATGAACATCACCGACCCGAACCAGATGGTAAAAGGCCAAAACCGCAACGACGGCGAAAAGGATGGAAATAACGGTGAGGAAACCGACAAATTTGACAACTCTTCTCATGCACGGACTAGCGCCAGTGGACTGAAGTACCGCCGATCGATGAATCGGCAGCCTGCCGCTGGTTTGTTGATCGTTGGGTCATGCTAGAGTAAGTGCATTGTCGACGCAAGGTTTGAACAATTTTGTCCGAAGCGGGGAACCTGTTCAGCCAAGAAAACGGCGCATTCACAAATCTTGCGATTGCTGCTATGAAAGAACCACTACTCCAGTGATTACCAAGAGCCTGGCATCGATTAAAGACCTCCTCCTCGGTAAACCGAAAGATCCTCTCGATCCCAAAGTTTTTCATCAGATCTCTTTGGTCGCTTTCTTGGCGTGGGTCGGCTTGGGCGCGGACGGCCTGAGCTCATCCGCCTACGGCCCGGAGGAAGCCTACCTCGCGCTTGGACAGCACTATTACCTTGCGTTGCCGCTGGCTTTGTTGACTGCCGTCACGGTCTTCGTCATTTCGGCGAGCTACTCACAGATTATCGAGCTCTTTCCTACCGGCGGCGGCGGCTACCTCGTCGCAACAAAATTGTTAGGGCCGAAAGCCGGTCTCGTTTCAGGATCCGCGCTCGTCGTTGACTATATGCTGACGATCACGATATCAGTAGCCAGCAGCGCCGACGCGTTATTCAGCTTCCTGCCGGTCGGGCTCCAGCCGTTCAAAATCTACGCCGACGTCTTTCTCATCTTTGCGCTGATTTTTTTGAACCTGCGAGGGGTGAAAGAATCGGTCATGATCCTATTGCCGATTTTCCTATTGTTCATCGCCATGCACTTCGTTGCCATTCTCCTTGGCGTCGCGTTCCATTTAGACAATCTTCCTGCGGTGGCGACCAACTCATATAAGGAAGTGGTCGCCGACACCCACAGCCTGGGGTTGCTGGCAACCCTGGCCATCCTGCTCCATGCCTACAGCCTTGGCGGCGGTACTTACACCGGCATCGAAGCAGTCAGCAATGGCCTACAAATTTTGCGCGAGCCGCGCGTAAAAACCGGCAAGACGACTATGGTTTACATGGCCACCTCGCTCGCTTTTACAGCGAGCGGGATCCTACTCTGCTACCTTTTGAATCAAGTGAAACACGAGCCCGGCAGGACTTTGAACGCGAGTCTTTTTTCCGGCATTTTTGGCGGCCTTTTTGGAGGGGACTCGCCGATCACCGCGTCGCTGGTGATCACCATTCTCCTCACCGAAGCCGCGCTCTTGATCGTCGCCGCTCAAGCCGGCTTTCTCGACGGACCGCGGGTGCTCTCGAACATGTCGCTGGACTCGTGGACGCCGCACCGGCTCTCCCATCTGAGCGATCAGCTCGTCACCCGTAATGGTGTCTGGTTCATGGGTATGTCGTCTTTGGCGTTTCTCATTTATACCCACGGCGACGTCAAGTTGCTCGTGGTCATGTACAGCATCAACGTGTTTCTGACCTTTACGCTGTCGCAGCTCGGTATGTGCCGGCATTGGTGGGAAGTGCGGAATTCCGAAGCGACGTGGCCGCGCAAACTCGGAGTAAACGGCATTGGCCTGCTCCTGACCAGCCTCATATTGGTCGTCACGATCACGACTAAATTTTCCGAAGGCGGTTGGGTGACTTTGGTGGTTACACTTGGCTTCGTCCTGCTTTGCCAGGTGGTGCGCACGCATTATGATCGTGTCCAGGCTGCCCTGAAGAACCTTGACGACACGCTGCTCACTATCCCCTTTCAACCAAACCTGAGCGAACCCGTGCCGGCAAAAAGCATCGAGGCGCCGACCGCCGCCATCATCGTGCGCGACTTCGAAGGCATCGCCATTCATACGCTGTTAAATGTCCAGCGATTGTTTCCCAATCATTTCAAAAATATCGTGTTTCTTTCGGTAGGGGTTATCGACACCGGACAATTTAAAGGGCAGCAGGAAATCGAGAGCTTGAGGCGCAAAACCGAAGAAAATCTCAAAAGCTTTGTCGAATATGCGAATTGCCTCGGCTGGTACGCGGAATCGCGCTATGCCTTGGGCGTTGATTTGATTCAAGAGCTCATGGACCTATGTCAAGGGGTTACTAAAGAGTTTCCGCGCGCGGTGTTCTTTAGCGGCAAGCTGGTTTTCCAAGAAGAAAATTTTTTCGCGCGGCTGTTGCACAATCACACGCCCCACACCCTGCAGCAGCGCTTACAGTTTGCCGGCCGAGATATGATGATTCTGCCCATCCGGGTGTTCACCAATGGCGAAAACGGTGGATAGTTTCTGTCACCGCAGGCAAGTCTCCTCTTGCCTTGACCGGAATGGCCAAAAAACGAAAGAAGCGAATCCAAGGGGTCAATTATCCGCGAACTTCTTCAGCAGAGAATCTCGGTCACATCTTCACATCATCTGTCGCCTTGACAGGCCAAAGTGACTTTGTTAGATAAAACAGACTTTTTATCCGAAAAACATCTGGAAATTGCTCGGGGGAAATTCTATGTTGGAGAAGGAAGAGGAGTTGCTCAACAGCAAACAAGTGGCCGTTATCTTGGATATGAGCCCGGACACGGTAAACGAGTTTGCCCGCAAGAACATCCTGCCCGCTTTCAAAAAAGGAAAGCAGTGGCGCTTTCGGAAGCGAGATATCTCCATTTTCTATAGAAAGCAGCCGAGAGACATTCGCGACGCCTGACACCTGCAAGTTCCTTCTTAGGTTGAGAAAATGGCAGACATCGAGGCGCATGAAAGCAAAATTTACTCCGAATTTGCTCCCCTTTACGACAAGATTTTCGGGAAAATTTATTACAACCGGTTAGAGCAAGTTATAGAAAATCTCGGCATCCCCCCCGGCGCAAAGGTCTTGGAAGTCGGCGCCGGCACCGGTACCGCCTTCCCCGCATATCCGCTTCATTGCGAAATCATCGGCGTCGATCTGGCTCCCGACATGTTGGCCCGGGCACGCCAGAAAATCCAAGAGAACGGTTGGACTCATATTAAGGTCGCGGAGATGAACGCTCTCGATCTCAAGTTCCCAGACAATACTTTCGACTACGTCATGGCGTTCCATGTCGTCACAGTCGTGCCGGATCCNGTGCGCATGATCGCGGAAGCGAAGCGGGTGTGNAAACCAGGCGGTCGAATTGTCATTGTAAATCACTTCACCAGCGAANTTCCTCTTTTAGGCTCCCTCACTCAGGCCCTCGATCCGATTACCCGCTGGCTCGGCTGGCGCACTGATTTGCGGCTGAAGCCATTCATCCATAACACCCGTCTGACAGTCGAGACCAGTTATAAGATGAGCAAAGCGTCGCTCTACGATGTGCTGATTTGCCGCAAAGAAGCCCGCACATTGAGTCCGACGCACGAGTTCTAACCAAGCAAGCGCCCCGCTCTCCGCACGCAATCTCTGGAATCGCGAGCTGTGCCGCTAGGAGCGATAGTGCTGCAGGTTGCTTCTGTTAATCGCGGTTTTGGGACCGGTGATATTCTGAGATTTGACCCGAGAATGAGGGCTCACCGGCCTGTTTAACGGGGCAAGTCCTTCGGCGATTCCTTCTTCGGTTCTTTTTCCGCTTCATCGTCCTCGCCGCCAGTCACACCCTTTTTAAAGTCGCGGATCGCCTTTCCAAGTCCGCTACCGATTTGCGGCAGCTTGCTGGGTCCGAAGACGACCAACGCAATCACTAAAATCACCATGAGTTCAGGTACGCCGAGTCCGAACATAGGACCTCCTAACCTTTCCGTTTCACCGCGAAGAATACCGCGTTATCGCCGCGCTGCACAAGCAGCAGGATGCGATCGCCGCGGCGACCCTGGCGCATTAGGCGCTCAAAGTCCTTGACATTGGTAACCGGCCTTTGGTTGATTTCCCGAATCACGTCCGCCGGCTCGATTCCGACTTGATCCGCGGGACTTCCCGGTTGCACTTCCATAACCAGCACACCCTTGGGTGAGCTGAGGCCCAGCCGGCGCGCGGCTTCGGGCGTAATTCTCTGGACTCTGAGGCCGAGTTCCGGATCTCTCGCCTCCAGCTGTTGATTGGCATCACTATCGTCCGCAAGCTCACCGATCTTGACGCCGATCACCTGCTCTTTTTTGTCCCGTAAAATCTTAAACGTAACTTTCTGACCCGGCGCTGTTTCGGCAATGACGGTTGGAAAATCATGCCTCTTGGGCACCGGCTTACCATTGAACTCGACGATGATATCGCCGGTCTTTATTCCAGCTTCGGCCGCCGGGCTGGCCTCGGTAACTTCCGTGACGACGGCCATATCGCCTGGATTTCGTGTGAGCCCAAGCGACGCAACAGTAGCTGCAGGCAAGTCCTGGGCACGCACGCCGAGCCAGCCGCGCACAACCCGGCCGTTTTTGCGGAGCTGGTCCACTATCCTGCGCGCCAGATCTATGGGTATCGCGAAACCGATGCCGACATTGCCACCGGACTGGCTAAAGATCGCGCTATTCACACCGACGACCTCTCCAGAAGCATTGATCAAGGGCCCGCCGCTATTGCCGGGATTGATCGAGGCATCAGTCTGAATGAAGTTATCGTAAGGGCCGGCGCCGATGACGCGGCCTTTGGCGCTGACGATCCCCGCTGTTACGGTGTGCTCCAAACCGAACGGATTTCCGATCGCCATCACCCAATCGCCAACGTCCAGATGGCTCGACGTGCCGAGCTTCGCAAACGGCAAATTAATGGTCATCCTACGGATCTTGATCAGAGCGAGATCGGTGCGACCGTCCTTGCCAATCAAACGCGCCTCGTGCTCCGATTGGTCGGCAAGTTTTACCTTGATAATATCGGCATTTCGCACCACGTGATAGTTCGTCAAAATTTCGCCGTCCTTGCTGATCACGATGCCGGAGCCGAGACTGCGTTGATTATTTTCCCGTGGAGAGGCTTCACCAAAAAACCGGTTAAAAAATTCTTCGATCGGATCACCTGAGCCGGAGCGCGGCGCGCGCTGCGAGGTCGTCGAGATATTGACCACCACCGGCATGGTCTTCTTGGCAATGGCCGCAAACGATGGCGGGCGCCCGGCGTCTAAGGGGACCAGATTTGCCGCGCGAGCGGCCATAGCCATGACGGCGCCGATAAGCCCCAGGAAGACTACGGTTCCGAGGGTGGTTCGTCTAAAGTAGATTTTCTTCATAGGACGCCGCGGTCCTGACGCTTTCCGGGTCAGTTCCAACAGTAGCAAATTTTCTCGACCTATTTAAACGTGCGCCCCAAGTGGCCCAGATATGCAAACGAACCGGTCTGTAGTATGGAGGTAGACATAATTCTCCCAGAAGTTTTCTATGAAACCGGCACCCATCGATTACGATACCGTCCGTGAAATGCTGCGTACGGCGACGCCGGACCGGATCCTGCGCTTCATCGGCAAGAGCCATCCCGCCGACATCGCGCTCCTGTTCAAAGGGCTCGAGAGCAGCGAAGTGCGCCAGCTTTTCGACGTCCTGTTTATGGCGCGCCGGGCCGACAAGACCCTCAAAGAGCTTCCCCCTGAGCTTCTGCCCGATATTCTCGCGCTCATTGACGACGAAAAAGTTGGACGTTTGATCGTCCGGTCAGATCCGGACGATGCCGTCACTTTTATCGACGGCTTGCCCGAAGAGCGCCGTGAAAGAGTCCTCGCCCTGCTTGACCCCGAGCGTCAAGCGGCGGTGCGCGAGATCATCAACTATCCCGAGGGCACCGTCGGCAGAATCATGACGACAGATTTCATGGCGGTCTCCCCGGATACGACGGCGCAGGGCGCGATTGACAAAATCCGCGAGCGCGGCGAGCTGGAAACTTTTTTCTATCTCTACGTCGTCGATGACCAAGGCAAGCTCGTGGGCGTCGTGCCGATCCGCAATCTCGTGATCGCGCCGCGCGACCGGACATTAAGTGAACTGATGATCGCCGACCCGGTCAAAGCCAACGTGTTTACCGACCAGGAAGAGGCCGCCCGTTTGGTGTCCCGCTATGAGTTGCTCGCGCTGCCGATCGTCGATGAAGCGGGCCGGCTGGAGGGAATCATCACCGTTGATGACGTCATCGACATCATCAATCAGGAAAGCACCGAAGATATGTACAAGATGGTCGGCTTGGCGGAGGAAGACCGCGTGTTTACTCCGGTCTATCGCTCGGTCAAAATGCGTCTGCCCTGGACGTTCTTAAATCTCTTAACAGCCACCCTGGCGGCCTCGGTGGTGGGGTTATTCGAGGGCACGCTGCACGAAATCGTCGCCCTGGTGACATTCATGCCGGTGGTGGCCGGCGTCGGCGGCAATGGCGCTACGCAAACCGCCACGGTCATCATTCGCGGGATTGCGCTGGGCGAACTGGAGTTTGCTTCGGCGTGGAAAGCGATTCTCAAACAAGTATCGGTAAATATTTTTATCGCGCTTGCCGCCGGCACTTTGATTGCGGCCGCGGCTATTCTATGGAAGGGCAATCCTCATCTCGGACTGGTGCTGGCTGTCGCGCTCATCCTCAACCTCGGCTTGATGGCCGGCATTGCCGGCGCGGTGATTCCCTTGCTTTTGAAGGCGCTCAAATTCGATCCGGCGCTTGGCTCCGGCATCATCGTCACCGGCTTGACGGATGCTTTCGGCTTCCTATCGTTTCTCGGGCTCTCGACGATTTTTCGCCAATATCTGATTTAGCCCGCCTTTTGCACTGCATTTGGCCGGGGCATTTGCTGGAAAAGAAAGATCAGCCCGCCGAGCAGGCTATCGAGGGCCACGATCAAGAACAACAGGATTCCAAAAGCGATCGCCTGCTCGGTGCCGATGCCGACCACCGCCAGGAGAAAAATATAGCCTCCTTCGCGCAAGCCGAGACCGTTGAGGCTGATCGGAATCGCCGAGAACGTTCCAACCAGCGGATAGACAATCAGGCAGAAAGAAAACGGCAATTCCAACCCGAGCGCTCTTGCCATCACCGTATGCATCCACGCTTGAATCAAATGGACTACTAACGAAAGCATGCCCGCCGCCATCAAGGCGCGCCAATGCAGCCGATAACTGCGCAGGGCGAGGCGTAACTTGACGGCGAGCTGATGACCGTCCTCGGGCAGAAAACGTCTGAGCGCAGGCGCGAGCGCTACGCCCGCGAGCAGCCCGAGGGCCAGCAAGAAGGTGACCGTACGAATCGTATGAGGCACGGCATAATAGGGAAACAGCAAAAGCGCCAGGGCGCCGATCCAAACCAGCACGACCATGCCGATGGCGCGGTCCATTAGCACCGACATCGCGGCATGAACCGTGGTCACCGGGCGTCCCTGAGCGTGGGCCTCTTCGTCTTTCACCAGATAATAAATCCGCGTCACATCGCCGCCCACCGTGCTCGGCGCGAATAAATTGAAGAACATCCCGATTAGATAATATTGCACTAAATCCTGGAACGGGGTTTTGATGCCGAGTGGCCGCGACAGCACCGTCCAACGCACCGCGCTGACGCATTGAGTAACCAGGTAGACGCCGAGCGCCAGAGCGATGTAAGAAAAATTTGCCGACCTGAAGGTCTGCAAGAACCGCTCGATGTGAATGCGCGAGAGAAAATACGCGATAAGCCCCGCGCTGACCAGAAGCTTGAGAAGAAATATCAGGACGGGTTTGGTTTTTTTCATCCTTCGAAGGGGGGCTCGATGAGCGCCTGGTCGTCTTTGACGACTCCGTCCACCAACACCTTGCGTCCGACAACTCTTAGCCGGCCTTCAGCGAACAGCTGAATGGCGCGCGGATAGATGCGGTGTTCCTGCTCGAGAATTCGCGCCGCGAGCATCTCGCGGGTATCGTCGGCAAAGACCGGCACGACCGCTTGAATAATGATTGGGCCCTCGTCGCATTCTTCGTTGACGAAATGGACGGTGCACCCCGAAAAGCGCACGCCGTACTCCACGGCTTTTTGCTGCACGTTTAAGCCCGGGAAGGCCGGCAACAAAGCCGGGTGAATATTCATGATCCGATTGGAATAGGCCTTCACGAACACCGGCGACAGCAAACGCATAAACCCGGCGAGCACGACCAGCTCCACGCCTCGCGCGCGCAGCAGAGAGATAACGGCCTCATCATAGGCTTCGCGACTGGGAAACTTCTTATGGTTCAGGACCTCGGTCGCAATGCCGTGTTTGCGGGCGCGCACCAAACCAAAAGCATCCGCGTTGTTGCTCAGCACCAACTCAATCCTGGCGTCGAGCTTGCCCGTCTCGATAGCATCGATGATCGCCTGTAAATTGGTGCCGCTGCCGGATAGGAGAACACCGATAGGAACTTGACTCGCCATGGAATTCCTCAAGAATGGATACGGGCGCCGCGCGCGCCCTTGCGGATCTCGCCAATGATAAACGATTCTTCGCCGATTCGCTTGAGCGTCTGTTGCACGCCATCGGCGTGTTTGCGGTCCAGCACCAAGATTAAACCCAAGCCATTGTTAAACGTGCGGTCCATTTCGTCTCGGTGAATGCGCCCGATTTTCTGAATCAGATCGAACACCGGCGGCACCGGCCAGCTGCCGCGTTCGAGCACTGCGCGACGGCCCTTGGGCAACACCCGGGGCAAATTCCCGGTGATGCCGCCGCCGGTAATATGGGCCGCGCCTTTGATGGGAAACCGGGCGAATAATCTCCGGGTAATTTTGGCATAGATACGTGTCGGTTCGAGAAGCTCGTCACCGAGCGTGCGCCCTAGCTCCGGGATTCTCTGCTGGACTTTCAGCCGCGCTTTGTCCAGCAATACCTTGCGCGCCAATGAGTAGCCGTTGCTATGCAGGCCGCTGGAAGGAATGCCGATCAATACGTCGCCCGGCACCACCGCATCGCGATCGATGATCTTGGCTTTCTCCACAACACCGACCGCGAACCCGCCAAGATCATACTCCCCGGTACGGAAATCCCCCGGATGTTCGGCCGTCTCGCCGCCGATCAGGGCGCAGCCTGCTTGGCGGCATCCAGTCGCA
>Ga0065705_10001931_pt1 | contig 17379 bp, 14 predicted proteins | sample SwibulcommuniRL2_FD_59092 | JGI IMG/M metagenome (GOLD analysis project Ga0065705, IMG submission 59092) | Bulk soil microbial communities from switchgrass field near Rose Lake, East Lansing, Michigan, USA - RL2 Bulk Soil v2 (version 2) | ecosystem: Environmental > Terrestrial > Soil >...
GGCACGAGGCCCGCCGCATCGACTTGCAGCTCCGCGGCCGCTGCGGTCGCCAGGGCGATCCGGGCAGCAGCCGGTTTTTCCTGTCGCTCGAAGACGACCTGATGCGGATTTTCGCCGGCCCGTGGGTCAAGACGATCCTCGAATCACTGGGCATGAAAGAGGGGGAACGGATCGAAAGCCGCATGGTCACGCGGCGGATCGAAGCGGCCCAGAAGAAAGTCGAAGAGCGGCACTTCGAGGCCCGCAAAAACTTGCTCGAATACGACGAAGTCATGGACGAGCAGCGGAAGCGGGTCTATGGCTTCCGGCAGCGGATTCTCGAAGGAGGAAATTGCCGCGACGCCATGCTCGACATGGTCCGCAAGCAGATCGAAACGCACTTGGGCGAGTTCCTGAAGCGCGACTACGGCCCGGGCGTATTTGCCGCCTGGGCGGGCCAGCGGCTAAGCGCGAAGTTCGAGCCCCACGACTTCCGCGGCATGGAGTTCGACCAGGCCGAGACATACGCCAAGGACGAAGCCGAGCGGATTGCCGAGACTCATGTGCAAGATGGCATCGACGAAAACCTGCCCGGCGACGAAGGGGACGAAGAGTCCGAGGCCGAGTGGAATTGGGAAGCTCTGGCCAAGATGGCCCACAACCGGTGGGGGATCGACGTCAAAGACCGCGACCTGAAACGACTGGGGCGCGGCAACGTTGCTGAATACCTGATCGAACGGGCCCGCAATGCGATCCGCGATGTCGATCTCACTGAAGGCAAGCCGTTCTTGGAAGAGGACTTTCCGCAAAGGACCGTGATTGCCTGGGCCCACGCCCAATTTGGGCTCGACATCAAGCTCAACGAGATTGCTCGTCTTGAACCGGCGGCGATCCAGGAACTGGTCACGAGCAGGGTCATCGCCGCCTACGACGAGCGTGAAGCCGAGTATCCGGTGATGGCAGGACTGTACCGCTTCGTCGTGGGCCAGGGGCAGTCGGCCCGGCTCGACCGCGAGGGCCTGGTGGCCTGGGCCCGCGAGCGATTTGGCGAGCAGATCGACGTCGAAGACCTGAAGAACATGCAGCGCGACGAAATTCGCTCAGTTCTCGTCACCCATAGCAAGGCCGCCCAAACGAAGGCCACAACTGCGATTGCCGAGGTCCGCACGCGCCTGGATAAATTGTTCGCCTCGGCCGGAAAGGACGAGCCGCTGCGATCGCTGGCTGGTTCCAATGGCCAGGTCGATTCGCTGGCGGCCTGGTTCGACCAGACTCTGAAGACTCCGCTTAAGACCGATGAGATCGCCGACCTGACTCGCGACGAGCTCGAGCAGAAGCTGATCAATGCGATCGACGACCGGTACCGTCCCGAGATGCGGCGGATGGAGCGGATGCTGCTTTTGCAAATCGTCGATACGACGTGGAAGGACCATCTACTGGTGATGGATCGCCTCCGCAGCTCGGTCGGCCTGATGGGCTACGCCCAGGTCGATCCGAAGGTCGAGTACAAGCGGGAAGGGATGAAGCTCTTTGAGGAGATGTGGAAACACATCGGCGACCGAGCGACGCAATTCGCCTTCAAGATCGAACAGCTCAATGAAGATTTCGTCAGCTCGACCTGGGTGGAAACGAGCGCGACGCACGCCGAGGCACCCGGCGCAAGCGAGGAATTCCAAAGGAGCCAGGAACAGACGAATTCCGCCAGCCAGGGAGATGCCAAGCCCGAGCCAATTCGCAATCGTGGCCCGCGCGTTGGTCGTAACGATCCCTGTCCCTGCGGCAGCGGCAAAAAGTACAAGAACTGTCACATGCGAACGGGGGGGATGTAAACGGGAGGGCGAGGCTCCGGCCGAGCCGCGGTGTCGGGGAATCTTCGCGCTCGCACATGGTCTAGTTCGCCGAAGGACCGGCCGCATGGCCTACCTGCTCAATGTCGTGTATCTGCTGGTGCTGGCCGTGGCGTCGCCATGGCTCGCCTGGCAGGCGTGGCGGACTGGCAAGTATCGCGAGGGGTGGGGCGCCAAATTCCTGGGCCGCGTGCCCATCCGGTTGGGTTCTGCACCGTGCCTTTGGCTGCATGCGGTCAGTGTCGGCGAGGTCAACTTGCTGGCCACGCTGATCGAGCGCTGGGAGCGATTGCATCCCGAATGGGAGATCGTCATTTCGACGACCACGCACACCGGCTTGCAACTCGCGCAAAAACGCTACGCCCCGCGAACCGTCTTCTATTGCCCGCTCGATTTCACGTGGGCGGTGCGGCGCGCGATGCGGGCGATCCGACCCGAACTCTTTGTCTTGACCGAGCTGGAGCTGTGGCCCAATTTGATCCGCGCTGCCCGCCAGCAGGGCGCCAAGGTGGCGGTCGTCAACGGCCGCTTGAGCGAGAAGAGTTTTCGAGGCTACCGGCGCATCGGCTGGCTCGCGAGGCGCGTGCTCGCACAGATTGACTTGATCGCCGTGCAGAACGGCGAATATGCCCAGCGATTCTTCGCCCTTGGCGCGGTGTCCGACACGGTGCAGACCACCGGCTCGATTAAATTCGACGGCGCCCGGGCCGACCGGAACAACCCCGACACCCTGCGACTGGCCGGTCTGGCGGGAATCGCCGCGGACGACATCGTATTGCTGGCCGGCAGTACGCAAGACCCCGAGGAATCGCTGGCCCTGGATACATACGAGCAGCTGGTCACGGCGCACCCGCGCTTGCGATTGATCCTTGTGCCGCGCCATCCGGAGCGGTTCGATGCCGTGGCGGAGCTCCTGAATCGCCGCGGCGTCCGCTGGCAGCGGAGATCGCGGCTCGATGCCGATCGGGCCGATCCAGGCGCTCGGGTCCTGCTGATCGATGCGGTGGGCGAACTCGGCGCCTGGTGGGGAGCGGCGCAGATTGCGTTCGTCGGCGGCAGCATGGGACAACGCGGCGGTCAGAACATGATCGAGCCCAGCGCCTACGGCGCCGCGGTCTCGTTTGGTCCCAACACGTGGAATTTCCGCGACGTCGTGTCCCAGCTACTCGCGCACCAGGCCGCAATCGTGGTACACAACGGGCCCGAATTCACCGACTTCGTCCGCCGCTGCCTCGAAGATGCCGGTTTTGCGGCCGAACTGGGCCTCCGCGCCCGGACGCTGGTGCTCCAGCAGCAAGGGGCGGCCGACCGGACCATTGAATTGCTCGATCGATTGCACCGCCATAGCGCCGCGGCTTCGGCCCGGAGCGCCGCGTAGAATCCGATCCTCTACCGGCGCAGCGGATTAACCGGGATTTCCAGGTCGTCGATCGACGCTTCGGCCGAAGTCCGCCGAATGGTTACCGGCAAGAGGGCCGGCGCAACAGAGGCGTCGTCGTGCACGGCGGCCTCTGCCACGATTTCCTCTTCCGCTAACGCCGCACGGAGCACAGACTTTGGCGCCGATCGGCCGTGCGTGCTGGGTCGCGCCGCATATTTGTCGCGCGGATTGGAGGTCGTCATCGGTACTGCGATCGGGGCAGCCTCTGCGCGGCTGGCTTCGATCTCCTGCTGCCTTGCGACTTCGCTCGCCGTGGTCACCTTATACGGCGAGGCCCTTCGGGCAGCCGTTGGTTGCGGGGCCGGCCCATAACGAACGTCCCTGGTCGGTTCGGGCATTGGCTGAGGCGGAACCGGATCGTCAATGAACGGGTCGCTCGCGCCGGGATAGCCAATGGGGCTGGAGCACGACGGAGCCGAGCAGCCGACGTTGCAACCGCCGCAGCATCCACGCTGAAACATGTGCGGCTGGCAGCGGCAGCCGCCGAATAAGCATCCGCCCGAGCAGGAATTGTTACACGGCAGCAAGCAATCGAGCATCCGGGCGATCTTCTTCAGACAGCAGCACAGGGGCCGCGGGCAGCAGCAGTTGTCATAGCCGTAGCAGACGTCGCCTCCGCACGTGGGATAAGCACGGGGGCAGCCGCTGATGCCAGGGCCAGCGACCATGCCGACGTGGTAATCGGCCCACTCGACCTGGTCGGGCTGTTTGAGGACCGAGCGCGTCGCGACTGCGGGACGTGAGGCGCTCCCCGAATACTGAGCCGCGGCGGGAATCGCCGACACAGCAACAAGGACAAGCGCGACGAGCAAGCTGAACTTCTTCATTCCCCCCTCCTTGGGCCAAGCGCGCCGCAGAATCGGCGCAATCCATACCAGCGATAGGATTCATCGAACCAGCAAACGCGGCAGGGACAGAACTTCCGGCAGGAGCATTAAAGTTTCGCTAGCTTGCCTATTTGAATGGTCTCGGCCGCAGCCCGAATTTCTTGTCGCCAATTATCAAGACTGGCATCAGTGCGGCGAATAACTGCTATCCAGCCGGGGCAAGCACCGATTCACGACCGGCTTTAGGGACGGCTAAGTCGTTACGCAGTAAGGAGTTGGCATTATGTTTGGCAAGCCGCAATGGTTCCGCCCGAAGGCAATTGGCTGGGGCCTGACACCCATTTCTTGGCAGGGCTGGACCTACACAGCCGGCTGGGCGGTTGCCATTGCCGCTCCGTTTGTCATGTTGATTGCCAGCGAAAAGGCGGTCGAGGCATTCATCTGGATGGGCCTGGGCCTGGGTGCCCTCGTGTATGACGTTCGCCAGATTCTCCTGGCGATGAACCCGCCGAAAGCCACGCCGGTGGCAACAGCGGCAAAGCACGACGACAACGTCCTGTACATCATGGACGATAGCCAGACGCACCCTCGTGTTGCGACCCGCGGCTTCAATTTGCAAGCGCGGTAGATTCTGGCGAATTCAGCTACGCGCCTTCAGCATTCGATTCGCCAGACTCGTGGTCGCGTCGTCGTCATTATCCCACAGGTTGGCGAGCGACCCGCGAATCCGCCGACCCGCAGTCGTCAGATAGTAGCGCCCTGTTTCTATTTGCATCCTCAGGTCCGCTTCATCGACGTGGGTGTTGCGAATGAGTCCGTCCAGCCGATTCAGCACGCATGCGCTCACGTAGATCTCGGTCGCGGCATCGGCAACCCGACCCAGTTGATACTGCCGATCGACAATCCCCATCTGATACGTCCGCAGCAGCCGCTCGACATTGGCGCCTAGCTTGCCGATCAGCTTGCCGAGCGCAGCGGCCTCGCTCTCCAGATCGGTGCTTCGCACGGTCACTGCCGGGGCGACGAGGAGCGAACCCATCTTCCGCCCGGCAAACCGCCCAAGCCGCGTCAGGTTGCCCAGCGGATGGCTGATCGCATCGAGAATGCCTTTCAGCTCCAGACCCACGTCGCGCATGCCAACCAGGGCCGTGAATGCCCGCAGCACGTCGTTGGCCCCTTCGCCGATCGTGTTGATGCGGGCGTCACGGAGCATTCGCTCAAAGGGCTGATCGGTGAAGTACGCGGTACCGCCGTGAAGTTGGAACGTGTCGTTGATGATTCGCCACAGCGTCTCGGTCGCGAAGACCTTGAGCATGGCTGTTTCGAGCATGAAGTCCCCCGCGCCCGAATCGATTAGCGCGGCGGTCTGATAGGTGCACGCCTCCATGGCGAAGATGCCGGCCTGCATGAAGGCCAGTTTTTCCTTTACCAGTTCGAAGCTGCCGAGCGTCTGGCCGAATTGCACGCGGCGGTTGACGTGATCGACGGCCCTGTGGGCGCAGGATTTCGCCGCCCCGGTGCAGCTTGCGCCAAAGGTCGTACGGCCGAAGTCCAGCACGGTGAGCGCGACCTTGAGTCCCTTGCCAAGCTGGCCGAGCACGTTCTCGCGTGGCACGAACATGTTCTGAAAGGCAAGGCGGCTGGTGGCCGTGCCACGGACGCCCATCTTTTCCATTCGCTTTTCAACGACCTGAAAGCCAGGCATGTCGGGCGTGACGAGGAAGGCCGTGATCTTGCTTTCTCTGCCGTTCGTTGTGGGTGTACGGGCCATCACCGTAAGGACCTGGGCGAGACCTCCGTTGGTGATCCATCGCTTCTGGCCGTTGAGCACAAAGCCGCTGCCATCGGGCGTGGGTGTGGCGGTCGATTGCACATTGGCCGCATCGCTGCCCGCTTCCGGCTCCGTCAATGCGAAGGCGCTGATCCACTCGCCGGTCGCCAGCTTCGGCAACCGGCGCCGCTTTTGCTCCTCGGTGCCAAAGAGCACCAAAGCCCTCGGTCCAATCGAGTGATGAGCGTTGACAAATAGAGCCGTGCTCCCGCAGTGCCCGCCGAGCACCTCGAGGATCCGGCAATAGGCCGTTTGCGACATTTCCAGGCCGCCGCACGATTTCGGCAAGCACGCGCCGAGCACGCCCAGGCTGCCCAGGCCGCGGACGACGTTCTCGGGAATCAGCGCTTGCCGGTCGATCGCTACCGGATCGATCTCGCGGGCGCAGAACTCACGGAGGCGCTGGACCAGTTCGTCAGTCTGCTCGTCGTGATCGAGCTGCGGATAGGCCAGCAGGCGGTCGCCCAGGTATTGCCCGAAGAACAGCCCTTTCGCGAAGCCGACGGTCTCGAGCCGCTCGCCCAGAATCTCCTCGGCCTCTTTGATTTGCTGCTCGCGCATAGCGGTCGTCATTGCGATCTCCTAGTGGTGGTCGGATCCGTTATCGTCATCTTATGCGTCCGGCCGCGCGGCGACGAAGGGTTCATCCGCAGGGTGCCGGACACTCGTCGTTTTGGCCTGTAAAGTGTCAAATTAGGAAAGGTTGGCAAGGCCCGCAGCGGGTTTTGCGTAACCTGCACGAATGGGGATGGGAGTGTATAATCTCGATGTACGAACAAGGATGGAGTTTTGCACCACCACCGTCGCCCTGCGGCGGTCGTCCCGATGGCACGAAAAGAGAATATCGACCGGATTCTCCGGGATTGGCCGTACGATCCGCAGGGGATCAGCGTCCGCAAGAAAAAGGGAGAGGACGGCCGCGACGTGCTGCAAATGCGGCTGGACCTGGGTCTCTTGCAACTAGAGGCAACCGGCCGCCCCGATGGCACGCGGCCGCAAGGAGCGGAAACGTACTTCGACTATCTTGTCGGGCGGGCGGTGCAATCCGGCGCTGGCCGAGAAAATATTGGCCAAGGCAGCGCCGGCCAAGGTAGCGCTGGCCAAGAAAGCGTTGCCCAGAACGGCAACGAGTACGTGATGACCGAGGACGAGTGCGAGGAGGCCGATCGCGAGTTTGTGCAGTTCTATCACCGGCGGATTTGCTGGCTGGCTCTCCGCGAATTTCATAATGCGGTGGCCGACGCCGACCACACGCTGCACATGATGGATTTCTGCCGCGACCACTCGCCCGACGAGCAGTGGACGCTGTCGCACGAGCAGTATCGGCCGTTTGTCCTATTCCACCGCACGCAGGCCGCCGCCCTGGCCGCCCTGGGCGATCGCGGGGCCGAGGCCGCCGTCGAGGAGATCAACCAGGGCCTCGACAAAATGAAGACCGTCTTCACCGAGTACGAAGCCGACGAGGAGTTCGACGAGGACGAGCTGGTGCAGCGGCTGGTCGAGCTGCGCGAGTCGCTGCGGCAGCATTTTCGGGTCGGCCCCACGCTGAAGGAGCAACTGGCCGATGCGGTGGCCAACGAGAAGTATGAGCTGGCGGCCGAGATTCGCGACGAGCTGAACCGGCGGAATTCGCGCGCGCGGTGAGCAGAGCTAATCCCGCTCCATCCGCAGCAGCACCGGCGAGCCAAAGGTTTCTTCGAAGAGTGCCCCGTTCTGCTTAAGAGCCAATTGCTCGAGCGAGAGGTCTTCCACGAGCGGGATGGATACGACGAACCGGCCGCCTTCGCGCGCACAGGTCAGTTCGTGAATCCGTTGGCTCCGCGATTCGTCGAGCGCGTCGGCGACGCGGAGGATTGCTGCCAGCTTGGCCACGGCCACGCGCTCGTCGCGGTCGAGGGTGTTGTAGCCTTCGTGCGTCGGCTGCGGCGAGGCCCGGCGGTGGTAGCGGGCCACCATCGCCGCCAGAAACAGCTCCTTCCGCCCCATACCAAACAATTCGCTGTTGCGAATCAGATACAGCGAGTGCTTGTGATAACTGCGGCTGGAGACAAAGAGGCCGATCTCGTGCAGCAAAGCCGCGACCGAAAGAACCACCTCGTAGCGCGGCGGCAACTGGTGCTCATCGCGAAGCTGCTGAAAGAGGGTCGAGCAAAGCTGGGCGACGTGCGTCGCGTGCGCCTCGTCGTAACCGAATTTCTTCCCTAAATCCATCGCCGAGCGGATGATCTGCTGGCTGAATTCCTTCGACCACGCCGCCCCTGAGGCCAATTCCTGTAACAGGCCGTCGCGGAGGTTGACGTTCGTAACCAGAACGCTTGCCAATTGCAATTCCTTCGCCAGCAGCACGTACGCCAAGAGCGCCGGCCCGAGCGTCTCGGCCTCGGGGAAGCTGAGGCGGTATTTCCGGACTAGCTTGTCCTCCGATTGGCCAAGGATCTTGTTCGTGAAGTCCTCCAGAGCCTTGACGCTGAGGCGGGCCAGGCTGTGGCCATCCCATTCGGGCTGAAGCTGCCGGACGGCGAAGCGAACGTCGCCCCCCATCGCGATCAGTTCGATCCGGCCGTCGCGGCTGACGTGGTCGGCGATCTCCTCGACCGTGCGGTTGATGTGCGACTCCATGATGTTCCGCACCTTGAGCGTCGGGGCCCGCAGGGCCTCAAGCGTCTCGCGTAGGCGGAGCGATCCGAGCCGATATGTGTGCGAATAGACGACATCGCCTCCCTTCACCAGCAAAAGCTCGGTGCTGCCGCCGCCCACTTCAGTGACAACGGACCGGGCCTCTTTCAGCGCCGGATCGGAAAGCAGAAACGGCTGGATGCCGAGGAAGGTGATGCGGATCACTTCGGCTTCGTCGAGCGGTTCGACCGACAGGCCGGTGGCGATGTAAATCCGATCGACGAATGCCAGGCGGTTGGTCGCCTCGCGGACGGCACTGGTCGCGACGACGCGAATCTGCTGCGGATTGTCGATCTGATACTCGCGCAGAATGCGGCGATAGCTATTGAGCACGCGGACGCAGTCTTCAATCGTGTCCTTCGAGATGGCCCCCTTGATGAACGAGTCCTTCCCCAGATTGACCGCCTGCGTCAGCGTTTCCAATTGCCGGACCGTGCCGCCCGGCTGGATCTCGGCCAGGGCCATCCGGATCGAAGCCGTGCCGATGTCGATCACGGCCACCGGGCGAAGCGGTGTCGCTGTGGCGGGTGGAGACGGCAGTGGTTCGGGTGTGCGGGCGGACACGGGATCGGGAATTGAGGGTCGGGGGTCGGGGAATGTTAGTCGGAGAAGTCCTAAGACCGACAAAAGCGGCACTGAGCACTCAGTACTTCGTACTTCGCGCTCGCAATCGTGCCAAGGCATTTCCTTAACCTTACCATTGCCTATTCCCTCTTTTTTCCGTTCTGGGCGGCACAGGCCTCAGCCCACGCAGCGGCGCCGCGGACGACGGCGTCGTCGCCCAGCTTGGCGGCGGTCACTTTGAAGGTCTTGGCAAATGGGGGGGCAGCACGCTGCCGGGCGGCTTCTTCCACGCCGCTCACGAAGATTTCGGGCATCGCCTCGACCAGGCCGCCCCCGAGCACGATCACATCGGGCAGCAGGAGGTTGACGATGTCGCCCACCGCCCGGCCGATGAGTCCTGCGGCTCGTTTGACGATTCGTTCGACGATCGTGTCGCCCGCCTTGATCGATGCCGCCAGCGTGCCGCTGCGGATCTCGGCCAGGTCGGTGCCCGCCTCGGCCAATAGGTGCGGCGCCTCGCCGCGAAATGCCGCCATTGCCGCCTGAGCCGAAATCGCCAGGCGGCTGGCCTCGGTTTCCAGGCAGCCGAAACGCCCGCAGCCGCAGGGGAGGCCGTTCGAACTGATCTGCACGTGGCCAATCTCGAAACACGACATGTTCTTGCCGCGGACAATCTGCCCCTCGAGCACGCAGCCGCCGCCGATCCCCGTGCCGGGAAAGACGCCGACGAGACAACGGGCGCCTTTGCCTGCCCCGAAACGGTATTCGCCAAACACCCCCGCATCGACGTCGTTCATGATCACTGCCGGGCAGCCGAATTCCTTCTCGAGGATTTCGCGAATCTGGACGTTGCGCCAGCCGAGGTTTGCAGAATCGAGGATGACGCCGCGATCGAGATCGACGTTTCCCGGACAGCCGACGCCAATGCCGGCCAGTTCGTCAGCCCCAACCTTGCCATCGTCGAGCGAGTCGCGGATCGTTTGGACGATGCGGTCCATGCCGGCCTTGGCCCCGTCGGCTCCCTTGGTCTTCCGGCGACGGCGGCCCAAAATGCGCAGCTCGTCGCTGAGCGCGGCGGCCATCATCTTGGTCCCCCCCAGGTCGAACCCGACCCAGTGGCGGCGGGCACTTTTATCCATTGCGGCGCGGCGAAATGTCAGAGGAGCGAAGCAAAGGGCCGCATTTTAACGCGCCGGCCGCGCCCTGGGGCCAGGGATGCCGCGCCGCTGGCGGCTAGAATGGTGGCCAGCGAAACTGCCGCGAGGAGCCGTTCGATGCCTGTCAAAGTCCACCATCTCGTTCCACTCCTGTTCGTCGAAGACATCTTCCGGTCCGCGGTGTTCTACCAGGAGCGGCTAGGCTTTGAGATGACCCAAAAATGGGAGCCTGACGGCAAGCTGGCCTGGTGCGAGCTGGTGCGCGGCGGCGCGGCGGTGATGCTTCAGCAAGCTCTTCCCGACGAAGACGGCCCGGCCGAAGGGCGCGGCCGCGGCGTGGGCTTTTTCTTTATCTGCGACGATGCAGGCGCGATGCACGCCGACCTGACAAGCCGCGGCCTGGCGATCGCTCCGCCCAAGGCGGCGTTCTATGGCATGAACCAGCTTTTCGTGAAAGACCCGGATGGGTACGAGCTGTGCTTTCAGAGCGTGATCGAGAAAGACTGATGCCTATCGCCTTGTTTTCCGCCGCGGGGGAGATCTGGGCGGAGCGACGAGCTGCCAGGCGTCCTTGAGCAGTTCGCCCAGGTCGTCACGCGCGACCGACGCCAGTCGCACGAGGATCCATGGATAATTGAGGTAGTGATCGGTGATGAAGTACGTCGCCGGATCGGCCTGCATTCGCATCACCCGCTCGCGCCGGTCGATTCGGACGACGAGCGACTCGCCGTCTTGATGCAATCGGGCGAAGAGCCTGCCGCGGACTTTGAACGCGGGCGTGCCGTATGATGTGCTTTCTTCCGCTCCGGGAAGGGCCAGCGCGAGCTTTCGCACCATTTGGAACGCGATCGGACCGGTTCGGGGCGGTCTTGTCGTAGGCTTGGCCATGACGAGCTCCGGACGGCTCCAGAATACCCAGGGAGTGGCCGGGCCGGTAGCTTGAACAATCCGAGCGCACTGAGCAATTCTTAGCGCTTGATCGTCACGCGCGAGCCGTGTGAGAGGATCGAATAGACGTCGCGGGCGTCCTGCGGGCTGAGGCTGATGCAGCCAAGCGCGGGAGCGCCGGGGGGAGGCGAGAGCGCGCTGCCGTGGATGCAGGCCGACGCGCCGAGATCAATCCAGCACTGGCCGTAGGGGTTGGTCGGATCATTGGCGGCGATGGTCCTTCCATCCGCGCCGTAGTAGGTTCGCTCAGGTTGACGGTCCTTGACCTCGAAGTCGCCCTGCGTCGGCGGTTCGTTGCCCAACGTGAAGGGGAAGCGACCCGCATACAGATCGCCCAAGTACACGGTCAACTCACTCGTGGTCAGGTTGACCTCGGCCCGCATCGGGCCGGGCACGAGCTTCAGCATTGTATTGGGAAGCAAGACCCGCGGGTCGCCGACACCGTTAATGTTTTGCAGCAACTCCGCCGGCACGTGGCACCTCTGGGCGATGTCGAACAGGGTCTCGCTGCCGCGAACCTGGTAGGCCGTGTCGAGCAGGTGCTCGCGCGAATAGATCACCTTGGCGGCCAGAGCATCGAGCCACGCAATAAGCTGGGCCCGGTCGTCGGGCGAAACGTCGGACTGATTGTAGTAGGGCGACAGCGTCGCCAATGCTGCGCGGTACTTGCCCTCTTCAATCTGCTTCTGGGCCGCTGCCAGATCGCGGCGGAAAGAATATGCGGTCAATGATGTGCGCGGGGTATCGGCTGCTGGCGATTCATAGCTGCTTTGCTTGTTGAAGCTCGCGGCGGCGGTATCGGGACTCGTGGGAGGAGTTGTCGTCGGCTGTGCATCACGGCGGCGCGGGGCGTAAAGTCCACTGGCCTGGCTATTGGGCGGAGGAGTCGAGCTCGAATGCAACTCGCTCGCCGGCGATTCGGTCGAGGGGGGCGTGAGCGTCGTCGGCGGCGCTGGCAGATGCGACGCGGGCCGCGCTCCACCGCTGAAATCGATCGAGGGAGGACCCAAGTCCTCGACTTCTTTGGCGGTCATCCCCGGCGGGGGCCCAGACTCCGGCTTGTTGAGAGCCGTATAGACTCCATACAGCACGCCGGCCAGCACCAGGATGACCGCAGTGGATTTAATCGTGTTCACGATCGTCCTCCGTGACGCATTTCCACGCGCATCGTGCGCAAGGAACACTTGCGCGGCGGGATTCTAGATAGGGTAGCGTGCGAATGCCAGAGCAGTTGGGGGCGTGGCGACGGGCTGCTAGCAGCGTGTGTGCCGACACCGGCCGATCAGCGGCGTCATCGCGCCTCTGGGCTTGCCCCCCAGATGGTGCTAGGATAGGAAACTTTCATACTCAAAAGCCGATTTTCCGACCCCCAACGGGCCATGCTTTATAACGCGCGCCGCCGCCTCCAGCTCAACGAAGCCGAACGCCAACAGATGCGGGCTGCCTGCCGGTTCAACGCCCAATTGATGGATGTGGTGCGCGACTTCATCAAGCCGGGCGTCACGACGGCCCAGATCGACCAGCTTGCCGAAACCTACACCCGCGACCACGGCCATTCGCCGTCGCAAAAGGGCTATCCCGGACAAAAAGGGGCGTTCCCGTTTAGCTGCTGCACGAGCGTCAACGACGTGATCTGCCACGGATTGCCGAGCGAATACGTGCTCAAGGAAGGGGACATTATCAACGTCGATTTGACGTCGTTTGTCGATGGCTGGCACGGCGATTCGAGCGAGACGTTCATCATCGGCATGCCGGGCGACCTGGCCCGCCGAGTGACGCAGTGCGCGTTCGATTGCCTGTGGCTGGCGATCGACAACATCCGCCCGCGATGCCGCGTGAGCGATATCGGCGAGCCGATCGTCCGCCACGCCCGCAAGCAAGGCTTCAGCGTCGTCGAGGAATACGTCGGCCATGGCCTGGGGCGTCAGTTCCACCAACCGCCGACGATCCCGCATCACGCCCCGCCCGAGTCGCGCCGTCAGCGGATCGAGCCAGGCATCTGCTTTACCATCGAGCCGATGATCAACACCGGCGCCAAGGAAACCGTGCAGAACAAGCGCGACGGCTGGACCGTGCGGACCAAGGACGGCGGCCTGTCGGCCCAGTTCGAACACACGATCCTGATGACCGAAACCGGGCCGGAAGTGATGACGCTGACGCAGAAGGGCCCGCAGCGGGGGCACCGGTTTTGAGTAGGACGGATTTGTAATCCGTCCCGTTCATTGGGAATCGCACTGGACGGATTGAAAATCCGTCCTACTGCGGGCTCACCATGCTCCGCCGCAGACGCGTCGCAAACGTGCCGTTGTTAGCCACGTCAAACAGCGGGCGGCAATAGTTCGGGCAGCAGCCGGGCTTGGCAAAGGGCGTCCACACGAGGCCAATCGAAACGTTCCACGTTTCCTCGACAAATCCAGGCAGCGGACTGTCGTCGGTCGGCACGATATAGACGAAGTCGGCCGCGAGCGACCACCACGGGTTGAGCGGGAGGCGGGCATCGCCGCCGAACAGTCCCTGATGGTTGTTGGTGAAGCCGCCGAAGAGCCGCCCTTCGCCACCGCATGCGAACTGCCGGCGATAGTAAAACGCGAACAGGTCGTTGACTTCGACGTGGCCGCCGATCTGGCGGATCTCAAATTCCTGTTGGTTGCCGGAAATGACGTTGAAAATTCCGCTGTCGTCGTTCACGCCCGCCGAAAAGCGGAAGCCGATTTCCTGGCAGTCGCAATAGCGCCACCCGAGTTCGCCGCGGACCTGGCCGAAATCGAGTTCGTAGTCCCACTCGTCGTGCAGATAGTCGAACACGACGCCCCATTGCAGGCCGCAATCGACGCGGCGGAAGAAGCCGGCGGTCAGGAAAATCTGATTGCGATTGTCCGGTTCGACGAGCGAGCCGTCGAAGTTGCTCTCGGTCCAGACGGCGCCAACCTGGCCGCAGGGCAAATTGCCGCGGCAAACCGGAAAGCCGAAATTGAATCCCTCGTGAAACCCGAAGCTGCCGCTGGCGCCACGGTTCAACGGGCCCGTAAAGCCGTGAACGCCGGCAGTGAATTCCAAATTGGTGAAACACGGTCGCGGCAAAAGGGCGCATAGCGGCGCAGGCCCGCATGAATGCCAATTGCCGCAGCAATCTGGGCACTGGCCGCAGCCCATTCCCCCGCACGCGGCGCAGTCGCCGGGTGCGCCTTCGTAGATTTCGCCGGGCACGGGCACTTCACTGACAATCTGCGGTTGTTCGACGACTGGTTGCTCGTGCATGCGGCCGACGCTGGTCCGCGGCATGAGCCGCGAAGGGCGCGGAACCGAGAGGCGTCGACCGGGCGTGGGGGCGATCTCTTCGATGTAGTCAGCTGCGGGGTGAACGCCGGTGCCGACCGCGCCATTGTCCTCGAGAACGACTGCTTCTTCCCGCGAGGGCGACCAGCCGAGGCGCTGGCCAAACGCTGGGCTGCAGCACGCTAGCAGCCAACCGCCCACCAACAGGCCGATCGCCGGTTGCCAATGGCGGAGGGCGAAAGCGGTCATCACAAGTCCTTTCACTGTCGCTGTTTACGGCAAACCTTAAGCGGCAGGTCCATGCGGATCTTCCGGCAGCGACAGTATCGGACTCCCAGCCCTACGAACTTTCGTCAAAAGCAGAAAACTTTGCGCGATCGGCAAAGTTGATCGTCATTACCCAGCTTTGCACGTGTGCGCGTCGCGACAACGTGCGAACTTGAAGTACTGCGTACTGAGTACTTGCTTTGCGATGCACGCGGTCGAAGTCGAATGACTTCGAGGGCTCTGCACAATCCGTGTCATCCGCGAAAGCCGCGGCCCACTTTCTCTCAGATGCTAAACGTCACTTTTGCTCGACCTTCGTTCCCCGCACGACGATGTCGTCCCAATCGCTGGTGTCGTCGAAGGTCCCCACGCCGATTCGGCCCCACTTGAACGTCTCGTCCTTGGCGGTCATGACCGGCTTGGTCATGTCGTCGTAGTAGATTTCAATCGCGCCGCCCGAGACCTTGCGCACCACCTTGACGTTGTGCCAGTTGTCGTCCCAGTTGGTGCCGCTGGTCGAAGTGAGCGAGATCTTCTTGCGGGCGTCGCCATTGACGATGAAGATCTGGTTGGCATGGTCGTCGGCCTGCTTGCCCAGATGCACGTAGTAGAAATGGGCCGGGTCCTGGTAGCCGAAGACGACGACGGCATCGCGGTGGCCGTAGTCGGGGTGCGTGCTTTGAACCTTGGCGGTGAGCACCAGATCGCCGACCGTCACGTCCTTGAGGAGTGCGACGTTCGTCGGGCTGCGGTGCGGCGGCTTGTAGGCCGACTCCTTCACATACTGGCTATAGACCTGCCCCTTCGCGGTCTTCTTGATTTGCCACTGTTTCTCGTCCAGCGGCTGCCAGTGGTCGGCCCCTTTCTCGAAGGTTTCCTCGAAGACGACGGGCAAATCCTCAGCCGCGCGAGCAAAAGCAACACAGCAGAGCAGGAGGGAAACGATCGTGGGAATTCGCATCGCACTATCTCCAATGAACCAGTGACAGGCAATATCCGCGGCGGGTGGTGGTCGGGCTATTGCTGTTTCGCGAGCTTTTGGCGGAACAGCCACTCCCAGACCTTGGGCTCGTCGTACGTGGCGGTCCAGCAGTCATGCGGCAAGTCGGGGTAGAGCGTGAACTCGACCTTGCCCCCTGCCTTCTTGAGCGCGGCCGCCATCTCTTCGTTCGCCTGCACCGTGGCGGGACTGTCCTTGCCGCCGACCGTGGCCCAGACCGGCGTTTGGGCGATCTTCTCGACCTTGCTAACATCGCCGCGGCCACAAATCGGCACCGCCGCGGCAAACAGGCCGGGATGTTCCGCCAAGAGCGCCCAGGTGCCTGCTCCTCCCAGCGAGAGTCCGGTCACATAAATCCGCTGGCGATCGATCCGCAGCGTGCCGGCGACTGATTCGACCAGGCGGGCCAATTCGGCTGCCTTCCAGCGTTCGCCGGTGGGACATTGAGGTGCAATCGTCACGCAAGGAAAGTCTGACTTGCCTTCGAGGAATTTCGGAGGACCGTGCTTCTTGATCAGTTCCAAGTCATCGCCCCGCTCTCCGCCGCCGTGCAAGAAGAGGAGCAGCGGCCACTTTTTCGCTTCGTCAGCCGCATAGCCAGCAGGCACGAACAGCCAATAGCGCAGCGTGACCTCGCGCTCCTGTCCGGCGTCGTCCGCAACTTTCACCGTCGTGCTGGCGGCGACTTGCTTGCCGGGCGTGGGCTCCGCGGCGCTCGCCTGGAGCGCAATTGCGACGGCCGCCAATGACCATATCGACCGGCACAACCATTTCTTCATCGTCAATGACTCCGTGCGATATTGCTCAAGAACACTGCCAACACAGGCCACATGCGCTCGCAAGCTGAAATGAACGGACAAATCAAAACCATCAAATAGGCCGTGCCAGGCTGGTCAATACCAGGCGTGCCTCTTGCGAACCTTGTCCAAACATCATGTCGCTGGCTATCAACAAAACAATTCCCATCACAATCATCGCGAGACCGCCTAGCCACATTAGGAATAGTCCGCCAGCCCGATCCCACTTGAGGATCGAGTAAACCAACATGCCCATGCCTTCCAGAACTAATACCATGATCCCCATTCCGATGTTGTCCATGAAGGCGACAATGATTAAACGAATCCGCGCGTAGATCGCAACGAGCGCACCAATTCCCATCATGGAGAATGCTCCAAATCGCATCGCCGTCTGTTGAGGGATCAGCATCATCGCGATCATAAATCCCACGGCGGCTGTCAATCCGATCAAGTAGGCCCACCACGGCATCCCCTCCTTCGTTTTCTTCTTCTCTTCTTCCTTGTCCTCCTCGATTCTTTGTGCGGCCCTATTCAGCATTTCCTCGACGGTGACGCTGTGGCCGCCGGGAATTGCCGCGCCGCCAGTTTGCTTGACCACGTCCATCCGCCGCCCGATGTTTTTGTTGTAGCCGCACTTGATGCAGACGATCGCATTGATCGGCATCGGAGTGGTGCAACTCGGGCAAGGGGCCATGCCGGTCGGCATGGCTTTCAGGCCGGCTTCGGCAAACAGGTCGCCGCCGGGATGCGGTGCGGGCGCTGCCTGCGC